>Ga0210040_10008196_pt1 | contig 12451 bp, 3 predicted proteins | sample CryGeyCG12114_NA_FD_185462 | JGI IMG/M metagenome (GOLD analysis project Ga0210040, IMG submission 185462) | Groundwater microbial communities from aquifer - Crystal Geyser CG19_WC_8/21/14_NA (SPAdes) (version 2) | ecosystem: Environmental > Aquatic > Deep subsurface > Groundwater | place: USA... | reverse complement strand
ATTATGTCATTTTAAACACAGTTATAATAGCCGTGTTATCATAGAATTAATGTGTTCACCAATATGTTCCATCTATAAACAGCCCCAAATATATAAATTAACAGACTAAATTATAATCCCGTGACTTAAAACTAGACCATTATCATGTTTAAAACATGTCTCAAGGTCCCTCACCCATTTTTTTACACACCAATGCGTATATCCACGCACGAAATGTCAAATTTCATTGTGTACCAAATATTTGTGACACTCACTCAAAATACACTAAATTTTCAGCCCAATTGGTTTTCAATGGATACAGGTGTGGTATTTAAATTCCATCAAAGGCCACATGGTTAATTTTTAGATACCAAGGAGAATTGAACTACATGAAAATTATGTCTGCCTGTGCAAAATGAGTGATGAACATTTTCTGTACTTTTTTCGTGATCTTTACAAAATAATATCATGTTCCCCATATCTTAATTCCTATCCATTTGAAGATTATATCATTCTATGCAGCACACAAAAAGCAGTTTTAACTAAGATCATAGTTCTCGTCATCTCGTTATGATAAGTTCCAAGTGTGAGAGAAAAACCAGGTGATTCCCATTGTACAGGTTGATGAAGTTTTTACATGCAAACTTTACTAGTACAGCTTAAGAAAATGTTTATTTTTAAACCATTCAAATCCCATCCCTCACGATTTCGTTTTTTCTACTACTTTGAGTTCTTACTATAGTCCTACAGAGTACATTTAAGTAATATACAATGTATTTAGCCGATTTAAATTCCCTTCGACGAATTATGTCTACTACTTACGTTCATAATACTATCATAAGCCAAAAAGTGAATCAGATTGCAATAACTCGTTAAGCTCATTTTGATAAATACGTACGATGATGATAATAACCGTGAAATGTGACCATATGTGTGGTGGATCCCATATTTGCAAGAGCAAGTATTAAAATCGTGTTACACTTGCTCTGCTTTCCATTGTGTCGGCAAACCAAATGACTTGTACTGCGATAAACTTAACAATGACACAGAAGAATTGGAAAAAAGGGGGATTTTTTTCTTCGAGCCCTGTAATTTCTGCACGGACGACCTTGTCCCTTTATAGTCAAATAATAGACAACTCAAAGTTCATTGTTCAACTGATTTATGGATGCATGTAACTAAGATATTTACTACCACTACGTAATAATAGTTAGTTTTGGTCATTGTCGTGAGCATAGAAAAAAAGGATAGAAATTTTTTACCTATGTAGTTAGTTTGGTTGGCGACAAATGGGAGTGATGTACGACGAAAAAACCATAATTCAAAGAATACAGAGAAGCTTAATTTGTTGGCTATCAAAATATACGCATTTTATAACCACTAACTGCCAGTGGCTGGTAATTATTTGCTTACTTACTTTTGTGACCAATTAATCTTGCCTTAATTTACTAACTACATTTTCATTGTTTTCAATCAGAGCAGCGTGGCGGCATGTTAAACATATGACATTGTGTTATTTAGAGTGTTCCACAATGTCAACACTAATAGCCTTATTAAATGGACAAGAGTAGCCACTGCTGACATTTATATTTCAATGCTCTCAATGACTCTAATACCTTTAGGAGGAAAAAATCCTGACCATTATAAAGTAATCTGCACAGAGTGAGTTGGTAATTTATTGAAGAAAAAAAGGTGCACTGAGGATGATTAACCTTTCACCCTGTAATGATTGCTGACTGACTATGAGATGTGTGGATACACTTTTATGGCCAAAAGGCAGTAAAAGACGTTCGTTTTTTCATATTACGCAGAAACAATCTTTGGATTTTTCAAGTTAGTAGCTTGGTTGGTCAGTTGGTTAGACCTTGACAATTATTTAATTGGTTACTCAATAAGATTCATAATGTATGGACTGGTTGCATTTTGGTTCAAAGAACCAAATATTTAACACGCAACCGGGTCATTAGTACAATACTTCCAACGTAGAAACTACTGGGAATTCCGATAATGATGTACAGAGTACAGACAGATACAGATCAAACAGTTTTGGTTTCAAATTATTATTTTTAAATCTTTTGATTCCAATAAATTAGGTAAATATCTATGGAGCTTGCTCGTACCTAACCTATAAGTATTAGTATTCGTTGGTTAACTATGTTAGAATCTAATGAGTTGACAAATCCTTTTGGAATATACAGAGCAGCTTTTACTTACCTAATACATAATAGCAAATATGGTTGTCAAAAGCACATTTTGAGACTGACATGATCATTATGCAAAATTAGTTCAAGTCTTGACACAAACCAAGTCATAAAGGTCAATTTTTGTCAGGCATTTTACATGCGGATGATTATTTCTTTTAATTTCACATTGCCTCATATAATATTAAATAATTGAAATCGTTTTCACATGATGATTACAAAATATTGTAATCATGACTTTGAAACTTTTACTGCTCTGTATTATTCGCCTGTCACTCAACTGATATTATAATGATATATGTTGAGCGGAATAAACTTACTTATAAACTGGGCCAAAAGGTGCTAAAATGTGCGCCTTTTTTCGCCCTATAATTTTTTGTCTCTCTTTTGTATCTACGGCGTTCACACAATGACAAATTGAGTGTCAAATCAAAAGCACTGCGAGCTGCACAATAAAAAAACTCTCACATTTTCCCCTCCATTTGTTTGCATTCAATCAACATGATTTATAACAATGTTCTATTGTGCTGTTTTGAATTGGTATTTTGACAGACTGAATTGAAATATGAATTTTTGCTAATTTTTCATCTTTTTCCATAAAATTTCTTTGAGGAACAAAAAACTGGAAAAGCTAGAATAACTTTTTTCATTGCTTTTTTATCCAATGTTATCTTTCATAAATTTCCAGTCCCAACAAACTAAATATTACTATTGTTACGAAATAGCTTTAAGAGCGGCCATGAGCACAGCCGCAGTAAGCAAGTTTACTTCCCCTTCGTTTCTAGCAAAAGTACAGGCAAAAGGCTAAAACAACAGATTCCTCATTATAATGGATAGTCTGTCAGTCCGGACTTTTGCTGAAGTAGAGTAATGGATTTTCGAAGGGTATTTAAAGCGATCAAAAATATCCTTTGCAGGATTTTCTTGCAGCAGAAAAAATTGTGTACCTACCAACGAAGCAAATTAGTTTAAAAGCGCACCAGTCTAAAGTTGTCAATGTTGATAATGCTATCTATCCATTCCTTCCTATTGACAATCAGTGAGTGCAATCATTTTTTTCTCTATACGCTGAGACTTAACTAACTAACTAAAGGCAGTAACAATAAAGATTTGGGAGAAATATGAGTGATCAAGGGCTGTCCTTTCGACCGACTGCTGTGAGAGTTGATCAATAAAGACATTCCACAGGATTAGGACATCTGTGTTTGCTCAAGCAGGAAACCATTTGTGCAGACAGATATTACAGGGAAGAAAAATAAAAGGCCATTTACATTATTATTATTATCATTTGAATGAGTTGGTCATCAGGAGCACTATAGTGAGTAAAGTAGTCTATGAGCTGAATGAGTTTAGCAATAAAGTTGTAATAATAATACTCCTCATAAGTTATTTTTCACCTCTGTAATGATTTGTTTTACAGACATAGGTCTAATGGTAGAAATTTTAAATCGCCTCTAGTGTTTTTTTTTAATACAACTAGGCTGGGAATCTAATATAAAGATTGTCTAAAGCTTTTTTTCAAACGCAAACTATGAATGCTAACAAACAGTCTTTTGGTTAAAAAGAATTGAATTAGATTCCATCCTGTAACCAACTGACTAAAAATTCAATTTCCCAAAAGCGCAGCGCAACCAAACAGCACTCGCCATCAATTTTCCGATTGCATAACTCACGTATGAACCATATTGGGATGTGCTATTCAAAGCTCCTGAATATATAACTTTAAGTAATCCTTTTGGATAGGAATATTTGTTGCACATCCTACGACAACAAACTGACTTGCTTAAAGATAAGAAAAAAGACTTTAAAAGCGGAAATCGTGTGCGCGTGAATCAGATTGGCATATGCAGTCAGTCAATATTGAATGCCATCCAGAAAAACTGAAGCAGGGGAATATATCTCCCACTTTTTCGTGAGACTGGCTGAAAGAGATGGGAAAACATAATTCATGTCTATAATACACATTTGAATTAATAAAACTGAAAAATGTTTTTTTGAAAAATAAGATACAACATACGACCTAACATTTCTGACGTTCGTAGTCATATTCGTAGTTACCTAGGATGGTAAAAAAATGAATTTTTTGTACACGAATCTCCTGTTTCATATGTAGGAATAAGGAGTATACAAGAAGTCATAAAAGAATAAGGAAACTTAATAAAAGACTACGTGGAATCAAATATTTATTTCGTTGCTTGTTGACAACAAGCAAGCTCACAAGTTTTTTCCCTGTTTTTGATAAACATGGGAGTGTAATGTAAGGGTGGTGGTAGGTAGGTAGGCCAAATCGGATTGCATTTGAAAAATTGGGCTCGTTTATAAAGATCCACTATCTTTAAGTGTTTTTTCATGAAATAGTTGCCAAAAACTGACTTGCATCCTTTTAGCAACTAACTGAAAAGAAGGTTTGATTAATCAGCTCCTATGTAAGATGGATTGATAGAGACCGAGTGAACAAGGCTTACTTAACAAGTAACTAACACTACAGATGCCTTTGCCGATAAGGTGAAGAATAAATGTTGGTCTTGCCACATCCCAAAAATCGTGATAACTCGCAGTAGTATGTTTTTCAAGTTGAAAATGTGAGCGGTAGCTGTAGATTTATTTCATCATTTTTAGCTTCTATTATCGACTCATTTGATTAAAATGCTTGCATAAAAGCTCTTAATTTTTATTGTATCTTGTGACGTATTCGAGATTCTATTGAATCTAAATTATTGCATTGGATAATATATTGGATCCAAGCTCTTGAGAGTGCTTCAGCTTTGTTAACTGACTTTTTTCGGAAATAATTTTGTAACAAGATATGTTTTTCATGCGTTAGATAGAAGAAATAAGTTTCTTTGAGATAGGTAGCAGAAAACAAGTAAAATGAGCATTCACGTTAAAAATCTGCTAAAGCGCTTTGCAGTCACCAATATTTATTTATTTTGAAACGTCATTTGAGCTACGAAAACGAGGCTATTTAGTTGGAACCAAGGTTCATTTTCGTTTTTAGTTAGACAGTTAGTGTTATGATAACCTTGAATTTTCTAGTTTAGAATTGTTTAGATGCTCGAGGCTCTGAGTTAGTTTAAAAAATCCGAGTTAAACTGAGATTTTTACAACGAATGCCTGATTTTTATTATGATGAGAAAATTTTACTACGTGGAATTGGTCTGCTAGGAAACTTGAACACTTTTTGAACCTGGAAGCTAAAACTAAGTTTTATGCGAAAGTACTATTCAACTCGACAGATATCGACATAAAAATTGCTTCCTTACGGCGATACCCACCATTAGAGAAATATAGTTGTGAAATATGAGGTACCGCATACTCGAAACTCTTGTATCAATAACCATCTACTGCAGGGAATATATTTTACAAGCATAGTCTTTCATTTTATTAACTAAGAAAACAATTTTTGCTACCTGACTGTAACTCTTCAAAAAACTCAATTTTCTTCCTATTTCCGTCCAAAACTATCATTGCAGAAGTTAGTTTTGATGCCCGCAACAAAAAAGTTGTCTCTATCTCCGAAAACATATTCTAGTTATAGATATAGTTTGCCGGCGGCTCACAATATTAACCCAACTAATTGAATGCAAACAATGTGATTATGCTGCCAAGTGATAGTTGTGAAAATTCGCATAGTCCAGCCATTTTGAAACTAACTTGATGTACACTAATTGACGGTATGGAAAAATGATGGCAAAAACCTGGAGTACCACTCAACAACTAATATCAAACGCTGAGCAACTAACTAACTAACTATTACTAACCAACCAACTATATTTTTCCAAGATTGTTCACATTATGTGCCCATCGAATATTTAAACCCACACAACTTCATGTAACCCAATATCTCATCCCAAGCATTCACTCTTGGTTATAGTTTACTTAAAGATAATTAATTACACAAAATCACCAACCCTCAACTTAAAATGACAAATAAAACCATACCGTATGTGAAAATGACAATGCAAACTTTTGTATTGATCTCTCATGGTTCTATTTGCTGGTTGAGAGAGTGATAAAGTAAAAGTTTTTTCCACATTCAACCAACTCCACTAGAAAATCCAACCAGCAAGCATTTGCCGTTGCTTTCCCTTCACACTTGTGCATGTGGGTAGAACACATTTTACCACGGTGTCCTCCAACTCTATTTTCCAGTTCTCAGCTACCGGTGAACGAGACAAGATCTTCTCATCATAGTTAGTTAGTTGGTAGGCTAGAAGCTTGCTTACTTTTCACTCCATTTCCAAAAAAAAAACGGTACAAAAACTACTACCTAGTTCCGTTTCGTGTCCTGTCAAATTATTAGGGATACTAATAGTTTCCCCTACAGAGTAGTTAGTTAATTATTAGTTTCACACGCGTGGCGTGCTAATATTGCAGAATATACTTTTTCCACAAAAAAGATATTTTATGGGTGTGTATGCATGTTTTTATCAACAACCTACTGCATGAAAAATTGAGCGTGGTTTGTGGATCCGTTTGTGGCAAGGATTGAATATGACACGGAACCCATGTTGTTGCTTGTCATTGCAACAAGGAACCCAATTCATAGCTACTGTGGACGCTGTAAGTGAAATATGAGAAGTAATGTTAATAACATGCTGGTTATTTTTTTATGTGTGAGCAATCGATATCTCTATGCAATACATTTTTGACTTTTGAAGAGTTGGCATGATAATGATTGTCATATTTGTCTGTTTCGCAGATACTGGGTGCAATAGCAGTTCTCATATGCATTGTTCTACTGCTCGTAGAAACCTATGTAGTCAAGTTGTCCACATTATTATTCGGAACGCCAGAAATTTACGACCAATCTTCGGCCGAAAATAGAAATCTTACGCTTCTATTCACGGGTATGTATGATTCAACTTAAATGATGTGTGGTGTATTTTATTGTGAACAATATTGCTTGTTAATTGCCATAAACTGAATTTTTACTCTCCAACTAACTACCTGACTTTGCAGAACAAACTAGAGCTGTGTTGGACAATGTGGGTATGTTATTCAACTTATCAGTCCAAGTGTGGTCCCTGATTTCTCTATTTTCTCTCTGCTACGCCGTCCTACTCCTTGAGGCTGCAAAAAAAGTGAGGCAAACATTATTAAAAATAGACTCGTCTCCTAAGTAGTCTGATTATTCACAGAATCTTGCAAACAATGGTCAAATCAATTGTCTAACCAACTATAGCAATAGTAGCTTGAAAACTCTGATACAAATATGGACTTCACACAGCAATTTGACTTGACCAGTATATGTATGTGCATACATTATGCTGCAGCTTTCTTATAATCCAAGTCATTTAAATATAATTCTCATTTGCAACTAGAAATTCGCATTTTGAATGCAACGAATCATCTTCATTGTACCTTAGTTAGAGATGCTAGTATTACACGGAATGCAATTAAACAAATTGAATTCTAATCGGCTTTCCTTTTTTTACATCCAGCGGAATAAGGAATACTGTCTCATTTGGCTGTACTCAAACTCAGCAATGATGCTGCTGGAAGCCCTGATCCTGCTCTTAGATTTCGTGAACGGGAACGGCAGTGTGGCGTCCACAGGCAGTTTCATCATGCTCTACAAGCTGTACACAATCTGGGTTGTAAACGCATTTAGAATTGAGATCCGGGACAGTAACACTCTTACTGAATGCAGACAATTTGGATGTGCGAATGTGAATACGACTACACCTACGGAAGGAGCGGACAATGCCCAGGCCTCGGTGAAATATACAGCTTAAGTGACTAACTATAGTCAATATTTACCTATGTCTGTAATACAGTATTTTCCTTGTAATAACAACATAAACATTGAACTGACTTGTGATGATTTACTGTATTTATTTACATAACTGACTGTAAAACGGGATCAAGGCATTTAACTACATTTGCTATAACTCACACACAAAATAAAGTGTGTACATTCTCCGTTAAAATCACCATTCTTTATTCCAAGTAACAAAATAACATGATTTTTGTACAAAACTGTATAAATTGCCCACCGTAATATTATTCCAAAAATATTCACTACCCCAAAAATTCTATGGTTTACTCATCATCAGTACTGCCACTACGATAAGCATTCCGGTTACTATTGTTATTACCCAAAGATCCACCCACAGCACCCCGATTTCTAGACAAACCTATCCCGAATCGGGAAGAAAATGGGAAACTACTGTAGGGGTTGATTTGACTGTATTGACTGTAAGGGCTTAGAAGACTTTGAGTCAAATATGGATTCGTTCCTCCGAGCCCAACTCCCACTGGATACTGAGCATTCCGGGCGCCACTGAGTAACAGAGGATTGATTCCCGCAGCCGCTCCTGACAGGGCAATGTTTGAAGCCAAATAAGGGTTTTGGTAAGCACTGGCACCCTGCAATCCACCCAGGCCTCCGCCTAGCTGCAAATATGGGTTCTGGCCATATCCATTCAATCCTCCAAGTCCTCCTGCAAATTGATTCCCGCCAAAGGCATTCCCATACCCGCCTAGACCGCCTAATTGGCCTAATCCTTGATTGTAGCCGCCAAGTCCACCACCATTACCGGCATAAAGGCTAGCCAATAAGGGATTTATTCCCCCTTGGAATCCTCCTGCTTGGTTATTGTACAACAGTGCCTGGTTTCTCCCATACGGGTTGATTGCCTGGGATGAAATCCCTTGTGCACTGGATTGCGTATCTTCCATTGGGTTTGAGGACTCTGGCTAGAAATTGAAATTTGATGCAAACTTTTAGTTGGTTAGAGATTTATCTGGAATTAGAAATGAAAGTTTTCTCACCAAAACTGCTTCATTTTTATCCCGTGTGCGACTCCTTTTGCCTTCAGTAGCGTGACAGATCAGAAGAAAGGATAAGCCTATACTTATTACAAAAGTGGTAATTCCCTGTAAAAAAGAATTCGATTGAGAAAAAGCTTTATTGGGAAATTCGTAGGATTGACACGAATTTAACTTTACCTGAGAGCACAGCATTTTGAAAAGAATGTAATTAATTATATGAATTTTCACTCAGGAGCTCTATTTACGTGAGATGAACTATGTGGAAACTTGTGGACCAAATGATAGTTTTGGAAACCATCCCCTGTGTTTTATATACCCTCATTAGTTTAGTTAGCGAGTTGGGAACAGTGGTGTCATAAAAATAAATGTTTTTAAGTAACTAACTAACTCTTGAATGACATTGTCACCGTATTAGATGAAAACACGTAAGTGTGAAAACTTTTGGGGGGAAGCATTAACCCCATTTTTTGGTAGAAACCGAGCATCAGGAGTCATGCATTTGTTTGCATACATTTAAAAAATGTGCACATAATACATACGTTGGATGAATGATGCACCTAAGGCATGACACGTCCTTCAAAACTATTTAAGTGCTTAGCTAAAGTATACAAACAAACAGTTTAAAAACGGTATGACATTTATTCACTTTTGAGAGGTTATCAAAGGAAAGATTAAACTTTGTTGGTATTACTAAAGATCAATTTTAGATGCTCACATTTTTCTACTGTTTGGAATATATTCCCAGAGTTCACGGCTCCGTTTGTCATATGCATAGAAACTCTCATGATAAAAAATTATTTCTTTGTTTACTAACTAACTAAAAGTTAGTCATCATTAGTCTGGCAAGTAAACTTTAATTAGTAACTTTTGGCATAAAAATTTCTGCTCATCCATGATTCATTTGCACACTTTTTCATTGCGTAATATAATGTGTCTTGGTTGTAGTATTTGCTTTCCAATGCAGTAGAAATTTTTAGCATTCACAGATTTACATTTCTGAACCGTAAATACTAACTTACTTACTTACTTACTTTTGCTTTGATTTTATGCCTTTTTATGTCATGGGGAGTATATACATAATTTCCGTAGACATAAGACGTGCGTCCCTTATAAACAACTTGTATGATTCACATTCAACACGTGAAATTGGAGAACGGAAATTAAATGCAGTGTCTTGTCAACGATAAGAGCCATTTGAGCTCGCACTTATACAAGAAACGTTTGTAACTATTCTACAATGTAGCTACATTTGCATGAATTCACAGCCCGCAGACATTTTTTATTCCATTTGGAAGCTAGAAAATGAGTCAACTCAAGTCTAGTTCCGGTACCTACGTTGTATAAATGATTAACACAAAAGAAAGCCTGTGTCTTAAAAATTCCACGTAATCTTATTTCAAGTTACACACACAAACTAAAATCACCATAAAAAACAAAAATTTGAGCACTGGCATAGTCAAACTCTAAAACAATGCTTCCACCACATCATAAAAAGACAGAACAATCTAAAATCCAATCAACTTCCCTGGCAAACCCATCTCCAAATAATTTAAAATCCCGTAATAACCTTACGTATACAAATATCAACATGAATCAAACCACACATTTTCCTCAAAGGGCCAAACACAAAAACCCCCAAAAAAAAATTCCACACACAATCAATACAGTGTGTTGATAACATCCCCACTAGGTCCTAACACCGTAGTGGGATAAGCAGAATATCCTGCAGAACCAAATGCAAGTCTCCTCCTGAGTTCCAAACCTAAAGGCGGTCTTGCATACACATTGGAAGTGACTGGACCATTTCCAGGAATATATCCATAGCCTGCTGCCGCAGCGGCAGAAGCGAAATTCCGATGTGTCACTGGAGCATAATACGCTGCAGGGGTATGCTGATGGTTACGATGACTCCCTGTGTGATAACCAGTGGGAATATAAGGGGAGTAGACTGCTCCCGCTCCCTGTGCATAATTTCTGCTGACCAGTGGAAAATTTGGATTGGCTGTGTATAAGGGAGCCACAGGTTGTTGAGTCACAATGACTGGTCGAGTTGGCGGAGCTACAGGGGTCGCTACAACTTTATTTGCCACTGCGTGAACACCTGGGTTGCTGTTGATAACTTCCGCCTGTACGTGGAAAATGAGATTGTGAAAAACAAAAAAATTGAGTTGGCAATTGATTGTATTACTACTACCTGGAATCCGTTGATAGGATCAGCAACTGGAAAAGTCAAACAATAGGAACCAGGATAAAATTTCCATTTTGATTAGTTTGTTAGTTAGGAAATGATTGTGGCGGTGATATTTAATTATTAAAGGGATTTGGAGGCATGTGTTGTAAATATATTTTGCTTTGCTTGGCTTGAATTACCATAATTGACTGTACGAAGCACACCGTCTGGTTGCACCAAAGAGTAGCTGCCTTTTACTATGTCTCCATCTCTGGTTTCATGGGCTGACTTTTGGTCTCCTGTTATGGCATCCTATGTATAATTTTGTATTAGTTGTTGTGTGATTATAGTGCAAGAAATGATTTTTTTTGAAAAAGTATCCATACAACTCACATTTACTCCATAGCTATAGCTATATTTGGGATAAGACTGCACAGAATTAACAAAAAATTCCAATTTTATTAGATTTTTCCAAACTTTCAAAATTTAAATTTAGTTTAAAAAAATAGTAGTAAAAGTTGTGTAACTATTAATTAGTTAGCTTACATAGTAGTCTGCATAAACACCAGGTATGCCAGGCTTGGCATGTATTGTTTTCAAATCGAACAATACGATTGCAAACGCAGAAATGATCTAAGAATACAAAAGTTGTTGATAATCTACACTGTGAATCGAAAAAAACTAGTATCAACATCAACTAATAAATAAAAACGTAAAAAACTCTCACCAAAAAACTCTTCATTTTGATTTTTCTAATTCTCAAAAATTATCCAGCAGTAAACAAGAAATATTGGGACACAGAGGGAAGATGGAACTGACAAAAACTAGACATGGTCATTCCCAAGCCTTTATATAACTTTTGGCATGATGACCCTGTGTAGGTACTAACCACTAACTATGATTTAAAAAAAGATTCCCAACTAAATAATAAGCTTTTGTTGGACCTAAAGATAAACCCATCTGTGTAAAGTGGGTGGAGGAAATGAAAAAAAAAAGACTTGAGGAAAAAAATACAGGCTCCATAGGAAACTTAACTAGCCAACTATGCATGATGTTAGTTAACAATTAATTCTTCCCATACGTAGCAAATCTTATCATCGCAACATAGCTAGAATGCTAACATAATATTAAGCATTGCAGTGTCCAAGATAAATGAAAACTAAAAAAACAGCACATTTGATTAATATTGTAGTTAGTTTCAGTTGCACGCATGCATCTGATTTTTCCCAATTTTTTATGACCTTTGAGATTTTCGTATGTAACCAACTCACTAAAGATCATGATGACAACACCTAAACTAACTGCATTGTTTACATTTTGAGGC
>Ga0210040_10008195_pt1 | contig 12451 bp, 8 predicted proteins | sample CryGeyCG12114_NA_FD_185462 | JGI IMG/M metagenome (GOLD analysis project Ga0210040, IMG submission 185462) | Groundwater microbial communities from aquifer - Crystal Geyser CG19_WC_8/21/14_NA (SPAdes) (version 2) | ecosystem: Environmental > Aquatic > Deep subsurface > Groundwater | place: USA... | reverse complement strand
GACAGCTCCCCGAGCCACTGGTCGAGCAGGTCGAACAGGGGGCGATGGTGAAGTAGGAGCAGGCCGCTGCCGCTGAGGAAGCCCTCGACCCAGGCGGTGGCGTAGGCGGTAGGCTGGGCAGGCGCGAGGGCCAGGCCAAGGGCCGTGCCCGCCGCTTCCGGGGCCAGCTGGTGCGCATCAAACAACAGCCGCCCCGCCGCCCCGGCCAGCAACCCCGACGAAGCCGAATTGTGCAGCACCACGGCCAGCGCGGCATACCAATCCGCTTCCTGCGCTTCGTCCTGCAAGAGCCGGATGGCCTGGTGGGTGCCTTCGATGCGGGGTAGTAGCTGGCGGGCGGCGTCGTAGTCGAGGCCGGTGCAGGCCTGGGGTAGGCCGATGCACAGGCGCGGCACCAGGTGGTGTACTACGGTGGCTACCTGGGCCGTTTCGGTGCGACGCACGTTGCCGTAGCGCAGCACATTCACCAGCGGGGGTAGGGCGGCCAGCAGGTGCGTCACGTCGCGGGTGCCGGCCGACAGCGTTTCGAGCCGTGCCACCAGCGTGCCGATGGCCGGGCCGAGGTCGGCCTGGAGGGCTTCTTCCAGCAGCTTGCTTACGGCTTCCAGGTCGGGGGCTTCGGCGGCGCGGGTGGCGGCTTTGGCAGCGGCGGCGCTCAAAACGGTGTTGCCCCAGCGGCCGGCATCCAGCACATGGAGGGCGTACTCGGGCTGCCATTGCAGCTCCCACAGCTCATGGAATGTGCCGGCTTTGCCCTGGGCGCGGCGCGGCTCGCCCCACGGAATATCGAGTAGGCGCAGGCGGTGCAGCAGGTGGCTGCGGCTGAGGTCCAGCTCTTTGCGCAGGTCGAGGTCGAGGGGCTTGGCGGCGGCTTCGGGTTTGAGGCGGGTAGCGCGCTGCTGGAGCTGCACGTCTTGCTGCAAGGGCGTGGCGGGCTGCTCGGGCGGCACTGCGCCCAGTCGCTCGCCTATCACCAGCTCGCGCTGCACCAGTTGCAATGCTTCCGCATAGCCGCCACCCAGGATGGCCACCGCTGCTTCCTGTAGCTCCTCAATGCCGGGTAGCTCCCGGCCGCGCACCACCGCCAGCGTTTCAGCCAGGCGCACGCCCTCAATGGCGTGGGCGGCAGAGGCGTCCAGGTCGCGGGTGCGGAGCAGGCGGGCGGCGCGCACCATCCAGTGCGTCACTACCTCCGTGCGGGGCACCGTAAACAGCAGCTCGTACCAAGCCGGCGACAAAATGCCCGCGCCGTAGCCTGAGGCGTAGGAAAGCCGCTCGAAGGTCCACGGAATCCAGGTGGCGGCGGTGGGTACTTTCTTCAGACCCTTGAGGCGGGCTTTGTCCTCCTTTTTGAGTAGCTCGGGCCGTAGCACCGGGGCGTGCCAGGCCCCGCATACCACCGCCACGCGGGCATAGCCTTGTTGCAGGGTAGCACGGAGCGTTTCGCGCATGTAGGCCTCGCGGAGCAGGGTTTCTTCGGATTCGGGTAGGGCCAGTTCCTCGCGCAGGGCCGTCATCATGTCCAGCACCACCGCGAAGGTATCGGCATGACCGGGGGCGTGCTCCAGGCGCAGCTCCCACCACCGCTCGCCATCGGCGTAGCCGTCGAGTTCAGCCAGGTAGGAGATGGGGTCGGTTCTGAGCAACGGCTCCTGTTGCGCCTCACCCTCTGGTCCCTTCTCCGAAAAAGGAGAGGGGGGACTAGTTTCTGGCTTTTCTTCTGGCTCTGGGCTTTGTTCTGGTGTGGCCGTGGTTGAGCTAAAGCTAGATTCCAGAGCAAATTCCTCCTCTGTCTTGGGAGAGGGGTCTAGGAGGGTAGACGATACGGGCGCTTCGTTGGGCATCCCAAACCGCAGCGTCATCGGCAAATCGAAGCATCGGAGGTGGGCGCCGTGCTGATGGCACCACTGCATGGCCTGCCACTCGGGCGAAAACTCGGCGAAGGGTAGAAACGAGGCTTGTTGGTGTTGCTTGGGATTGTAGACGAGTAGGGCCACGGGCGGCACCATCTCGGGGTGCGTGGCCGCCGCCAGCGCCGCTTCGGCATCGGCGGGACACTCCAGCAGCACTATGTCGGGCCGGAACGCGTCGAGGGCGTGGCGGAGGCTGGCGGCGCTGCCGGGTCCGTGGTGGCGAATACCGAAGAGGCAGAGGTCGGTGGGCATATAATAAATTAGGGTTGCTGTTTAGGCGACTTCCACTTCGGTAAAATCTTGCACAAGCGGCGAGTTTCCAAGTAGTCCGGCCTGTAGAGACGGTCCACGACTATATTAATAACGGCTGCCGAATAGCTTTCTAGCCTATTCATCAGAATAGCTGCGCCCCTCTTTCCTGTAGCAACTGCCGCGCTGCTTCTGATGCATCGGGTACTATGACTTGGCTTTGCATCATCTCTAATAGGCTTGCATCTGGCTTCTTCGCAAACGCTGCTTTGAACTTGGCTACTCGTTCACGACTGGCCTCGGCCTGCTTTTTTGGATTGGGCGCGTGCAGTAGGTGTTTACGAACGTATTTATGGATTTTCTCCCTATTAGGCAAGTAGAATACGATAATGAATAATAGTGAAAAGGGTTGTATTTCGATAAGAAATTGATCTTGTATTGCTACGCCAACACGAAAGCCATTAGGTGTGAAATTAATAATGTTAAGCAGGCCTAATAACAGCATGCCAACGAGTGTAAACTTGAATATTCTCCTAAAGAAAAAGTACACTATGATGTTCAAGGTCACCGCAGCAAAAGCCAGATAGTGCTGTAAGCTGAACATCATATCATAATATTCGCCTTGGTGATACCCCCTGCCAAATAGAATGTAGAAGAATGTATAAAGGCAGATTCCTGCTAAAATCAGTAAAGGAATGAGGTTTTTGTGTTTCTGAAGAAGTTTCATGAAGCAGGCTGGTATAATAAATATTACTCTGCGTTTTTCTTGAAATAATTAGCTAACCGTATTTCCATCATGTGTTTGACTTCGGTGTCATCAGCTAGTGGCAGCACGGCACGTAGTTCTTCAGCAGAAGCTAATTCTGCCGCGTGAACCAATGCCCATTCCACTGCACAGGCTGACGCATTATTCGGTGGGCCCAAGTTGATAAGTTCTAAAGCATGCGCTGCCTCCAAAGGCTCGGAAAGCTGCTGTAGCAACTCATCAAACTCCTGCAAGGGGAAGTCGTCGATGGCTGGCGTGCTGTCGTTTGGCAGTGGGCCCAGGCTACGTAAGCGGGCAATAATGGCAGCGTTATCCATTACTCCACCACCTCTCGGCAGGCGCGATACAAATCCTTCCACCCATCCCGCTCTTTCACCACGGTTTCGAGGTATTCGAGCCAGACGATACGGTCCTGTACGGGGTCTTTCAGCACGGCGCCAGTGAGGCCAGCGGCCAAGTCGTGGGCGCGCAGGCTACCGTCGCCGAAGTAGGCGGCCAGGGCTAGGCCGCTGTTCATCACCGAAATAGCCTCGCCGGTGCTGAGCGTGCCGCTGGGGCTCTTGAGCTTGGTTTTGCCGTTCTCCGTCACGCCCGAGCGCAACTCCCGGAAGATGGTCACAAGGCGGCTGATTTGCTCCAGAGCCGGCGCTTCGGCGGGTAGCTGGAGGGATTTGCCTTGCTTTTCTACCCGCGTCTGCACGATGCGTACTTCCTCGTCGAGGGAGGTAGGGAGGGGTAGCACCACAGTGTTGAAGCGGCGGCGCAAGGCGCTGCTCAACTCGTTCACGCCCTTGTCGCGGTCGTTGGCGGTGGCAATAACGTTGAAGCCGCTGGTGGCCTGCACTTCCGTGGACAGCTCGGGGATGGGCAGCACCTTTTCGGAGAGCATGGTGATGAGCGTGTCCTGCACGTCGGAGGGGATGCGGGTGAGTTCTTCGAGGCGCACGAGGCGGCCTTCCTGCATGCCTTTGAACAGGGGCGAGGGCACCAGCGCCCCCAGCGACGGACCCTCGGCAATGAGGCGGGCGTAGTTCCAGGAGTAGCGAATGGCGTCTTCGGAAGTGCCCGCCGTGCCCTGCACCAGCAAATCGGACCGCCCGCTGATGGCCGCCGTCAGGTGCTCCGACACCCAGCTTTTGGCCGTACCCGGCACGCCCAGCAGCAGCAGAGCGCGGTCGGTGGCGAGGGTAGCCACAGCAATTTCCATCAGCCGCCGCTGCCCAATGTATTTCGGCTCAATCTCGAACCCGTTGTCCAGCTTGCCACCCAGCAAATACGTGACGGTAGCCCAAGGCGAAAGGTGCCAGTTGGGTGGCTTGGGCCGGTCGTGGTCGGCAGCGTGCAGGGCGGCGAGTTCTTCGGCGTAAACGTCCTCGGCGTGCGGGCGCAGGACGGTGGTTTCGGGGGTAGGGGTCATGTAGTTGGAGGTTGAACAGGGTAGAGACGCACTAGGTGGAGTCTTCTGATTGAACGACAGCGACTGGTCTTGTGCGGCCAAACAGCATCAGCAACGACGAGACGCAAAGTAGTGCGTCTCTAACATCGTTTGTTCTATTCTGGCGGCTCGTGTAGTGCCTCGGCTAGCTGCTGCCGGAAATGCAGGGTATTGAGCAGGCGGGCGAGGCTGTTGTGGAGGTAGGGCGCATCTTGCAGCAGCGGCTGAAGCGGCTCGGCGCAGAGGGCGTACTGGGCGGCGGGCACCACGCGGGCCATATGGTCCAGCAGCTGACTGGCGACATATTGGATTCGGTATAGCTCAGCAGGCTTCCGCAGGGCGTCGCGGAGCACCTCCACCACGCGGCGGGTAAGGTGCTCGGGCCAGGGTGCGGGTACCAGTTGCAGCAGGGGCAGCCAGCGCACGTCCGTCGAGAAATGCGGCGCGGCGTTGAGTAGCGGCAGTACCAACTCGGTGAGGCGAGCGGGGGAAAGTAGGCGCGCCAAATTTGCTACCGGTAGGGTAGCAGGGTGCTTGCGTGGCCGCTCGTACCACCATTCCAGCAGGGCAGTGGCCCAGGCGGTAGCCTGGTGCACAATGGCAGCCTCGGCCCAGGCGGTGAGCAGGAGGGTGGCCCACTCAGTATCGGCTGCCAGGTCCAGGATTTTGCCGGGCGAGAGATTCCAGTGGGTCGCCCAGCGCTGGGGCGGCAATAGGGCCAGCACTTGGCCTAGCAACGCCGCTTTCTCGCCTTGAAAACGGCTGTCTTTCTGCTCGATGCCATCGGAGAGCCAGGTTTTATCCCACTCGGTGGTAGGTAGCTCTACCAGCAGTTTCTTGCTAAGCAGGCTGCTTTTGAGGCGCGCTAGCGGCTCGGCGCGCTGCCAAAGGCGCTCTTGCAGTGCATTGCCGGGTAGGCGCACCAGTAGGGGCAGCACGGTTTGGCGCACTTCTTTGCTCCTGGACGCGAGGTATTGCTCCAGCAGCGGCATATCGTCGGTAGAAAGCTGCTCCTGTAGCGTTTCCAGCAGTTGGGCCTGGTGCTTGGCCGGCTCCTGCGGGAGCATGGCGGCCAGCAACTCGCGGGCGTGGGCCGGGTTGTGGCGGCGCTGCACTTCCAGGTAGAGAATCCGTTGGCGAATGGTACCGGTTTCCCAGGTGGCTGTGTCGTCGGGGAGCTGCTCCGAGGCGGCCAGTAGGGTTTGCCACGCTGGGTTCTGGGCGGCCAGCCAGGCACCACGCTGTCCCAGTACGGCCGCGGTGGGCCGGTGCAGGGTAGGCCGGGCGCGAGCGTAGTCGAGCAGGCGCACCAGCAAGTGGTGCGGCACGCGGCGCTGGTGCTCGGCCAGCGTAGCCAGAAACTCCGGCAGCAACTCCGGGTACTGGCCGTCTAACAACTGTTGTAGTAGCTGAGCGCCACTGGGCCCAAGTGCTGCCTGGGTTTCCGGCGTGGCCACTGGTGGTAGCAATGTTGCCGGCGCTACCATTGGTGGTTGGTAGCCTGCCTTGCGCACGGCCGTTAGCACGCCCGCCGTGAGTAGGGCCTGCTTTTCGCGGTGGTCGGGCGTTTCGGGTAGCGCAAAGCCGGATAGGGTAGGCAGCGGGTCGGTGCTTTGGCGGGTGCCGAGCAGGGCCACGTGCAGTAGCCGCTGCCAGTCGGCGCCGGGGCGCAGGGCGGTTTCTGGGGTGGGGGGCGTAGTGGGCATGGGCTAGGCGAGTTGCGATTCTACTACTTCGGGCCAGCCCACAAGCGGGCGCAGGCCTTGGCCGGTCCATTCGCCAAACACGGTGAGGGGTGCGCCGCCGCTCATGGCCCGCAACTCCCACCCAAACAGGTCGTCGCAGCGCAGGGGTAGGTCGAGGGCCTGTTCTGAGGGAGCCGGGGGAGCCGGAAAACGCAGCACCCACCCGTCTGCCACCAGTGTGGGCACGCCACCGCTCAGCAGTGCCGGCCACTCGCGCAGCCAAGGGTGGCCGGCCAGGGCGTTGGCGTATTCACCTAGTAACTGGCTTGGGCCGTGGCCGCCCGCAGGAGCAAACGGTTCGGCGGAGAGGCCCTGAAACGCAAGCTGCCCTGGCACGGCCCGCAGGGGCACCAGGCCGGGGTAAAACGTCAGCTCTCCCGCGTAGCGACCACCGGGTACCAGTGGGGTAGCAAACGGCTGGCCGCCAAACGAAAACTCCACCACCAGCGCAAAGCGGCCTGTTTGCTGCCCCCGCAGCCACGACCGGCGCACCACAAGGCGTTCTTCTTCGGTGGTAGCTTGGGCCAGCACAAGCCACGCGTCGGCCACGGCGGGCTGGGTGGCCTGCACGTCTTCCTTCTTCAGCGTCATGCCTACCTGTTGCAGCACCTCCTGGCGGGCATCCTCCGATAGCTCGGGGAGGCGCTGAAACGCACGCACCAGCAGGTACAGCTCGCCCAAACGAGCGAGTAGGCGGGCGGGCCAGTCGGCGCCTTGGTAGCGCAGACCCGGCAACTCGCGCACCACGGTAGCCAAGCCGGGCAGCTGGTTGTCGACGAGGCGGGCAGCTTGGTTTTCCCAGAAGCTGCGGGGCTGCTGGTTGGTGGCGGCCAGGCCGGCGCGCACCACATCCACAAGCCAGGTTTCCAGCTCTTGCGCCCCACGCTGCATGCGGGTGTGGCGCTGGGCTTCGCGCTTCTGGCGGGCGGCCTCGGCAGTGGCTTCGGTGGCCGCCAAGTCAGCGGGCTGCGCGGCGGCCGTTGGTTTGGACGTTTTCTTTTCCTGGGTTTGCTGGCGCTTGTCGAGCCAGTCGTGCAGCCAGGCCGGCGGGGTAGGGCCGCTTAGCAATTGGGGCTGGCGAGCCAGCAGCAGCAGCAGACCAGCGCCGTGCTTGCAGGGAAATACGCGGCTGGGGCAGCTGCACTTAAAGGCCGGTTCCGTCAGGTCGATGCCGGTTTGGTAGGGCTTGCTGCCGCTGCCTTTGCACTCGCCCCAGGCAGCCGTGTCGGTGCGGCCCAGGTTCTGCCATTTGGCGGGGGCGGCCAGTTCCTGTCCGCGTTTCAGCGTGCCAGCATCGGTAATAAGGGCGCGGGCTTGTTCTTCGGTCCAGGTCAATGGAATAGGTAGGGATAGGTAGATAGCTCAAGTATACTGCCCCGGCAAAGTACTGATTCGGCCCAGAAAAACGAGGCCGTAAAACGGAAAAATTAGTAAGCCTCGTAGCTGTTTTACAAGATGCTACTGGGTAGGGACTTACAGCTTTACTGCAAAAGGCCGAACCACGGGTGTGGTTCGGCCTTCCGTGCCTTCAGAGAATAAACGCTATGCTGCTGTAGCGTGCTGTCGTTTGCGCAGGGGCAAGTCCAATAGCATGGGCACTCCCTGAATCAGGGCCAGAATGATGTATTCGTAGCCTTTCATCAGGTCTTTGTCAATCAGTACAATCACTGCCCCTACTACGTGCAGGGCGGCGGCTGTGCCGTATAGCCGCTTGCGGTCAGCGCCATCCACTACAGCGGCCGTGTAGCCAAAGCCTATCGCCCCAAATACAAACCAGAGCGCATGGTAGCTAAAGGGCATCAGTGCCTTGGATTCTGTGGCGTGCACCCACACGTTTTCCAGCGTGGCCGCCACAGTAATGAGCACCCACACCCAAATCAGGGCATTAGCCTGTTTGGCCAGGAGCAGCGTTATGAGGGTAGGAATGGCCATGGCCACGCCCCAGGTCCACAATACGGCGCTGTGGCCGTGCTCCATGGTATTGCCGATGTACTGCGTTATTAAATAAGCCACCGTGACGGTGATGCCCCACCACAAGAGCAAGGATTGACGAGAGAGCATAGGCGCAGGCGTTGAATGAGTTAAGCTGTACAGTAGTCGCTTCTGGGTCTACGCCCGCCCACCGGCGAAAGTTATGTGCGGACCGCCAGCCAACGGTCCAGCGTGTCACTCCCCGCCGCCGCTGGTAGCGGCCGGCGCAGTGCCCGCCGGGCGCACCGTGGGGTAGGCAATGCCCAACTGCTCCAGATAGCTCTTGTACTTGGCTGGGTTATAGTAATACTTCTTCATCCCGGGCCGAAACTCCGCCATAATGTTCTTATTCAGCGTCACGGCGGGTTTATCGGTCTTGGAGATGATGGGCGTATACTTCGTGTCCTTGGTTTGTACGTCGTTGAAGTAGGTCCAGGCGTCCGTAATAATTTCGGGCTTCACCAGCATGTCCAGCAGCGTCATGGCCTCGGCTTTGGCGCCGGCCGTTACGCCTTTGTGGGCAATGGGCGTGGCCATGGCAATGGCGTTGGACCAGTGGTGGCCGGGTAGGCCGGGAATGTTGGCCGGGTAGCGCAGCACAATGGTGGGCACGTTCCAGGAAATATCGGCAATATCATCGGAGCCGCCCCCAATGGAGAATTCCGACGGTGCTTTCAGCGTATCGACTTTCATCGCCAAACCGTCGATGGCTTTGCCGTCGCGGCCTTTTTTGGGAGCTTTCATTTCCACCTGCACGGCGCGGGCCAGCGTTTGGTCGGCGTCGGTCCACTGGGGTAGGCCCACGGTTTTGATGTTCTGGTACATGGCCTCCGCCATGGGCTTGTTCATGTGGCCCGGCCAGGCGCTGCCCAGCACCTCGTAGCTCATAGTGGTCTTGGTCATGAGGGTAGCGCCCTCGGCCATTTTCACGGCGTCGGCATACATCTCCATGATTTTGGGGTAGGTACGCTCGCGGAAGTAGTACCACACCGACGCCTTGGAGGGCACCACGTTGGGCTGGTCGCCGCCATCAGGAATCACGTAGTGCGAGCGTTGGGTTACCTCCATGTGCTCCCGGTGAAAGTTCCAGCCGATGTCCATCAGCTCTACGGCATCGAGGGCGCTGCGGCCGCGCCAGGGTGCCCCGGCCGAGTGCGCCGCCTGCCCATCAAAGTTGAACTTCACCGACACCAGTCCATTGCCGCCCCCGTCGCCGTACGACACGCCCAGGTTGTCGCCCACGTGGGTGAAAATGCAGGCATCCACGTTCTTGAAGAAGCCGTCGCGCACGTAGTAAGCCTTAGCGCCCAGCTGCTCCTCGGCCACGCCCGGCCACAGCATCAAAGTGCCCGGAATTTTCTCCCGCTCCATCATTTTCTTCAGCGCCAGCACCGCTGTAATGTTCAGCGGCACCCCCGAGTTGTGCCCCTCGCCGTGGCCGGGTGCACCCTCCACAATAGGGTCGTGGTAGGCCACGCCGGGTTTCTGCGAGGCTTTCGGGATGCAGTCGATGTCGCTACCCACGGCAATAACCGGCTTGCCCGAGCCCCAGGTGGCCGTCCAGGCCGTGGGGATGCCCGCTATGCCCTGCTGAATGGTGAAGCCGTTTTTCTTCAGGATACCGGTCAGGTAGGCCGAGGTTTCCGTCTCCTGAAACCCCAGCTCTCCGAAGCTGAACACCATGTCGACCATCTGCTGGGTCATCTTCTGCTGCTTGTCGATTTCCGCGGTCAGCTCCTTCTTCAAAGCCGCCAGCTTTTCCGGCGAAACTGCCTTCTGGGCGGCGGCAGGTTGGACCGCGAACAGGGCACCGCCCAGCGCGAATAGGGGTAGGAGTCGTTTCATAGGAGGTTGGTTTGGTTGTGTTGGAATGGAGAATAGAACTTATGCACTCGCTCGGCTGTGCCGAGTGAAGCTTGTGCTTGAGGGGCTCTGCCCCGAATCCGGCTGCGTCGTGTGCGTTCTACTGGCCTAGCGATTGGCAGACGCGCGCAGCAGCGCTGCTGGGGCATAATCCTCACTCGGCACAGCCGAGCGAGTGCGTAAGGCTGAGGAGGATGAAAAAAGAACGTCATTTCGACCAGCGGGAGAAATCTCGCGTGCTGACGTTGTAGTGGTAATATTCTGCTGATAAGATTACCGGGAGCACGCGAGATTTCTCCCGCTGGTCGAAATGACGTTCTTACTAACTGATGTTACTAAGCGGACGGGTGTTATTGCGAGCAGCGCGAAGCAATCCTTCCGGAAAGAGGCAGACACATTCAGCCGTGACGAAGCACCTACATCAGAGCAGGCGTAAGGGCTTGCTGCTGGTTAACCGTTTGCTCGTTGCCCAGGACGGATTGCTTCGCGCTGCCCGTAATGACAACTGTTCTAATACGCCACGTCGTCGCCCAAGAAGTCCATGCCGGGCATGCCGATGGGCGCGCCGGGCGGCATGTCTAAAGAAGAAGGCACGGTGAACTTGTTGGGGTCGGTGGTGAAGGTGTTGATCTGGGAAAGGCCGAACAGAATGTTCGCTTTCTGCCGGGGCTCGGCGCTGGCGAGCTTGCCGGTCATCCACTGCTTCAGCCCATCGATTTCGGCCAGGCTTTCGCCCCGCACGCTTTCCGCTACCTGCGGGTCGGCGGCCAGCTGGAGTAGGGACTTCAGCGTGAGGTTGTTCACCAGCACTTGCAGTTCGCCTTTGTAGCCGGAAGCCAAGGGTGCCTTCCAGGTTTGGGCCAGCAGCTTATCCACCATCGGCATAAAGCCCGGCTGCTTGCTGTCGCGGGCGTTGTACTCAATGAGGCGGGTAGCGCGCTCCGGGTTCAGCAGCGAGGAGATGGTAGGCGCCGCGGCTGCTTCGGCCGTGGCGATGGGGTCGAAGGTAGGGCCGGTGTGGCTGGTGAAGGTTTCCATGCTGCCGGGGTAGCCCACGGGCCGGGGCGGAATCTGCTGAATCAGCTTTTCCGGCAGTGCCAGCGCATCCGCCGACACGGTAGCCATCAGGGCATCAAAGGCGCGCCACTGCTCGGCGGGGTCTACCATGCGCGTCACTACTTGGCCGTCGTTTTTCACGGCGTGAGTGAAGTACAAGCCGCCCAACGACTTGGCCGCGGCCTCTACCTGGTAGCGGTGCAGCAGGTACATGGGCACCAGCACTTCTTCCAGGGTGGCCATGGGTGCCCCGTCCGGAATGGCATTGGTGGAGAAGTTGTCGAGCACGTGGCGGCGCACCTTCATCAGCTTATCGAGCTGGGCTACGGCGTTGGTGCCATCGTCCCACTGGTGCGACTCGGGGTGCACGTAGCCGCCAATGTCGGGAATGAAAATATGGCCCTGCTTCAGCGTTTCCACCATAATCTGGTCGAGTGCCTTGCTCTCATCAGTGCCTTTCGGGAAATCCTGGTAGCCCCACAAAATGGCGCGCTTGTCCCAGCTGCCAATGCCCTTGGCATAGGCGTCCGACACGTCGATGGTGCCGTCCGATTTCAGGGTGAAGCGCGGAAAAGGGTAGTCCATCACCGAACCGCGGTCCTGCGTGCCCGAGGAGGTGAAGTTGTGGTACAGCCCCAAGGTGTGCCCAATTTCGTGGGCCGAAAGCTGCCGAATGCGGGCCAGAGCCATTTCCTCCATCTCTTTCGGCACCTTTTTGCCATTCTTGTAAGGTTGCAGCAGCCCTTCGGCAATGAGGTAGTCCTGGCGGTGGCGGTCGGAACCCAGCGTGACCACACCCTTGATGATTTCGCCGGTGCGCGGGTCGATGTAGGATGAGCCGAAGGAGAAGGCGCGCGGGTTGCCGGCGCGGTCCACCCAGTTCACCACGTTGTAGCGAATGTCCATGGGGTCGGCACCCTCGGGCAGCTCCTTCACAATGAAAGCATTCTTGTAGCCAGCCGCTTCAAAGGCCTGGTTCCACCACGAGCCACCCTCAATGAGCGCCTTTTTGATGTCCGCCTGCGCGCCGCGGTCTACGTAGTACACAATGGGCTCCACTGGCTCGCTCACCTTGGCGCCGGGGTTCTTCTTCTCCAGCCGGTGCCGGCGCGAGTAGCGCTTCTCCAGCGACTCGGTCATGGGAACCGAGAAGTCCATGTACGTGAACTGGTTGAAGCCCGAGCGCGGGTCGAACTTGCGGGGCTGGTACTTATTGTCCGGTAGCTCCACAAACGCCTGGTGCATACGCACGGTTACGGCGTTGGGGTCGGGCGCAATGCTACCGCCGCCGCCGTAGCCGCGGCCACCAGTGGGGCCACCCGTGAAGGTGATGAGGGCGTCGAATTCGGTGTTCTTAGGGAAATTCTTGGTGGCGTCGGGGTTCACGGCCGAGCGTGATTCGTCGAGCCGGTAGCTGGCGCCGCCGGCGGGAGCCGCCGCGCTACGTCCGCCC
>Ga0210040_10008194_pt1 | contig 12453 bp, 11 predicted proteins | sample CryGeyCG12114_NA_FD_185462 | JGI IMG/M metagenome (GOLD analysis project Ga0210040, IMG submission 185462) | Groundwater microbial communities from aquifer - Crystal Geyser CG19_WC_8/21/14_NA (SPAdes) (version 2) | ecosystem: Environmental > Aquatic > Deep subsurface > Groundwater | place: USA... | reverse complement strand
CTGTCCTATATATAGGCGTGACTGGACGAAAATCACACGCCTTGCGCCCTGCCGTGCCTTCGTGACATGGCTCGCTTTTGCAAGGACTGACACCCGAATGATCAAGCGGTGATCGATGTTCGAGTTCACGCCTGTTTCTGACAGGCAAAGAAAGCCAAAGCGCTCCAAGCGCCTCGCGAAAGCGACGAAACGGATCGTGCTGGACGCTTATGGCCACTTCGATTCCGATGACGGCTGGTCCATGGCGAGCCATCTCGCGCTGTCGGCCATTCTCGCGATGTTTCCGTTTCTGATCTTTGCTGCGGCCTTGGCGAGCTTTCTCGGCGCAAAAGCGTTTTCCGACACGGCCATTCACCTGGCCTTCGACACCTGGCCCGAGGCCATTGCCGACCCGATCGCGCAGGAAGTCACCAATGTACTGACCGTACAGCGCGGCGACTTCCTGACCGTGTCGGTGATCGCCGCCGCGATCTTTGCATCCAATGGCGTGGAAGCGCTGCGCGTGTCGCTGAACCGGGCTTACCGTGTCAGCGAAAACCGCTCCTTCATTTTCCGCCGCGTGCAAAGCCTATTGTTTGTTTTGATCGCCACCATCGGCATCGTGGTGATCAGCGCCCTTTTGGTGGTTGCCCCGCTGATTGCGGGCTTTGCCGAACAGCGGATCGACTGGATCCAGCCGGATATGATCGGCACCTTAAACTTCTGGCGCTTCATCATCGCAGGCTTGCTGATCATTTTCAGCCTGATGGCCGTGCATTTCTGGCTACCCGCCGGCAAGCGCCGCTTCGTGCACATCGTTCCGGGCATCATTTTCACGCTGTTGGCCTGGATGCTCGGATCATCGGCCTTCACGGCCTATCTCAGCCGCTTTTCGACCTATGCCACAACCTATGCCGGCCTCGCCTCCATCATGGTGGCGATCGTTTTTCTTTATATTCTGTCGGCGCTCTTCATTCTGGGCGCCGAGCTCAACGCCTCGATCCGCCGCTACCGCGAAGCGCGCCGCAGGGTAGAGCCCTGAGCGGTGGCCAGCGCCACGCCCGCGCCCGACACCACCATGCCGAAAAGCTGCACAACGTTCAGCGTTTCGCCAAACAGAACAAAGGCCATCAAGGTCGTCACCGCCGGCACGAGGTAGAACAGGGATGACACCTTCGACACCTCGCCCTTCTTGATCATCGCCATGAGCAGGAAGATCGCGCCGAGCGACAAGCCGAACACCAGCCACAACAAGGACAGAACGAGACTGGTGTTCCAGGTGAAGGCATAGCCTTCAAAGGCCATCGCCGGCAGCGCCGTGACGATCAGGGCACCGAGATATTGCCACAGCGTGCCGCCGAGCAGATCGGCCTGCCCCACAAAGCGCTTCTGCCACAGCGTGCCGGCGCTGATCGCCAGCAAAGCCAGCACGCAAGCGGCGATCGTGGCGCCGCTGATGCCAGGATCGGTGAAGCCGAGCTTGGGCAAAAGCACGAGCACGCTGCCCGCAAGGCCGAGCGCAATGCCCGCCCATTGCCGGGGCAAAACGGTTTCGCCCAGCGCCACACCGGCTATGCCCGCAACCAGAACCGGCTGCAAACTGACGATCACCGCGCAAAGCCCGGCCGGAAAGCCCTTGTGGATCGCCCAAAAAACGAAGCCGAGATAGCCGCCATGCAAAAGTGCGCCGGCAATCATCGCATGAAAAGCGGTTTTGCGCTCCAAGGCCGGCCGGCGCAGGATCATCACGGCAACAAACAGGATCGCCAGCGACAAGGCGAAGCGGACCGCCAGAAAGCCGAACGGCTCCGAATACGGCATCGCAAAACGCGCGCCGATGAAGCCCGTGGACCACAAGACGACAAATAGCGGCGGCACGAGACGAAGCGGGAAACCGGGCATGGAGGGAGCCACCAAGGGAAGGATCAAGCTCCCTTTAGTGGATCGCGGCCCGCCCCGGTAGGCGCTGGCCCAACAGGCGCTTCAGCGTGGTGGAACGAGCGGCGATTCGAGGTCCTTGCGCGAAAACTGCGAGCGCTCGAAGCCAAGGATCACAAACAATGCCAGAACAAAGGGAAGGAGCAGGTAAAACAAGCGGAACACAAGCAAGGCCGCCAGCACGTCTTCCTGCTGCATCTCGGGCATTGCTGTGATGAACACGAGTTCAAGCACGCCGATGCCGCCGGGCGCATGGGAAATCAGCGCGGCGGAAAAAGACACAAGAAAGATGCCGAGCACCACCCAGTAACCGGGGTTCCCTTCCGCCGGCAGGGCGAAATAGATGATTGCCGCCGCTGCCAGAATCTCGACCGGGGCAACAGACAGCTGCTGCGCCACCACCGGCAAGCGGGGATAAAGAAGCTCGAAATTGCCGAGCTTGAGCGGCCGCAATCCAAGCCCGCTGAACACGACGTAAAGGGCGATCAGGCCAAGCAGGATCCAGCCCATCGCCGCCGACGCTTCCACCGGCAGGAGGCCTGAGAAGCGTTCCGTGATGTTGGGATGGGTGACCAGCACCAGACCAAACAATAGCATAACGCCGAGCACAAAGGTAAAGGAGCAAAAGGCAACGAGGATGCCGATCTCGCGCCCGGTCAAGCCCTTGGATCCATAAGCACGGTAGCGCACCACGGCGCCTGAAAACACCGACGCGCCGATATTGTGCGACAAGGCATAGGTGGTGAAGGAGCAAAGCGCGATGAAGCTGAACGGGATGTTGTCGCGCCGCAAATGCTGCAAGGCGACGCGGTCGTAGCCGGCCAGTCCGACATAAGCCACAAGGGTGGCAGCCACCGCCAAAGCCCAGCGGTGAGCTGGAATTGCCGAAAAACTTTCCATCAGTTCATCGAAGGAAAGGCCGCGCAGTTCCTGGATCAGCAGCCAGATCGAAAAGAGAACCGCCAGAACGCCGATCACCGGCCAGATAAATTTGCGAAGCTTCATGCGGCCTGGATCAAGTCCTTCCTGCGTCCCGGGTCAAGTCCGGGCACACTGGTGATGGACCTTGCTTTTCGGGAGGTCAAGAAAAGGCTGCCTTGCGGCGTCAAACAGAAAGCGCCGCTGTTAATGCGACAGCCAATGCCTGACGAGCGTTTCCTCCTCGTCGAGGCCCTCAACCGGCTTGCGGATGGATTTGCGCACCGCCTTCAACTCGGCTTCCAGCGTTCCGTCGGACCAGCCCTCGATCACCCGCGGATGGATGTAGGAGCGCCGGCACACCGCGCGCGTATTGCCAAGGCGGCTGGCGACACGGTCGAGCACGCTGTTCAGCGTCTTCTTGGTGGCGGTCTGCGTTTCGGGACGCGGCGTTTGCCTGAAAAAGGACGCCGCGCTGATCGTGCCGCCCCAGGTGCGGAAATTGCGCGCGGAAAACTCGCCGCCGGTATGTTCGCGGATATAGGCGTTGACCTCATCGGAGCGGATGCCGTGGCGGTCGCCGTCACCATCGAGATACTGGAACAGGGCCTGGCCGGGCAGATCCTGGGTGGAGCGGATCAGCTTGGCCATGCGCCGGTCCACCAGGCGCAAGTTCCATTCCTTGCCGGATTTGCCACGGAAAGCAAACCGCAGCTTGCCGCCCTCGATCTTCACATGCTGGTCGCGCAGCGTGGTGAGCCCGAAACTCTTGTTGTCGCGGGCATAAGCGGGGTTGCCGACCCGGATCATCGTGTTGTCGAGCAACCAAACAACGGAGGCGACCACACGTTCAAACGGCAGACCGTGGCGGCGCAGGTCGCTTTCCACCTGCATGCGAAGCGAAGGCAGCGCATCGGCGAAATTGCTCAGATTGGAATATTTCAGCTCGTCGCGGTGTTCGGACCATTTGGCATGGTAGCGATACTGCTTGCGCCCGCGGGCATCACGGCCCGTCGCCTGGATATGGCCGAGCGGATCCGGTGAAATCCAGACATCTTCCCAGGCCGGCGGGATCGCCAAGGCGCGGATGCGGTCGCGGATTTCCGCGTCGGTGATCTTCTTGCCGTCAGGATCGCGATACCCAAAACCCGTACCGGCCTTGATGCGCTTGATGCCGGGGCCCTCGTCAGTCTTGTAAACAAGGCCGGGGATCTTGGGGACTTCAACCAGCGCTTCGAGCTTGTCGGCCGCCGTTTCCTTGACGCCGGGGAGACCTTCCCCGTCCGCATCAATGTCGTCCGCTTGATTGGCTTGATCCAGCACGCGCATACACTCCGGCACAGCTCATCGCTGGTGGAATAAACCAAGCGAGTGCATGCTTGTTCCGGCCAAGCAAAGGAAACAGAACGTGATGCTGACAAACGTCGGCGTTAAGCGGCAGACAGGGCTTCGCGAACCTTGGCGCGGATTTCCGCCAGCGTGAAAGGCTTCGCCACCACGTCGATCACGATGCTTTCGAGCTCGGCTGCCCGTTCGCGCTGTTCGGCATAGCCGGTCATCAGCAGGATAGGCAGGCCCGGAAATGCCGCTGCCGCGCGCTTTGCCATTTCGATGCCGTCCATGATCGGCATGCGAATGTCGGACAACACAAGATCGAAGCCGCCCTGTGCCGCGGTGATCGCCGCCAGCCCTTCTTCGCCGTCGGCTGCCGTTTCCACCGTATGACCGGAGGCGCTCAAAGCGCGCGCGATAAACATGCGCACGGATTCATCGTCTTCAACAATCAAAAGCTTTCCCATACCTGACAACTAGCGGGAAAAGCTTGATGTTCGCTGAACGCGTTTCTTAGCGCGCAGGCGCAAAGGCTTGAATTGCCGCAAGGAGGCCGCTCATGTCCGGCAGCACCGCATCGGCGCCGAGGCTTTGAAGCGGTTCGCGCGAATAGCCGCCTTCCACCAGAACGAGCTTTAGTCCCGCCGCTTGCGCGGAGCGGGCATCGGCCGGGCTGTCGCCCACAAACACCGCATCATCAGCTGCAACGCCAAGCCGCGACAGGGCCAAAAGCAGCATATCGGGCGCTGGCTTGTGCGGAACACCGGAATCGCCGCCGACGATCACCGGGAAGTGGGCTGTGAGATCGAAATGCTCGAGGATTTCAGCAATGGCGAAATCCGGCTTGTTGGTGACCAGCGCTCTGGCGATATTCTGATCCTGCAAGGCGGCGAGTGCCGACTGAACGCCCGGCATCAGCTTGGTCAAACCGGTCAGATTGGCGGCATAAAGCGGCACCATCTGCTTGTATTTGTCGTCGAGTTCGGCTGAATCGAGCGGCTTTCCGGCAGCTTGAAAGGCGCGTTCCACAAGCTTGCGGGCGCCTTCGCCGATCATTGCCGTGACCTGCGGCAAGGACAAGGGCGCAAGACCGTCGCGCGCAAGCAGCGTGTTGGTGGCGGCATGGATATCGGGCGCGGAATCGATCAGCGTGCCGTCGAGATCAAACAACACGGCCTTCGGCCAGATAACAGCGCTCATGAGCGGGATCCCCAGCGGGCTTGGTCGGCAACGGTGCGGATTGCGGTGATGTTGCGACGATAGGCTTCGGTTCCGCCATCCCCAAACACGGCCGACCCGGCCACCAGCACGTCAGCGCCAGCAGAAGTCAGAAGCGGCGCGGTTTGCGGTGTCACACCGCCATCGATGGAGATCTGGATCGGGCGCTCGCCGATCAGCGCGCGGACGCGGCGCACCTTTTCCAGCATCGCGGGAATAAAGGCCTGACCGCCGAAACCGGGATTAACGGTCATCAGGAGAATGAGGTCGAGCCGGTCGAGAACGTATTCGATTGTGCTTTCCGGCGTCGATGGGTTCAGCGCCACCCCGGCTGATTTGCCGAGGGCCTTGATGGCTTGCAGCGAGCGGTCGAGATGCGGTCCAGCTTCAGCATGAACGGTGATCGCGTCGCAACCGGCATCCGCAAAGGCCGACAGGTAGGCATCGGTTGGCGCAATCATCAGATGGCAGTCGAAAAAGGCATCGGTCCGCTTGCGGATCGCCTTGATGATCGCCGGGCCGAAGGTGATGTTGGGCACGAAATGGCCATCCATCACGTCGAGGTGGATCCAGTCGGCGCCGGCTTCCATCACCGCTTCGACTTCCTCGCCCAGCCGCGAAAAATCGGCCGCAAGAACGGAAGGGGCGATGAGGGTCGGCTTGCGCATGAAAGGCTCCGGCAAAGAACGGTTTGGGGCTAGTCCCCCCAGCCGCCTGCGTCAAGCTGAGCCTTGAGCCCGAAGCGAAGCGCCAAAGCTCGCCACGCTCTGACATGCGCCAATGGCTATGGCGTGATGCTGTTCGCCCGACAATCCGCGATCATCCCGCATGATCTTGCGCGCGCCCGACGCGCTGCTGCAGCACGCAGCATGCGCTGTTTGCCCGAATAATTCATTGGAAAAGGACAACCCAAGGTTTTATCGGCAATCCCCGACAAAGTTGCTGCTCCGCCATGTTGTCGCCCGTGATCAAGCAAATGGAAGCGGCGAACAGGATGCTTTAAAGCATACATAAATCATGGAAGCGCAAGATCTGCTGAAAGCACTGTTCACCGCAATTCAAGCAACGCAATTAACAGGTACTATAATTTCGCTGACTAGAACCGGCTCATCAAACAAGAAAAGGAGGCCGTGATGGGCTTGTTGGATAACACACTGGGTACGGTTGGTAATGTCGTCGGCGGCGTGATCAGCGGCGGAACGACAACCGGAGGTAGTGCAAGCGGTTCTGTCAGCGCAGGTGGGAGCCTGAGCGGCGGAAGTCTGTTGGGCGGCACAGGTGGCGGCAGCAGCAGCGGCGGCGTTCTCGACGGCGTGCTGGGCAGCGGAACCCTGGATGGTCTGGTTGACGCCGATCTTCTTGATCAGGACGCGCTGTTGGAGATCGGCATCTTGCCGGATCAAATGAGCAATGGCTTGCTCGAACTTTCGCTTCTGGACCAAAATGGCGACGGATTGGTGGACGTCGGCTTGTTGGACGACAATCTTGGCCTGTCCCTGCTCGACCAGGACGGCAACGGGCTCATCGATCTCGATGTTCTGGACACCATTGATCTGGAGCTTGATTCAGACGGCGGCCTTGAACTCGATACCGATGGCGACCTCAACAATGACGGCATACCGGACATCGACACCGATGCAGGCTCTTTCGATGTCGTGCTGATGGGAACGGCCGGTGACGACCGCTTCATCATCGATCTGGACCAATCGACTTACGTGCAAGGCATGGGCGGCACCGATTGGGCGTCGTTTGCCGCATCTGCCGAAGGCTTCACCTATGCAGCCGACGTCAATGGCGTGTTTCTGTCCAATGGTGATGCCCTTCATTACTTCGAGAATGTCGAGCGGATCAGCTTTTCGGACGGAACGCTGCATCTGGACACCAACATCGGCGAAACCGGAGGCTACGCCTATCGCATCTATCAGGCAGCCTTTGAACGCACGCCGGATGCCGAGGGGCTCGCTTACTGGATCGACGTTCTCGACAGCGGCCAAAAAGGCATGGTCGAAGTCGCCAACGACTTCCTGTTTTCGCAGGAGTTCCAGCAGACATATGGTGCGCTGAGCACCGAAGACTTCGTTGAAGAACTCTACGAGAACATTCTCCAGCGCGTTGGCGAAACCGACGGGTTGGATTACTGGGTGGACCAGCTGGAAAGCGGCGCCCGCAGCCGCGCGGATGTTTTGTCGAACTTCGCCGACAGCCAGGAAAATGTTGAACTGGTGGGCGCCACCATCGAAACCGGCTTCTTCCTTTCGGCCTAACAGCCCCGCATTCCTGGCCCCCTCGTCCCCCCCCGGCGGCCGGGATATATGAAGGCTCCTTCGTTCCCCCCATTTGCGAGACCTTCACACTCCGGCGGTCGTCCAACAGGACGGCCGCCTTTTTTCACACGACGATGTCCGCTGCCGCTGCGGGGCAGTCTTGGCGCCCCAAAAAGCAAGGGCAGCAGCAGCTTGAAGGATTGCAGCCATTCACGGATGCGTTCCACGTGAATCTTGATCGCCCTGCGCCAAGCTATCGGGAACAGCGGGCGGCTTCGCTTGTTGTTGTCCCGGACAAGGAGCGCACATGACAAGGGCCAATCTTCAAGGCACGGTGGTTGTGATCACCGGCGCGGCAAGCGGCATCGGGCAAGCAACAGCGGAAGCTTTCGCCAAGCGGGGCGTACGTCTTGTGCTTGCCGCGCGTGGCAAGCCCGCGCTCGATGCGGTCGCCGAAACCTGCCGGACATTGGGCGCAGAAACCTTGGTTGTGCCCACCGACATCACGGACGCGGCAGCTGTGAAGGCGTTGGCCGATCGTGCCCTGGAATTTGCCGGACGGATCGATGTTTGGGTGTCCAATGTCGGCATCGGCGCGGTTGGCGCTTTTCACGAAACGCCGATCGAAGCCCATGAACAGGTGCTGCGTGCCAATCTGATCGGCCACTTCAACGATGCGCATGCCGTTCTGCCGATCTTCATGCGGCAGGCTCGCGGCACTTTCGTCAATGTGATTTCTGTCGGTGGCTTTGCGGCGATCCCTTATGCGGCATCCTATACCGCCAGCAAATTCGGGTTGAAGGGCTTCAGCGAAGCCCTTCGCGGTGAGTTGACCGGCCATCCCGACATCCACATCTGCGATGTCTATCCAACCTTCGTCGATACGCCGGGCCTGTCCAATGGCGCGAATTATGTTGGCCGGGCCTTGAGCGCACCACCGCCTGTGATCGATGCCCGCCGCGTTGCCAACGCGATCGTTTCAGCCGCCGAGCGCCCGCGTCCGACGGTTCTGATCGGCGAAGGTGCAAGCCTGATCCGTCTAGGCGGCACCTTGTTTCCGCATTTGTCGGCCCGCTTCATGGGCGGGTTCATGCGCTCCTATTTCAAGCGGGCGGAGCATGTGGAAAAAAGCAGCGGCAACCTGTTTTCGCCGCCGACGGCCATCCAGGGGATCGATGGCGGCCTGCGCTCGCCAAAACAACGCGCTTTAGCCGGCATGATTGCCGCCTGCGTTGGCGGCGTGGCGGCGATCGGGATCACGGCTTGGCTGTTGCGATCGCCCGCCAAACCTGCACGCCGCCGCTCACGCAGGCGGTTGCGTTAAACAAACGCATCGGCCGGCAGTCTCTTCAGCTGCGGCCAAAAAATGCAAGATCAAGGCTGCGACTTCTTCAGCAGTTCAGCGGCCTTGCCCTTCCATTCCGCGCCGTAGGCGAGTTTCAATCGTTCCACGACATCCGCGTCGAGGTGAACAAGAACCATCTCCGGTGCATCGCCATCAGGCGTGAGCATCATCGAGCGAAGCTCCTGGCTCAATGCTGAAGCGTCCTGTTTGTCGTCGGTCATGGTCATCCAACTCGGGCAAGGCTTCTTGTTGGGCCGATAGAACCCGATCAATAAACGCCAGCAAAATTAATGTGCTACTTTAATGCGGTAAATCCGCGTTTACCACTCGGTTTAGGGGCCGTGAGGTCGATCTACGCCGCGGCGCTATAATCAAAGCCGAAGGAGGCGTCCTTGTCAAAAAGCAGCGCGCCCGTTCCTTCTGTCAGCGGATCGACAACTATGCGAGGCCTTGTTCAAGTTCAAAGGCGCACGGGGTTTGCGCGGCCGGTCCTTCATGACAGCGCCTGTTCAGGCAGCAAAGCGCCGCTGCATCACCTCGGTCAGCGCTGAGGCGGTTTGCGGACGACTGAAAAGGAAGCCCTGCATCTCGTGGCATCCAAGCAAACGCAGTTCGCGGACCTGACCCTCATTTTCCACGCCCTCGGCCGTGATCGTCATACCCAGGCCCGACGCAATGTCGCGAATGGCACGCACGATCAACTGGCTATCCTTTCGCGTGTCGAGGTCGAGAATAAAGGAGCGGTCGATCTTGATCTTGTCGAAGGGAAACTGGCGCAGATAGCTCAACGAGGCGTAGCCGGTGCCGAAATCATCGAGCGCAACGCGGACGCCGAGCGCGCGGATGCGTTGCAGGATGTCGAGCGTCACCTCCGGCTCTTCGACGAACACGGTTTCCGTGACCTCGATTTCCAGCGAAGACGGCGGCAAACCGGAATCCTGCAGTGCTTTCGAGATCTGCGTCACCAGATTGCGGTCGCGCAACTGGATGGGCGAAATGTTCACCGCCACCCGATGACCCTTGCGCCACGTTGCGGCCTCACGGCAGGCTTGCTCAAGCACCCAGTTGCCGATGGGCACGATCAGGCCGCTTTGCTCGGCAAGCGGAATGAAGTCGACCGGAGAAATCAGGCCGCCTTCGGGGTGATTCCAGCGCACCAGCGCCTCGCATCCCGTCACCGCACCGGTGTTGAGCGACAAGAACGGCTGGTAATGCAGCATCAGCTCGCCCCGAGGAAGCGCCATGCGCAGGTTCTGCAGCATGGCTTGCCGCAACTGGATTTCCGCGTCGATCTCCGCCGAAAAGAACCGAAACGTCCCGCGTCCATCACGCTTGGCGCGGTAAAGCGCGGCATCGGCGTTTTTCAACAAGGTTTCGTGGCTGTCGCCATCATCCGGCGCAACCGCGACCCCGATGCTTCCGCCAAGATAAAGCTGAACATCGTCAATCTGGATCGGCACGCTCAGCGCATGGAGAACCCTGTGACACAACGCTTCCACGGCAGCACGGTCCGAACAGAAGACCTGCATGACGAACTCATCGTCACCGAACCGGGCAACGGAATCCTGGCTTGAGATGATGGATTGCAGCCGCCGCGCGATTTCAAGAAGAACGCGGTCGCCGAAAGGATGGCCATAACGATCATTCACCGGCTTGAAGTCATCGAGATCGATGCTGAGCGTCGCGAAGGGGCGTCCAGCCGCCAAGCCTCTTTGAAGAGCCGTCAAGCAATTGCGGCGGTTCGGCAAGCCCGTCAATCCGTCATGATCGGCAAGATAAGCGATATGCGCTTCCGCGCTTTTCGCCGCCGTCACGTCGGTCATCACGCCGCGATAGCCGTAAAATCGGCCGGTCACGGGATCAATCACCGGACGACCCGAAATGGAAAACCAGCACGGCTTGTCGGACAGCTGCGTCGGAACCACGAGATCCCGGAACGAGCGACCCTCGCTCAGATAGAAGTTCAACTCGCCCAGCGCTTCGCCATTGCCGCGCGTTTGCGCGCTTGAAAGCAGCTCGTCCAGGGAACGGCCTTCCAGGCTCTGCTCCGTACCGCCAAACACCTCGGCAAAGCGGCTCGATGGTGAATGGATCTGCAAGCGGTGATCGGCCTGCCAAAGCCAGTCGCTGGATTGGTTCTCGTGTTCGCGCAAAAGAAGCCCGATCACCTCGCTCTTGTTTTCCAGCTCAAGCTGCTGAACGACGGAGCGCCGAAACAGGGCCGATTGTTCAAGGATGATGTGGATCGCCGCCGCGGTTCCCAGGGTGAACAGGATCAGCAGACTGCCGCGTTCCCAGTTCAGTCCGGCCGCCAGCGCGCTCAAAACACAGGTCGTATACTGTGCCAGCATGTAAGCCATAGCGCTCGGCACATAAGGCGAATGAATGAAGCCGCCGCTCCAGAATGTACCAAGCACAATGGACAACATGAATGCGAAGGTGAACCCTTCGCTGTGAAACACGAGCCAGGTGGGAAAGGCGGTCAGCAGCGCACCGCTGAGGATGCAGCTATAAACAACATACCGGGCGGCCGCTTGGTTGACTGGCTGACCCTCGCCGCCTTTCCGCATCGAGCGCGAAACCATCACCCGCGCTGCGGAGAAAATAACAACGGCGATATACCAGCACCAGCCCAAGCGTCCCATCAGCGGCTGGAACATCAGAATTGTGAAGGAGGCCGAAGCAACGGCGCCGATCAGGGCACGATTTGCATTCTGCTCGGCGGCCAGGATCTGGCGCCCGCGTAGATGATCGGCAAAGGTGGCGGGAGCCGACCCATGCGGCTCCCACCCCTCCAAGACATCCGGTGTGGTAGGTCTAGAGATGGTCAAGGGCATCCCCCGTCAGCTGAGAGCACTATAACTGACGCAAAGGAATGAAAATCCGGCTGACGAACAGGATGAACTTGGTCTTAAAACGAGAATGGATGTTAAGCTGAACTACGTCATTTAACCACTTGCTGGATCGCTGCGGCGACACCTCGTGGCTCGATGTGGTGGATCATGTGCCCCACGCCCGCAAACATCTTCAAGCGACTGCCGCTGATGAATTGATGCAAGCGCTCCGATTGCTGCGCGTTGACCTGCCGGTCGCCCGAACCGGCGATAATCGACACCGGCAGCATAAGCTCGTCGTACCGGCTTTGCAGATGGTGGGCAGCCGGCGTCATCATGGCCGATTCCTCGGCCGAAGCACGGATCGAGCCCGGCGACAGGGCAAAGCCGCGCGGAAACGCCTTGAAGTGAGCGGGAACGCGCGAAGGGCCGAAAAGCTTGCGCAAAAGCAGCGGCCAAATCAGTCGCCCCAAAAGGGGCGCCGTGGTGAACCGCATTAGATCCCCGATCACCGGAACGGCGGGTGCAGACGCCAAGAGGACGTCCAATCGTGCGGTGGGAAAGTAATAACCCGATGCGAGCGTCAGGCTGGCCACATGATCGCGATGCCGCAACGCCCATTCCA
>Ga0210040_10008193_pt1 | contig 12455 bp, 13 predicted proteins | sample CryGeyCG12114_NA_FD_185462 | JGI IMG/M metagenome (GOLD analysis project Ga0210040, IMG submission 185462) | Groundwater microbial communities from aquifer - Crystal Geyser CG19_WC_8/21/14_NA (SPAdes) (version 2) | ecosystem: Environmental > Aquatic > Deep subsurface > Groundwater | place: USA... | reverse complement strand
TGCACCTCCGCGTGCGCGGCGCACTCGTCGGCACAGCTCGCGCAGGCGGCCGCGCAGGCCTCCAGCACCGCACGGGTGAGGTTCGCGTCGTAGCCGGTGTGCCGCGACAGGACCCGACCGGTGCTGGCGCAGGTGTCGGCGCAGTCGAGGTCGGTGCCGATGCACGTCCTCAGCTCCGATGTGACGGATCCGTCATGGAGCTGCTGACTGCCGTCCGGCGGCGGCTGGTCGGCGGCGGTTGCTCAGACTGTCTCGGGGGAGGGCCCGCGCCTCGTCCGCGAAGTCGTGCGTTCGGGGATCAGCGGCGCCAGGCAGGACTGACGAGGCGGTTGGCCAGCCGGCGCCCCGCGCCGCGACGGTCAGAGCGGCGGCCCGTGGGGGAGTCCCAGGAGCGGCCACCCGCCCGGAGGCCGAAGCCGATGAGTCGCCGCAGGAGGATGACCGACGCTGCGGTGGCGATCGTCTGCCAGCTGGGACTCCCAGCCAGACGCAGCAGGCCGGAAGCGACCAGGAGATCCAAGAAGACCGACAGGGCGAGAGCCGGTCGACGGGTCCCGGCCAGGGTGACCAGGCCGGCGAGCAGTGCGCCGGCGCCGATCGCCTGGGACGTCGCGGCCAGGACGGCACCCAGCGTGGCGGTCACGCCTCCTCCCGCTGCCGCCCTGCTGATGTGGATCCCCCCGACCCGGTCGTCGACTGCTCGTCCCGCTCCGCCACCTGGCGCTTCTCCTCGGCGATCTCCTTGCCCAGGAAGTAGTTCAGTGCGGTGCGGATGGCGGCGACGGCCGCCAGCTGGCCGAGCTCGCGGAAGCTGGGGGCGACCGCGGTGCGGAGGACGTCGCTGGCCAGCTGGAACTCCAGGCCCAGGGCCAGGAATCGGCCGAGGGTGAGCCGTACGGGCACGAAGGCGCCGCTGTCGCGGTGCCGTAGGCCGACCCACACGAACCGCAGGAAGGCCCACACCGCGCCCACGATGATGACCGCTGCACCGCATGCCTCCACGACCGTCACCAGGAGGTTGACGGCGTCCTGCAGCAGCTCTTCCATGCCCTCGGCGTACCCGAGCTGGTGGAGGGTGCACGCATCGGCTCGAGCCGGAGGGCCTCGCGTCGCCCGAACGACGAACCTGGCGTCGCGCGGCTGGAACGTGCTCCCGCGGTCGCGGACCGGGCATGGACGGTGGGCATGGAGCTGGCCGTCAGCAGTGCCCAGATCAGCCGCGGGCGACCAGGCCCTCGCCGACCATCCAGTCGAGGGCGACGTCGCCGGGGTCCTCGCCGTCGACGTCGACCTTGGCGTTCAGGGTCTGCATCACGTCGTCGGTGATCAACGGGGTGATCTGGGCGAACACGTCGGCCAGCTCGGGGTGCTCCTCCAGCGTGTGGGTGTAGACGACGGGCGCGACGTTGTAGGCGGGGAAGAAGGCCCGGTCGTCCTCCAGCACCGTGAGGTCCAGCGCCGGGATCCGGCCGTCGGTGGTGAACACCTCGCCGAAGTTGCACGCCCCCTGGTCGGTGGCCTCGTACACCGCACCGGTGTCCAGCGTGCGCACGTTGTCCCGCGGCACGCCCTGCGGATCGCCGAGCTCGAGGCCGTAGGCATCCAACATCGGCACGAACCCGTCGTTGCGGCTGGCGAACTCGCTCTCCACGCAGAAGGTGCGTTGCTCGACCGGCAGCGCCGCGATCTGGGACAGCGTGGTGATGCTGCCGAGCTCGGCCGCGGTCTCACTGCGCACCGCGAAGGCGTAGGTGTTGTTCATCTCGGCCGGCGGCAGCCAGGTCAGCCCGTTGGCCAGGTCGGCGTCCCGGACGGCCTCGAACTGCTCCTGGCGGTCCGGGATGCCCGTGGGGTTGCCCAGGTAGGAGATCCACGCGGTGCCGGTGTACTCCCATTGCACGTCCAGCTCACCGGAGACAGCGCCCTCACGCACCGGCACCGACCCGGGGATGTTGGTGCGGTCGACGACGTCGAAGCCGGCCACCTGCAGCGCGATCACCGCGATCTTGCCCAGCACCAGCTGCTCGGTGAAGTTCTTCGACCCCACGACGAGCTCCGCGCCGGCCGCGCCGTCCAGCGGCTGGAGGCTGCCGGGGGATGCAGCGGGGGTGTACTGGGTCGCGGTCTGCAGGCCACACCCGGTGACGAGCGTGAGTGCCAGCGCCCCGAGTGCCCCGAACCGGGCCGTGCGCGAGCGGATGGGCATCAGAGTCCCTTCGGTCGGGCGACGTGCTCGACGACGCGGCCGGCCCAGTCGATCGCCAGGGCGAGCAGGGCGACGAGCACGGCGCCGCTGATCAGCAGGCTGTTGAGGGAGAGGTTGATCCCGGTGGTGATCAGCAGGCCCAGTCCGCCGCCGCTGATGAAGGTCGCGAGTGTCGCGGTGCCGACGAGCAGGACCAGCGCGGTGCGGACGCCCGCCAGGATCACCGGCACGGCCAGCGGCAGCTCCACCTTGCGCAGCACGGCGACCGCGCTCATGCCCATGCCGCGCCCGGCCTCGACCAGGCGTGGGTCGACGCCCTGCAGGCCGACCATGGTGTTCCGCAGCACCGGGAGCACGGTGTAGGCCACCAGCGCCACCACGGCCGACCGGAAGCCGAACCCCAGCCAGGTGGCCAGCAGCACGAACAGCCCGATCGCCGGGGCGGCCTGACCGGTGTTGGCGATGCCGAGCACGATCGGCGTGGCCCGCCGGAACGGGCCGCGGGTCAGCAGCACCCCCACCGGGATGCCGATCGCCAGCACCAGCGCCGCGGCCACGAGGGTGAGCTGCAGGTGGTCCACGACGCTGCGGCCCAGCGCAGACCAGCCCAGCTGCCGCTGCTCGGTGTCGCTGAGCGCGGCGGTCGAGCGCCACACCACGAAGGCCAGGAGGCCGGCGAGCACCAGGGCCGGCTGGACCAGCAGGCCCCGCCACCCCGAGCCGGCCGGGCCGCCGGTCTCAGCCGTCTCGGTGGCCACCGCGGCCGGGGAGACCGTGGTGCCGGGGGCTCTCCCGGCCGTCATCCGTGCGCCTCGTCGCGGGTCCGCTGGATCGCCGACATCACCGTCTCGACCACCATCACGCCGGCGACGCCGTCGCGGCCGGTCACCACGACGCCGCCCTGGCTGGCGGCGAGCATCGTGTCCAGCGCGTCGTTCAGGGTGGAGCGCAGGCCGACCACGGGGAGCCGCTCGTCGACGGTCGCCGGGACGGTGGCCGTCCGGGACAGTTCGGCCACCGAGGGCCAGCTGACCGGCCGGCCCCGGCGGTCGGTGACCACCACGTACTGCTCGCCGGCGGCGGTGGCGCGGCGGACGACGTCCGCTGCGTCCTCGCCCACCCGGGCGACCTGCGGTGTGCGCAGCTCCACGTCGCCCACCCGGGTCAGGGTGAGCTGCTTGAGGGTGGCGCCGGCGCCGACGAAGTCGGCCACGTACTCCTCCGCCGGGTCGGCGAGGATCGCCTCCGGGGTGTCGTACTGGACGACCCGGGCACCGACGTCGAAGACGACGATCCGGTCACCGAGCTTGACCGCCTCGTCGAAGTCGTGCGTCACGAAGACGATGGTCTTGCCCAGCTCCTCCTGGATGCGGAGCAGCTCGTCCTGCAGACGTTGCCGGGTGATCGGGTCGACCGCGCCGAACGGCTCGTCCATGAGCAGCACCGGGGGGTCGGCGGCCAGCGCCCGAGCGACGCCGACCCGCTGCTGCTGGCCGCCGGAGAGCTCGCGGGGGTAACGGTTGCGGTAGACCTCGGGGTCGAGGCCGACCAGCTCGAGCAGTTCGTCGACCCGGGCGGCGATCCGCTTGCGGTCCCACTTGAGCATCCCGGGGACCAGACCGACGTTGGTGGCCACGGTCATGTGCGGGAAGAGGCCGCCGGCCTGGATGACGTAGCCGATCCGCCGGCGGAGCTGGTCGGCGTCCTGCCCGGTGACGTCCTCGTCGCCCAGGAAGATCTTCCCGCTGGTGGGCTCGACCAGCCGGTTGAGCATCTTCAGCAGCGTCGTCTTCCCGCAGCCGGACGGCCCGACGAACATGACCATCTGACCGGCCGGGATGTGCAGGTCGACCGCGTCGACGGCCGGCTCGGCCTGGCCGGAGTAGCGCTTGGTGACGCCCTCCAGCCGGATGGAGACGCCGCTGACCCGACGCTCGGCCGGGTCGTGGCCGGCTGCGGGCGGCGTGCGTTCGGTGGTGTGCTCAGACACGGATGCCCCTGGAGGTGGTCAGGCGACCGACCAGCACCAGCGCCACGTCCAGGACGAGGGCGAGGAGGACGATCGCGATGGTCCCGACGAGGGTGGCGTTCAGTGCGTTGGCACCGCCCAGCCGGGAGAGTCCGGAGAAGATGAAGGTGCCCAGGCCGGGGCCGAGGACGTAGGCGGCGACGGCGGCGATGCCCATCACCATCTGGGTGGAGACCCGGACGCCGGCCAGCACGACGGGCCACGCCAAGGGCAGCTCGACGCGGACCAGGGTGGCCAGCCTGCTCATGCCGATGCCACGGGCCGATTCGACGAGCGAGCGGTCGACTCCGGCAAGCCCGACCACGGCGTTCCGCAGCACCGGCAGTGCCGCGTAGAAGGTCACGGCGATGACGGCGGGGGTGACGCCGAAGCCGAACGGCGCGAGCAGGATGCCCAGCAGCGCGAACGACGGGATGGTCAGGCCCACGGCGGACAGCGCGTTGGCCGCCGCGAAGGCCCTCGGCCGCCGGTAGACGAGCACCGCCAGGCCCACGGCGATCGCCGAGCCCAGGACGACGCACTGGACGACCAAGCTCACGTGCTGAAGCGCCTGATGGGCGATCTGGCCGCGGCGGTCGATCACGTACTCCCACATCGGGCTCTCTCCTTCCTCCTGCACGCGAGTGCACCGGCCGCCGGCCTGCCAGCCGTTGGCGCGGACGCGACGGTCGATCACGTCCCTGCGGTGCCCGGCTCGCGACCGCGTGGTCGGCCGGTGCACCTGCGGGCCCGGACGTGTTGACGAGGCCGAGGCAACCGGCCACGGCTCTGGTTGGTCATGACGTTGTCACAGCTCCGACGCCGGTCGGGCCTCCGCGACTTTGCGATGCTGTGACGGTTCCGCCTCCAGCCTGGTCGCCGCCGGGCGGGCCGACCCGACAGACGTCAGGGGCCTGCAAGCCACGCCAGCAGGCGACCCTGCGACCAGCAGCGGCCGATGGCCTCCGCGCGCAGCGCCGATCCGTCGAACATCGCGAGGCCGATGGTGCTGTGGCCAGAGGCGCGGCGATCGCCGAGCGTCGGTATCGCCGGCGCGACTCCGACGCCCTCCGCTGACACCCACGCCACCGCCCGCCCGCCCGCAGCGTCGTCGAGACGGTGCAGGAAGCGCAGGCGGCTCTCGAGCGGGACGTGCGACAGCGCCCACGTCGTGGTGACGACGGGCAGCGCGTCCGCGGGCACACGGGCGAAGGCATCGGGCAGCACCTCGACGGCGTCGCCGCGCAGCAGCAGGGGAGGGGCCGTCGCCGCCAACGCGATCTCCGCCTCGAGCCTCGCGAGCCGCTCCGGCTGATCCGGCCCCAGGCAGGCGCGCAACCACCGGGCGTCACTCGCGTCGGTCACGTCGACGGGATCGAGGTCGATGCCGACCCGGGCGATGACCTGGGGCATCGCCCGCATCGGGACGGGTCGGTCCCCCACGATCGAGGCCGACAGCTGCACCGGAGATGACGGGTCGCCCAGCGACTGCCCGTTGCTGTAGGTGATGCCCACGCGATGGACGTCGAGGTTGAGCCCAGCCGAGCAGCCCACGTCGATGAGCCCGATCGCCGTCGCGTCCACCCGGCGCGCCGCCTCGGCGATGGCCGGGTACAGCACGGCGCAGCGTCCGGTCTCGAAGGTCTGCGTCTGCCGGCGCACGGCGATGGCCACGACTGAGTCGGTCATCCGGAGCAGGCTGTCGATCGCCGCGTCAGCGGCAGCGTCGGCGTCCGCAGCGGCGTAGGCCGCGGCGAGCGCCGGGGCGCGTCCGGCGAGGGCGAGGTCGTGCAGCGCGGCCAGGATCAGCGTGGGGTGCCGCTTGCGCGCCGGCGCCGCCGCGATGGCGCGCAGCGCCTCGTCGGACTCACTCAGGGCGACGGCGACGCGCTCGTACAGCGGCGACGTCCTGGCGGCATCGACCTCACCGAAGTGCCGGTACACCTGCGCGAGTGTGCGGGCCCTGCGCACCGGTGCGAGGCCTCCTGCGGTCGGGCCCGGCACCCCGACGATGCCAGCCATGGGAACGACTACCCCGGCCCTTCACCTGGCACGAGAGCCCTCGCTCCGCACGTTGGCCAGCTCCGGGCCCGCGGTGGTCGGCCGGCCCGGGGTCAGCGTCGTGTGCAGGTTCCCACAGTCGTCACGCGACGTCGGTGCGGGCGCCGGCGAGGTAGGCGCGCACGGCCGACTCGGGGACGCGGAAGGACCGGCCGACGCGCACGGCGGCCATCTCCCCGCCGTGCACGAGGCGGTACACGGTCATCTTGGACACCCGCATGATCGCCGCGACCTCGGCCACGGTCAGGAACCTGACCGCAGTCCGGGCAGCAGGCTGCTCGATCATCGGGCGCACAGCCGCCGACGTCGTCGGTCGCACGGCCATCGGTCGCTGACCCATCGGGGCGACGCCGGGCTGCAGGCGGACCCCGACCTGTGCGGGACGTGCCGCCGCCTGGGGTCCGGGCACGGTGGGCCGGGCGTAGGGGCGCTGGCCGTAGAGGGCCTGGCGGGGAAGGGCGGGAGCGGGGGAGCGGTGGGGCAGGGACACGTCGGTCCTCTCGGTGGCGGTCCACTGGACGCGGCGCCAGCTCATCGCTGGCAACGGTGCGCGTCCGTGCTGGTACCGACAGTAGGGAGAGCGGTGGGGCGGATGCGAGTACAGCGAAGACGAGACGAACTGGTCCGCTTCGTCACTTGTTGACCGTGCGCCGGCTGGGGTCGATGCGAAGTGCGAGGTGACAGGCGCGAACCGTGGTGTTCCGGCCAGGAGGGGGCGTCCTGTCAGTGCTGGCTCGGCGCAGAGCGCCGGTACGGAGGAACGGGGCTGGGCGCGCCGGTCAGCCGCCGAGCCAGTGCGGTCAGCTGATCGAAGGACGATCGGCGTCCAGCAGGCACGGCCTCCGACACGAGTCGGCCCGTACGGGGCCGTAGCTCCGCAGGGAACGGGTCCCCTCACCTGCTCATGCGGGTGAGCCCGCGGGAGCTCACAGATCGGCTGGTTCGTGACCCCGGCAGGGAGACCGGCGGGCGTTGAGCCGGGCGGCCTGGCGCGTCAGGTGGTCGCGCTCGGCGAGGTTCGGTGCCTGGTGGGCGGCCACGGCGTACAGCCGGGCCGCCGTCGTCAGGTCGCCGTCGCGCTCGTGCAGGTACGCCGCCACGGCGGCGTGGCGGGGCAGTGCGTCGTCCAGCGCGGCGAGCGCTGCCAGGCCGGCGCGCGGTCCGTCGGCCTCGCCGACGGCCACCGCGCGGTTGAGCCGGACGACCGGGCTGTCGGTCAGCCGCACCAGCTCGTCGTACCACTCGACGACCTGCACCCAGTCGGTCTCCTCGGCGGTGGGTGCGTCGGCGTGGAGTGCTGCGATGGCGGCCTGGGCCTGGAACTCGCCCAGCCGGTCGTGGGCGAGGGCCGCCTGCAGGATCTCCACGCCCTCGCGGATCGACTCGGTGTCCCACCGGCCGCGGTCCTGCTCGGCGAGCGGCACCAGGCTGCCGTCGGGCGCGGTCCGGGCGGCGCGCCGGGCGTGGGTGAGCAGCATGAGGGCGAGCAGCCCCGCCACCTCGGGGTGGTCGATCGCGGTCGCGAGCTGCCGGTTGAGCCCGATGGCCTCGGCGGCGAGGTCGACGTCGCCGGAGTAGCCCTCGTTGAAGACCAGGTAGAGGACGCGCAGCACGGTGGCGACGTCGCCGGGGGAGTCGAACCGCGCGCCGGAGACGGTGCGTTTGGCCCGGCTGATGCGCTGCGCCATGGTCGCCTCGGGCACCAGGTACGCCTGGGCGATCTGGCGGGTGGTCAGCCCGCCGACGGCGCGCAGCGTGAGCGCGACCGCCGACGACGGCGTCAGCGACGGGTGGGCGCACAGGAAGTAGAGCTGGAGCGTGTCGTCCACTCCGGTGCCGGGCCCGGGCGCCGGCTCCTCATCGACGAGGTCCTCGCGTCGGCGGCGGGCGACGTCGGCACGGGTCGCGTCGAGGAACCGGCGCCAGGCCACGGTGACCAGCCAGCCCTTCGGGTCCCGCGGCGGGTCGGTCGGCCAGGTGCGGACCGCCTCGACCAGCGCCTCCTGCACGGCGTCCTCGGCCGCCGCGAAGTCGGCTCCGCGGCGGACGAGGACCCCGAGCACGCTCGGCGTGAGCCTGCGGATCAGGGCCTCGTCCACCGCGGTCGTCACTCGGTGATGGTGGGCGCGGCACCCAGGAACGGGCGCAGTTCGAGCCACTCGTGGATCGGCCGCCCGCCTGCCCCGGGGGCGGCCGACAGCTCCCCGGCCAGCTCGACGGCGCGCTCGTAGCTGTCGACGTCGATCACCATCCAGCCGGCGATGAGGTCCTTGGTCTCGGCGAACGGGCCGTCGGTGACCGGCGGGCGGCCCTCGCCGTCGTACCGCACCCACATGCCCTCGGGAGCGAGCGCCTGACTGTCGACGAACTCGCCGGTGCCCTCGAGCCGGGCCGCGAAGTCGTTCATGTACTGCACGTGATCCGAGATCTCCTCCGGCGTCCACTGGTCCATGCGGACGTCGTTGACCGCAGCCGGGGCGCCTCGGTAGTGCTTGAGCAGCAGGTACTTGGCCATCGTGTTCTCCTCGGTGCTGGTGCGACCCATCCTGGTCGCTGCACAGGGGGGACGGAGCCGGTCGCGGGTTCTCGACATCACCGTCCGACGCTCTCGCGGGGAGGGTGTCGGCGTCAGTCGGCGGGCACGTCGGGCGGCACCCGGTTCGGGCCGGCCTCGAGCGGGCGGGGCCGGTCCTGGCGGTGCAGCCGCACGGCGATCAGCGCGACGTCGTCATCGGGGGTGGCCGGCAGCATCCGGCTCAGCACCTCGTCGACCAGCTCGTCGAGGTCCCGGCCGGCCAGCTCGGCGAGCGTCACCTGCAGCCGGGCCAAGCCGTGGTCGAGGTCCTCGTCCCGGCGTTCGACGAGACCGTCGGTGTAGAGCAGGACCACCGCGTCCCGTTCCAACGCGACCACCGACTCCTGTCGGGTCGCAGCGGGGTCCACGCCGAGCAGCAGGTCGGCGCGCTCGGCGGTGAGGACCTCCACCTGCCCCTCTGCGGTCAGGATCATCGGCGGAGGATGACCGGCGTTCGACCAGCGCGTCTGCATCACCCGGTCGGCCTGGGTCAGGACGGCGCCGGGGCCATCGTCTTCATGGGCGCCGAGGGTGCGCATGCCGGTGACGACGAACACCTGCCCGGCGCCGTCCAGGGCGGCGTCACCCCCGGCCGGTCGGCGCGAGCGGGGTCAGACCGCGGCGGGGGTGAGGCAGGCCCAGACGTGCTTGCGCGCTCCGGTGGCGACCCAGCCGTGTGCTGCGGAGAGCCGGGCGATCAAGTAGAGGCCCAGCCCGCCGAGTGCAGGGTCGCGGTCGACCGCTGGCACGGGCGGGTGGTCGGGACGTGCGTCGCTGACGTCGATGAGCCAACCGGAGGAGCACCCGGTCACCGTGACCACGATCGGCTGACCGCTGTGTCGAAGGCCGTTGGAGGCCAGTTCCTCGAACGCCAGCATCAGCCGCTCGACGTCGTCGGCGTCTGCGCCCCCGGGCAGCGCGTCGCCGGCCAGGTCGGCGCGCAGGCGCCCACGCGCGGCAGTGAGCTGGGCCGGGCGGTCGATCTCCCAGCGCCAGACCCGCTCGGCCCGGTCGCTGACATCGGGCAGCGGGAGCTGTTGCCAGGACTCGGTGCTCATGTGCTCCTGCGCTCCGTGTGGGGCCGCTGCTCGGCCGGTGCGGTGTTCGTTCCCTCGCCGTCCGGAGGGCAGTCCCCGGCTGGTCGGCGACTCACCCCACGGTGGGGGACGGCGTCGAGCGTCGTCTGTGGCGCGTTCCTGACGTGTACCGATGGAGACCGCTGCGACGTCGTCGTCGGACCGGCGGTACACCATCCGTTCGAGGACACCGTCGCACACCCTGTGCAGGAGCTGACCGGTCAGGTCCCCGCCGACGCCTCGACCCGGCTGCTGCACCCGCTGGGCGGCCAGGCCGGCGCTATCGCCGGCGACCAGGGTCAGGGTCTCGGCGGCACTGGTTCGTCGGCGGCGCGATGGACCGCAGCCTGACGACGCGAGGTACGCGCATCGCCGCGGTCACCAGCCGCGGCCGTCCGGTCGCCCGCGGCGGCGGTCCGGTCGGCGGCCGCGGCGGTGCGGTCATCAGCTGCGCTGGCCAGGAGCTGATTGGCGTGCTGCAGGTCGAGCCTGAGAGTGGAGCGTTGGATGCCGGCGGCCAGTCGGCACCTGAGTCGATCGCTGCCTGGATCGCCTCGCCCGCCTGCTGCAGGCGCACGTGCTGGTCGGCCGCCCTCGCTCGCCCGTTGGGTGGGCGGCTGGTCATGATCTGCCGGGTCGTGCACGTTCCCCTCCATCGGTCCGGCTGCGAGCCGTCAGCTCAGTCCCGACGCGGTCGGGCGTCACCGGTGTAGATGATCTCCTCGGCGAGATCCCGCAGCTTGACGTTGCTCCGTTGGCTCAGGTCGCGAAGTCGGTCGAACGCCTGTTCCGGGGTGAGCCGATGCCGTTCCATGAGGATGCCCATCGCCATGCCGATCTGCCTGTTCGATCCCAACGCACGCTGCAGTTCCTCGGCGTGGGCGGTGGCGACGGCCAGGTCGGTGCGGGCTCTCACCAGCTCCTCGGCGGAGCCCTCACCGGTCACGAGGAGAGACACTAGGACGTGGTCTCGCCGCGGGCTCGGCGGAAGGACCGATCGAGTTCCGGATGCTGGATGGGCGGCCCTCGCGGCGGGACGAGTCGCGATCCCTCGCACGGTCGGCGGTCAGCTGATCCGCAGTCGCCCGATGACCGCGTCGGCGAACTCGTCGGTGGACGCCGTGCCGCCGAGGTCCGGTGTCCGCACCAACCCGTCCCACAGGGTGGCCGCGGTGCCGTCCGCCCAGGGCGGCCTCCGCGACCGCGGCCATGCCGGGCAGCACCACGTCCCGCTCGCCGCACTGGTGCCGCCCGCGCGCTGAGCGGGCGCACCGACGTCCCCGGGCGCGAGCCTGCTCAGACCTCGACGGTGGTGCCGCAGACGCCGCACATCTCCAGCTGCCGACGACCCCACCGGGCGACCGGGACGAAGAACACCGTCAACTGCCGGGACTGCCGTACCCGCGCCCACTGCGTCGTGTTGCCACAGCGTGGGCAGGTGCGGACCTCCCCGGGACCCAGGTCGTGCTGCTTGGTGCCGAAGCCGAAGAGGAAGAACACCCCACCAGCGTAGGGACGCCCGGTACACCCGCACGAGGGAGCCCGCCGCCGGTCCGCGCTACTGTGGACCCAGCACCTGTTCGGTCAGCATCGACCCCGGGCACGCGCCCCTCGTCTGGCGATGGCCTCCCCTCTGCGGTGGTCGCTCCGATCACCGGCTGATCGCCGGTGGTCCCTCGGTCGCCGGGCGTCTGGCCCACGGCGTCGATCTCTGGCGCACGCGGGGGTAACCAGTCGGATCTCGGGGCAGCGGCGGGCGGCTCCGGCCGGAGCCCCCGTCGTCCGGCCCGGGGACCGACAGCGGCTCGCTGCTGCGGCGACCGTGCCGGGCATCCCAGAGGAGGAGTACGTGGCTCGACCAGGGCAGCGCCCGACGGGGGCTCGCCGTACCGCCCCCCGCAAGCAGCGGCGGGTACGCGAGGACGCCGACGTCATGTCGGTGCTCGCGCGCGCTGTCCGTGAGGTGGAGGCAGCCGCTCAGAGCGGCCGGGTGACGCCCGCCGTGCGCACCAAGTTCCAGGCCATCGCCCTGCTGGCGCGGGAGGAGCACGCCCGGGTCCGGGCGGAGCAGCCCAGCAGCGACACCCGCCGGGCCGAGCAGCTCAAGCGCCTGGACGGGATCGCGACCATCCTCGCGAAGACCGCCGTCCGTGACGCAGGCCTCTTGGCGCTCCTCGCCGAGGACGCCGTCGTCTCCCCATCGGCCAGGTCGCTGGCGCGGGACATGTTGAGCGCCGTCGGCATCGAGCCGGCTCTCGACGAGGTCTCGCCGCCGGTGGAGGCCCCCGCGGCGATCCCGGCCGCCACCGAGCACCGGGTCGTGCCGCAGTCGGTCGTCTCCCGGCAGCTGGCCAACCCGTTCCTCGCCCCGGACTTCTCCGCCGCCCGGCAGAGCCCGGTCCGGCCGCGCCGGCTGGGCGGCTGGGAGCTGCTCGGCCCGTTGCTGAGCTCGTTCGAGCGCGCCGGCGGAGGAGACGCCGCCTGCATGGCCCTCCCGGCGCCGTCCGCCCGGTACACGCCGATGGGCTC
>Ga0210040_10008192_pt1 | contig 12456 bp, 5 predicted proteins | sample CryGeyCG12114_NA_FD_185462 | JGI IMG/M metagenome (GOLD analysis project Ga0210040, IMG submission 185462) | Groundwater microbial communities from aquifer - Crystal Geyser CG19_WC_8/21/14_NA (SPAdes) (version 2) | ecosystem: Environmental > Aquatic > Deep subsurface > Groundwater | place: USA... | reverse complement strand
TTTTTTTTTGAAAAATTGCGAATTCTCTTGCCCTCTTGGATGAACAAGGAGTTGATTCCATGTCATAAAATGTAGCCAATTTCCTCTTGGAATTATCCACTTGCGTATTCTGTTTTCAAAACTAGTGTCTCTTCTTGTTCTGTGAAACGTCTCCAGTATGACAAATTGGAAAGGGAAACTAGCTGAGCCATGCATGTAGTTAATGCTATGCATTGGTACTTTTGTATCGTTGCTTGGATTCTTAATGAAGTGGAAAATTCATTTGATCTCTGGAATTTTGAAAGTTGACTTTATGACATGCATTTTTTCACTGATGATGATCATTTTAATAATGATATCATTCATTTTGTAGTGCTACATATTGTAAGAAAAATTTGACTTTCCCAGTTGTCATAAAAAGATGTGGATGATGAGTACAACCAGGAGTAGAAATTTCCATATTGCCATCTTTTTGGGTGAGGCCAAGTTGACTGTGAAATGAGGAAAGCCTGGCTCAAATCCATTGGGACTTGATGACGATGATTTCATTTTAGACCTAAGTGAGAGCTTTAGGAAGAATCTGAGCTCCTTGAGCATGAAGTGATGATAATAATGAGGGACCTGATTTACATTTTAAATCCTTGGGAAGACGAAAGGCTGAAGGGTTGACATTATTATTTTATTTGTCCAGAGAGAGGAAGAAGGGGGAATTCTAGTGAACGGCAAAGTTAGTTAGTTTGTGATGAGAATTTTGTAATGAGTGGTATGCACGACCAAGACTAAGACTGTTTTGCCTGTTGCCTGCCGTTTAGAAGCAAAATGATCATTCATTCAACGGATTTGCTTGTACTCTATCGTCCATTGAGTTCAAAAGCCCTTATCACTGGAATTAGTATTTTCAGGGCGCACTGTATGCATTCAAATTGAAATGATTAGTTTGCTGGTGTACGCGCGTGTAAGAATTAGTATATTGGGGGTGCCCACGTGCGCCTTTTAGTTAGTTAGTTAGATAGTGTGTCTGTTATGAACACTGGGAAAGGATTGTATTGAAATTCTCATGCCTCAATTAAAGAGTGCGAGAGGAATGATTAGTATGTTTGCGTAAATAGTAGGGTAGGGGTAGTTAGTATGAGCTTCACAAAGTTCTGGTGGTGTACATGTCTTTTAGTTAACAGAGTTGTATCAAGTCCCCTCGCTTTGATTTCCTTTAATTGACTGAATTGTCTCATCAAAGCTGTACTGTTTTGTGATTGGCTATAGTTAGTTAAATATGCAGCAGAGACGGGCATTGTATAAGAGAGTAGTGACAAGCACAGAAAATGGAAAATAGATTCCATCCGGGATTTATGATACAAGTGAAGTTGGCGGCAATCAAATGCATTAATTTGGTGCATGAATTTTGTCTATGCTGTGCACTGTTGGGATATTATTAATTGGCCCATTAATCATGGAATTTTTTATCAGGCGGACGGGAAATAAGAATGTAATGAGGGAAAAAAATACCATTTCATATGCTCCTATAGTTTTCAGATTGTTTGCATGGTTTGTTTTGGAAACTATACGGTAAGATAGGGAGAAATCTAGTGAAATGAAATGTTCATGAAAGCCATATTTTTGCCTGTAGCTGATGATTGCAGGGACGCTCTTGTGAGCATCCTTATTCATATGATAATTATTACCACGGTTTAATTTGTAGTCCGTTTGTCACCAGCAGCTTTTATTATGGAGGCCGTTGAATTTTTAATGACTTAAAATGTTGCCAACGACATAATAAATTTTGCCCGGACTCCTTACTTACGAACACGGTAGTCTCCTAATGAAATTAGGTTTCATATTGCTCAAGAAGGCGCTCCAAGGTATAGCATACAAAATGTCTTGATTATAATTTGCACCTTAAAATGGAAGTAGTAGCTAGCTAGCAATAGTTAGTTAGTTACTCAACGCCTTAGCGATTCACAAATTCGTTTTGTATAGTGTCCGCTAAAAATAGGCATGAATGTTTTTTAACAGTTCATTATGAACCATTGATTCTCTGATGGGTCGATAATATTATGCATTAAATTGACAATGTCAGGTGTTGGCATTATTCGATGAATTATAAGGCGTGGAAGCCCATATTGAATGAGGTTCTAGGTCGATCAACTTTAAGAAACCATACCATATTGGCCGAACAACTTGAATGATCATTATTATTCAACAAGGAGGATTATTATTACTACTATTATGATCATCATCATCATCATAGTTCCTGTGGTAGTAGTAATACGCCCGGTGATCATTGAGGGATTGCCTTTTAGATTTGCATGAATGGCTATGGTGGCAGACTTTGTTTGAAACTAGAGCTTTTCAACTTATCACCTAAGTGAGTAGGGAATGATTATCATTATTGGCTTGTACGGACAAGATTTGGTACAGTGACTGCTTGAATTGAGGTGATGATGGACATTGTGATGAGTGTTTTAGTGGCCTCATTTCTGGCTACTTTGAATCCCCAGTCACAAAGATGAGCGAGAGAGAGAGTCTCATCCTATTCATTTGTTGAATGGAAAGTAGGCAAATTACATTGATTAGTAAGTGAGCGAGTGGAATGAGTTTACTAATGAACCAAACCACCCGTACTATAGTGGGCAATGTGGATATTCAAATAGGACTCAATGTTTTGACTATGTCCCTTAATTTTCTTTAGCACGACCAGTGTCTCTTTTATGGTGTTCCATTCTTCTCGCTTGCTTATTATTACAGTTTTTTTTTTACCCTGGGTGTCAACTGATTGAGCGAAATGATGCTTTTGTAGTCTGTTGCTATAATCATGATGTGTTGTTATTAGGAATGGATGAAATGTATAGTAATGAGTTAGTGTGTATTGAAAAGTTGTGTCGGTTGGTCAAATTGCAAATCATTGTTGTCGCCTCGACTAGGTGAATGAATTGCTTTGGTAGTGGAATAGAGGACGGCTAGTTATTATTATTAGTTGGTTGGTTAGTATTGAGAGTACGCTTGGGGCAATGAGATGACATTTTATTTATGTATGACATTCACACTTTTGCTCATCGGCTGTAGTGTGTTAGACAATAGGAAGGTGACTTCCACTTTATGACTAACTAGTGGGGCATGAGAACTAGGGCATTGGTAGTTCATGTAGTATTGACATAATGAAAAGTGCATCCGCCTATGCATTTTTTACTTCTAACTGTCGTCAAATTATTGTATGACAACAGAGACCTGTCCAAGGTGGTGACTCTTGTTTTGCCATCTTAATTAAGTTTTTTTGTTCGCACGTATAAGGATGTATTTTGGTAGTGCCCAGTATTAATTTAAGTCAAGGATGGCCCTTCACACTGACCATTGTGAGTTTTTTTTCTTTGTCATGCTTGCTCATATGGTGTTGTTATTATCTTTCAAGAGCACTGGGAAAAAATCATATTGGATTCCTTTGATGTTTTTTTGGTAGGTGTAGCTATAGTTAGTTAGTCATTTATGTTTTCTCTTGGCTGTGTTTTTTCTGTTTCCCACTTGAGGAAAAAAAGCACGATTGAAATGAGGGGATGATAATGAGAAGTTCGTGCAATCTTAATGGACGATAAAAATAAAAGGTTTTCTAGGTTATTATGTGGGGATGAAAAAAGCGGGCTTTTAGTTTGTATCATGTGATGGAGACAGAAAAGATGCTCACTATTGATCTAATGTGACTATGTAGTGACTGCAGACGTAGTTCATTTGCTCTCGTTTATTTATGCTACTTATTATTATTTTTTTGGTCCTCTTGGCAAGTCGGTAGACTTGCAGTAGTTTGTTGCTATACACGAGTTGAATATGTTCTTAATGGGTAAGGCAGTGTGTGAATAAGACAAGACGGGTGAAAAATGTTCGTCATCAGGTTTGACATGTATGCATTATGTATGTGCTTTAGATGGGCATTATTGTGCTGTAGGATTAAACTAGGTCTCTGGGAGAAGGAGTGCAAAAAAATTTGTGTCTAGGGAATGATAATAATGGCAAAGTCGCAAGAACACATTTCATATTATACTTTGCTCATCAATATTTGATGAAAGCGCATGGTGGAAAATGTTTATGGCGACTCATTGAGTGTGTTTTCGGAGAAACGTAATGATGTTTTCTTGTCATGGTGGGAAAGAGTAAAAACTACTAGAGAGACGATGTTTACAGTAATCTTTTTTATTCTGACAGGTGAAACAAGTCACAGCATTGTTTTGTAACGTAGTGAGAATTGGTAGTAGTAGTGTGTATTAGTAATTTTGTTGGGTGGTTCGGTTAGATTTTTGGGTATTTTTTTGTTTACGTAAAGTGAATTTTTCATATAAGTGAGTAGCAGGTTTGAGATTTTGTAAGGACAAAATGATGGTTTCGTCACTGTGACTTTCAATGGTTGAGTTGTAATTCAAGTTTTTGCAAACTCATAAGATTCTTGGTATTGCGATGGTGTGGTAATCAAATGTAAGCAAAGTAGATGCAGGGATCTTATTAGAATTTAGTATTTTCAAGAACTTTTAATGTTGTTTATTTTGTAGTTGGTGGCTTGTAGGAGGTAAATCATCATTTCGTTTTCTGAACAAAAAGGGCAGAAATGAATGTTGTTGTGCAATAGTTTAGTTTAGTAGCTAATAAGTAACTGAATGAACTATGAGTTAATTAATTTGTGGTGGTGTAGTCATTAGTCATTAAAGATTGTACATTGTTCATATGACAGAGTGCATATTTTTTGCACCCTACGTAGTTTGATGTAATGGGTTGGAAAAAATGTTTGCTATACGGCCATTGTTGCAAAATGTCTTAACTTTGTGTGTATGACCCTAAATCATAAAAGTTCACTAATGATGCAGAACAAAAAAAAATGTCAGAGAATTATTTGTACTGTTATCTGCGACCTATATTATTTTTACAATGATTTGGGCTGATAATAAAGAGTCCCATCCTCGTATCATTTGATTGGTACAATTGAGTAAATTGTTAGGTATAATATTGTACGTTTTATTTGCTTTATCATTTTACTGACAGTTGTAATCTGGTAAAATGTATGGTTTCTTTATCTTGATCAAATTCTAGAACAGTGTCATTTCTTATACGCCTATTAGATTCTCATTTTTATTTCTTTGTCAGTTAACCGTACAATAATGGGTCCAAAAAATGGTTCGATCATGTCTATTTAATAGGACACTAGCGTACGGATGAAAATGTATGACATTACAGTCACGCACATCATCTTGAATGTAATTACTGAAAGTCATGCATATTTTAGCATTCGCTGAATTTGACGAAAATTTGCAAATCATATTGAACTTATTAGAACCACGATTGGATTTTTTCCTCACTGTATGGCTAAATCACTGAATGGAAAGAGTTTAGGCCATATTTTCACATGCTAAATTTTTCAACTTGCTCAAGTATAGGAATCATAGTAGCGTTTGTTAGTTAGTCGGAATTTCTACCGCTCTAGTGATTCGGATGAATGATCTTGTACAATAATATGTTTTCTTTTCTGCATGGAAGTATATTTTCGTGACGAACTTCTCGCATACAAGCTTTTACCATGGTTAGTTAGTTAGCTGTGTTTTTTTTTCAAAGTAAGTCATTCAGTCAGTAGGTCTTTGCTAATCATTGAAGCGCCGAGTGTTTTTCATACTGTGTTTGTCGTGTTGTATTATGCATTCCATGTATTATTTGTGCTGGCATTGCAAGTCATTCTCTAGTATTATGACGACCAAAAAGTACGGAGATCATATCAGGCCGTGTCTGAAATTAAAGAAGAATGAAAGTTATTCATATGGTGCCATTATCATGAGCATGAGGTGGTGATAGTGGTGAACATATGCGTGAGACTAATGTATAGTGGGATAGATGAACAAGACGGAATTAGAATCTCATTCTCATGTCCATTGTAAATATGCAAGCAAATACAAGCACTGGTGGATAAATAGTTTCCCATCATTTCTGAAAAATCTATGGGACAATCTGGGCTGGAACATTTACAACAACTCAACAGCCCTGCCCTTCCCGTTAAGTTTCTCAGGCAGCCCTTATTTTGAAATAATGAGTCGTAAAATTTAGTGCCTACATATACGAGTCTGTAAAAATCAACAGTTTATGACAACTGGAATAGGTGTAGCATAATTTTTCCATTGTTTGAGATCTTTCCCCCACAAGAATGAATTTTCTCCAGATTTGTGAGTTTGTTGTGATCATCGTGCTTGAGAATCTGTTTACTTTAGCTTATAAACAAACTCGTAAATACAATGACTTCTCATTGTGTTGTACATAGTAGATCTATAGTTTGGCTATGCATTTTTTGTATTCTTTTTTAGTAGGAAAGAAAAGTTTTGCCGCAGGTATGGCATCTATATGTGATGATCATTATTCCTTGAGCCACTCATGTTTGTTAGTATGCACACCGTTGCTTTTGATATGTATGATTGTCAGGCGAAACATGATAGAAGATGGATTGACTTTTGGAGTGACTGCGTGTGCATTTTTTGTTACCTAGGCTAAGCACGTACAAGTACGTACAAGTGAGAAACGTGCGCACCATTTGGAGCTTCTTCTGGATACTGTTAAATAGATGAAATGGTCAAAGGCTGTGGGATCGCTGTTTATAGCTTTTATATGCTTTGCTATATGAAAATGTGTGTCTTAATTTCAATGTGTTGTCCTAAACTAATATTGTATTTTCTCTGTTTTCAGGTAAGACACAACTTTTGTATTGGAACGTTGCTGTTTATTGAAGCTCGGGCAATTCAAGGTTTGATGAAAATGCTTTAGCTTTCTGCATAGTTTAGATGCTTACTACGTACATATAGAAATGTCCGTCATTTCATAGCCATGCAGAGAGATATGCAATCATTATTGTTGTTGCTTAAGAATAGTCATTGTATATCTACTGGCTCTCAGTGACTGCATGATAATAATAGTTTTTTTTTCATCGGCGGTCCTAGCTCCCATGTAGCGTGGTCTGCTGTGTGCCATACTGTTATGCAAATATAGCTAGTTTCCCAAAGATGCATAATGCATGGGGTGATGGACAGTGCACCATTACAAAATGCATATGGATGAATCCCGTATCATCTTTAGTACACATAGAGTCAGTCACAATTCACATAGTGAGCCAATGTTTAATAAGAAGAGTTGGTGGCTTGGTTTTCCTTATTGACAATCCATGGTGTGCTTGAATTCGTTTGTTTTTATCACGTACTAAGACAGTGTATTGAAACAATTAACATGTTCTGATGGGAAATACTATTGTATACTATGCATGATGGTGGTAAAGGTGAAGTTAGTAGCAATAATTTTATGAAGGCGAGGAAATAAAAGGTTTTTGTCTTGGGTGTGTACTTTTTCGTAAGGGTGGAAGCCACTCCGGTGACATGCTAATGAGAGAAATACACAAGTTTTTGGGAGTGCATGGATTATGAAAAAAAAGTAGAACGTGCGGTCCATGTTTACTTTTGAGAATGTTTTGTTATATTTTGGGGTGTAGTGAATTGTTTGCATCATGACTGTGAAAAGGAATATTCATCTTTGTCTCGTACCATATGATGGACAGGTATAATTTGTAAGCTGGTGTTTCTAAAAGGTGCACAAGCTGGAACATGTGTGAAAAAATGGATTATTATTGATGATAGGGAGGAGGAGAGATGATGTTATAGATCATGTTTAGAGAGACTGTTTTGGACTCGAGAAATGTACTTTTGGTGATGGCTTTCCCCATTTTATTTAGCATGAGGCACTTTGGAATTGATGTTCTCTTCTATGTAGTAGTTTTTTCCGTAATGAATCTTTGCTCTCGCTTTGTTGATGAACGAGTCTGATATTATTCTATGGCTGTGCTCTGCATGGAGTAATGAGTTCAGTGTGAGACTACCTACTGTATTTTTAATCATCATGGAAAAATGTTGCGGGAAAATATAGAGTGCTACTAACTAACTAGTACAGTAGGAAATAGAAGCGATAAAAAATCATGGGCAGGCAACAAAGTCAAGTTTTTTTTTTCTGGGTATCTATTTAAATGATAAGAGCCTTAGGATCTCATGGCTCCATCCATAGTTAGTTTAGTTTGTATGATAATAATATTACCTAGTATATGGTTAGTTAGGATGTAAAGGTGTGGTGATATAAGGAAAGGATGCATCTTTTCTAAATCATCATAATTGTAATGCATCTTCTTCTCCCGTACGTAGCACTGACTGACAAACTGGCTGGATTTTTTTCCACCCTGTGTAACAAACGACTGGGAGAATAATGAGTTGCATGGATTGCTATAAGAGATGAAACCAGAAATAGGTTTAGTTAGTTTGTATATATCTGTTATTATTGTTTGTCCATAATGGGTTTGGGTAGCCACGAAGTGGTCAGGAACGAAACCTTAAAACATTCATATAGGTAATGGGTATGAAGTTAGAAGGTAGTAAAATGGAAATCTAAAGCATTCTCATCCAATTTTCTTTCTTTTTATTGTGCTTCTGAAAAGGCTGCTAACGAGGTGAGCGTGATTTAGTGAAATTGAACATTTTCTAGCGAGCCCGTGTTTTTTTTTTCATTCGAGCTATGCATCTACTTTGGTTGGAGTAGGAGCATAACACGTGGCTACATCATTCATTATAGGATGGGAGATGAGACAAGTAGAGTTAAATCTTTCAAAGGGATTCTGTGGTGTAATACTTTAGTAAGTCAAAATAGAGGGAGAATTCTTGAATTTTTAGAGCTCATTGAATTTGTCTATACGTACTAGGATGTGTTGGCTGTCTCTGTAATCCATATTTTCATTCAAACTTGATTGTAATTTAGTGTGGGCCCCATAGAAAAGGAAAACAAGGGATTAATAGGACATGGAACCAAAGCGTGTATTTAGACAAGCACTCATGTTCCAATGTGGTTAAACTTGTTCGCATGTTATGATCTAAATTGCATTGCTAGTGTAGTAATGTGAATGGATTTCCGTAGAGTCGTGACAAATAAATATCAGCCGTATTAAATTAGATTGGGATCATGAAGGATGAAATGCTCCGTATTTCTGTGTAGTAGTAGTATGTTGCGTAAACATGAATCCTCTGTAGCACATTAAATTACAAACTGGTGGTTGTGCCAAGAAGTTGAGCACCTTTGGAATTTTATGAGGAAGCTCAAGGGGTGTCTGGATGAATTTTATGGTTACGATGATAATGATTCTAGTCACAGAGCGCCTTGATCCCTCCAAAAAACGAGCAAGGGCTGCCAAACAATGTGTGGTTGGTTATGTTATTATGGGAGAAATAAAAGGTGTGTGTACAGTATAGTACGTAAAGTACGTATGAAAAGATTTTTCATGTAAAATCAAAGTGGGAAAAATGGCCCCGAAATCTATAATGCATTGTCTCTCACATGTGACTCTATGGCATTCTGGAGGATAATAAAAGAAAGACGAGCCATTTTTATTAGTATTTTTTTCTGCTGATTTTTTGTTTTCTTTTGAATCTGGGAGTGCACACAAGATTATTGAGTTTGAACAGGCTCTCTCATATCGTTGATATGAAAGAAATTCCAGTGGGATTGTATTGGAATGGAACTGTTTTCTAGTCAGGTAGTTGGTGTGCTCCCTTTGTGGGTGTCATTACGTTGTATTGCGGCCTGTTGAAATCTCAGGGGAAGCTGTGAGGAAAATTTTTTGGAACTTCTGCATTTGAAACTTGAAGTATGGTTAGTTATATAGTTAGTTATATTTCGTTGGGTTTTGACTGACCATATTGAATGTATTGGGGGTGCCGTCCATTTTTAGATATGAAGCTTGTTAGTTAGTTAGTGGAGAAGAGACCGACAGTAGTACTTATTGTGAGATTTTCACTTTACTGAGCAAATTGTTTTCGATCCGTGTGTACGAGCATGCTGTGCTGTGTATGTTATGGTTATGTACGTGATGAAATGTGGGCTAAGAAAACTCCAGCATGGAATATGGGCTAATGGAGTGGTAAACGATCCATGATTTCCATATTTATGTAATTCAAAAGAAAGAAGACTACTAAAACGTGGCATGGAGGAATTTGATGTACGAAGAAAAAATCCTACTTTTGTTCACATAACTAACCAACTAACTGTGTTGTGCTTGTAGGGTGTGCAGAATGATGATAACAAAAGGAAATATTATGTTTTGTTGCATGAGGAAAATATTTATTTTCCTCTCTATAAAAGCGGGGATTGAAGGGAAAATTTGAGCATCCCAAATGGTGTATAGAAATAGTTTTCACACCTATCATTGCCACCCCCTACGAGTTTAGGGTCAAGTCAAGTCAAGTTTCCCAGCAAGTCCAGGAGAGCTCGTTAGGGAAAAGATGAAGATGCTGCTAGCTCGGCAATTTTTGTTTGTTGGACCGAGTCCAGAATTTTGTAGGAATAACAGTTACTGTTGTTCTGACTTCTTTGCGTTCATATGTCTTTGGGAATGCAGTAAAGATTTCCTTTTCGAGTCTAAATGGGTAGTTTTCTATTTTTGTGCTTGGATCAGTTGAATTGGTAGATTTGTTGGAGTTGGTAAATTCGGGAATAAGTTAGCTAGTTAGTCTACTAAAAGAAGAAATGAAATTGCAATAAGTTTGACTCACTGATTATGTGTGTCTTTGTTTGCCCATTTCTCATTTAAACAAATGAAATAGTAATAATTTTACGACTGTGTTGACAGAATTAGTATTGTAGTAATTTGAGGTTGGATATTTTTTTAGATAGGGACTGCAGCTAACTGTTTTAAATAAATTATTCATACGTTGCCCCTTTTACAAATACTGGGTGTGCTAACTAACTAAAGTGGACGAGTTGAAATAGGGTAGCTATACTATTACTGCTAATACTTATAGTGGGTTTGTGTGTGCTACGTGAATCCCGTTTCTCACCAGGTGTGCTGGGCTGAGACAAAATAAAAATTATTTCATTATTATTAGACCCATTGTGTTGTTTTGTGTGCCCAAAAGGTTTGTTTGCAGTTAGTTAGCTAGCTCACAATTGTTAGCAGGCATGGAATGAACGTTTAACATTTGACTTGCAGTTTTAGAAACTTGTATCTTTGTTTGGCTCATCAGTTGTGGTTAGTTAGTTTGTTGTAATGAATGATTTTGCAGTGAGCTACTTATTTGGTTATGTAAATGTGTTTGGTTAGCTAGGAAGCTTTCGAATTTATCATCATGTAAGGTAAATAAGCAGGAAAAATGGATGCTATATTATCATGAAGAAAAGTCTAACTGACTGAGCTGAGTTCATTATTAGCTTTAATGTTAATGTGTGACTAAACAAAGGATCTCTTAAAAGGTTTACCTAAATTGTTTGCTAATTATGTGCTGTTATCCAAATTAACTTACTTGTAGGTATAAAGGGAAGAAAGAGTGAGCAAAGTATATTTCTCTATATGTACATAATGTATGTGCAGGCAGTTCTTGAATTGTTTTTTAGTGCTAAAACTGTACCGTAAAGATAGGAAACATGATGATGAAAATTTGCATAGGATATATTAATGTGGTTGGCCAATTGATGGCATGAAAGAGCCGTAGAATTTCTGCAACATATGATAATTAATTGCTCTGAAAGCTCAAACTGTGCTCGTCTACTCCCAGTGATTTATTGTGGTATGGTGGCCAACAGAGACTCCTCGCTTTTACTAGCTAGTTAGTTTAGTTCGTTTTAGTTAGCTTGAGTGGATGATGATACAGCAAAACATGGTATATCATTAGCATAATATCGAGCAGTTCGTTATTATCATTGTGCCGATTACATTGTCTCCATTATTATGATTATTATTTGTATTGTTATGTGAAGCATCATTTTGTTTCGTATGTGTTTCCATTTCAGATAATAGTCACTGAATTTTGAAGATTTCTGGTTTTCCTCCATGGTTGCTAATCTGGAGTGCTTCGAGTCTTGATTGCGCCAAAGATAATCTTATTTATATGGTTTAAGTACATTTTGTTCCCATCTGTAACATTTATGCGTCCTTAATACGATTGGATTTTAGGATGCATGTAAAACGTGAAGCACATGGCATTCATGTGATTTCTTTAACAACCCGTCCATTGTCTTGTGAGTCAAGGTAACTAATGTTTTCCTGATTTATATCTTCGAGTCAATGACTGGGTGCTCTTGAATTTTTGTAGTGTGGCGAGAAATCGATTATGCTAAGCTTGGAGCATACGACGGGCTCATTACTTGGTAATTAAAAATCCATTGGTTAGAGGGTTGTGTGTGAGAATTTTCGCCTTGAATAATTCATGATTATTGAATGTGATTGAAAAGGTATTGAATAAGTTAGTTGGTTGGTTACTACAAGGTGTAAATTCATGTAACGTGTTTTTGCGTGCAAATAAAAGTTACCACATTGTTATTATAGATATGTGGAAAATCATGTTGGGTGATGGAGTGTGTTGAGAAGGAACTTTTCGCACAAATTGGTGGATAAATAAGGCATTGTTTGGCTCCTGGCGGCCCGCATCACTAAAACTTGTAATCATTGTA
>Ga0210040_10008191_pt1 | contig 12458 bp, 6 predicted proteins | sample CryGeyCG12114_NA_FD_185462 | JGI IMG/M metagenome (GOLD analysis project Ga0210040, IMG submission 185462) | Groundwater microbial communities from aquifer - Crystal Geyser CG19_WC_8/21/14_NA (SPAdes) (version 2) | ecosystem: Environmental > Aquatic > Deep subsurface > Groundwater | place: USA... | reverse complement strand
CATGACAGTAACTGGGAGAAAACTTTTCCATCTCTTGAATATTCGAGAAGTGAGACATACGTTATTATTCCTTTGATTCGTTCTATTGCTACTGCATACATTAAATTGAAAATTCTCAAAATTCTTGAGAATGAGTGCAATGCATACAAAAAAAGATGAAAGAATTAATATAAGTCGATGTGAAGTAACAGAATTTTTTAAAGGTTTTGTTAATGATAAGAAAGGAATCAAATTATCAGCGGTATAAAAAAAGGACAATTTTTCGTACAAAAAATTGCAGTAGATGTATTCTTTCTTCCTGCACTCAAAAATCAGAACGAACAAGCTTTCACTATTTGATTATTTATGAGTGAGAATGTTCACATTTCTCAAATCGTTTCACTGATGAACGTGATGGGAAAACTATGTTAGTTTAGTTCCTTGAAAACAACGAAAAAATTGCGTGGACTAAAAGTTCGATCAACCCATACTAGTATGATTTGCGATAAAGAAGAGAAAAGGTTTCCAAATGATTTCATTCATCTTTCTGCAAGCAAATGCCATAAAACGCATAAAACAGGCGTGAGCACGTCACTAGAGTTTTCACTAAAGTATAGCTCATTCTTTCACTCCATTGTAAGACAAATGGGAGGAGACACTAAGCAGACTAACAACTTTCTTTATTCAGCTCAAATTTTCTTTTCCACCCCAAGAAACAATTTTCAATGGAATAAAAAAAATGGAGCCAATTTGACCCAACAAGGTTTGCAATCCTCACTGCATCGCAATTTAACTTAATTTTTTGTACCTTCCTTTGGTTCTGGAAATCAGTTCATTTGCTAAGAGACAGGACAAATTCCAATTTCATTTGCTCAATTTTGTCGCGACTTCTCTCCATTAGGAACAAATCAAATGATTAGTTTATTCGCTTGTTGTTCGTTTTACACAAAGAGATCTCTAATGGTATCCGATGCCACAAAGCACAGCTTTCTTTCACAATAGCATTGTCTAGTCAAGTCTGTGAAAGCAAACGTAATTTTTGAAAACAACCTAATATTTCAAGCTGAGTTAGTAGTCGAATTGAGGTTGTAAATAAATTGCCAGACTACAATTGCCTCTAACCCTCAAGGAAATCAGGAGGAATAACATTTCTAGCGTACAGAAATAAAGAATTTTGGACGGAAATATAAAGCCACTAGAAATAGCAAGGTTGATAAAATACATGAGTACTCTGATATGGCAATAAAAATGGCTGCAAACAATTTATGCATGTAGCTGACATCAAAATCTCTAGTGTTTTATCAAGTAATAAACATTGATATCGTAGGCTCATATCCTGTTCTATAAAGATTGAAAACGTGATTTATATACAAGCTGCACTATCCTTTCACCATATCTAATGGAACTAAATAGTTTGTATTACATTTTATTTTCACTGAAAATACACTGAAATGCAGAGCAATAAATAGTTTTGAATTATATCTGGTGCTTAGGGAAAAATTATTGATGCCTTAATCCTGAAAGCCATTCTATTGTAAACAAATTCCAGCCAGCCACACATTTTTCTATATAGCATTATTAATCTCTGTCATCCTTCTGCTCTGCTACCACAGTTCATGCTGTTAGATAATTTTATTGCACCAGTCGGAAGTCCAACCACATGCAAAAAATATACTTCCTGGTAACAAAGCCCAAGCAAAGCAAATGTATTTACCAACTTTGGAATATCCCAAACTATAACATTGCAGTCAATCATCCTTTGAACAATCGGAGTGAATGATGAATAAGTAAACACACAGAGACAATCTAGTTTGGTTCTGTATACAAATCTTGGTAGAAAAACAGCTCACAAAGAAAGTGAAAAATAAACCCACGAAAATATATATGAGTAAAACTTGTTTTCCTCTTCATGCGGACTGATGACTGAAAGCCAGACGGAGAAGAAAAGAGCATATGAGAACTGTAGATAAAACTCTGTAACCAGCCAAAACTATTCGAGTACATTTCTCTGAATGAATAGATGGATCGTGTCGGATTTTTTTCCATTTCTCCTAACACTTTACATAGGCTTACAAAGTTGCACTGCGAGGATTCAAATAGTTTGGTAATGTACCAACACCGAAGAACCAGACTTTGTTCAATTCTCTACACAGATGCACACAATGTTACATTAGACGACGACATGAATATAGTACACTGGAAAATTTGGAATGGATACTGGATTCAAGTCACCGTTCTATTTTGGCATCCAGCCATCCACACTTTGGGAGCTGTACACACCTCATACCCTCACTCAGCACAGAAGCTGAGTCAGAGAGATCTACATTCCCTTTGCATTACAGCCAAGGGAATAATACATACAATCCCTTCAAATTAACGTTCCTTTCAAATGATGAGGATGTGGAATTGTGAAATTCTTGAAAGTTTGGAAAGCTGGCTGGTTTTGCTGAACGGTTGAGAAAAATTAGAGCTCTTTCCAACCAACACACATGGAAGTTCACAGATAACATTCCCTGTATGTTTGGTTACCAGTCATGGTCTGGCTAACCATGATAATCATACACTGATACTTCATTCTTATGCTGGTTGGACTACCATTTAAATCAGTTCAACGTATCATTCCTTCATATAATTTTCACCTTGGGTATGACTGGAATAGTTAACTATTTAGTGAGAATATTTATGTATTTTTTGAGCCTGCATATTAAATGGTTTGAAAAGAGGCGGATTCTCAGGATCGCATTATTTATTATTTGAAAGCGCTCTCTAATGGTTTATGCATACATACTAGTACATTAGTCAGAGAATCTACGATGCCCGAGTGAGTCGATTATGGACTAAGGACCGACAAACTACTAACTGTACATAGTTGCATAACTGTCTCAACACTACATTTTCCTATTAATTTACTCATGTAATGACTCTACTTTAGTAGTACATTCTGTGTGATGCAAATTATATCCAAATGATGCTTGCGTTGGTATCTATTCTTCCGTAGCTTGTTGACATAAATTTTGTGGCTTTGGGCCCACAAGGAATATGTGTAGAGAACATGAGCGGGAGCTGTCTTATACAGCCCACTAAACAATTCCTCGTCGTCTTTGTACTATGCAGGGTTTCCAAAGTAAATGGACTAGGAGGGTAAACAGAAGAACAGTGAACAAGGAATGGAACCTAGGCTATTTAGGAATGCGGGTACATGCAAAGGGAAGCAAGACTAGGTTTCGGGGAAAGTACTAAATCTTCATAAATATAATCCTGCTTACCCTGTTATTTCCGAGTCTGAAGCGATCCGGCAAAGAACGCCTCTATCTGGAGAACATTTGCCGGTGACAGGGTCAGGATCAGCCATCTTGATATAGGGAGCTTCTTCCAGGAAAGCAATTTTGAGATGAAACTTCTCGGGAACACCATCGGGTGGTTTGTGGCTGTAGCCTGGCCATATTATATCTTTGATATCCAATTGGTTAGTCCTTGCTTGCCAAGATTGCCACACTCCAATCTGCGGGTTGACAAAAAAAAACATGTGTGGGATCAGCTACACTAAGTGACAAATTGTTACCCCGAAATCTGTAACCATCTATCTATCTCGAATATTGCCTTTCTTTTGACTATATGAAAGTGATAAAGTTTTTGCCACCTTTCACATGAATGCATTTATCAAAACTATCACTTTTTCGTAGTAGCAAGAGCGAGTTTGTTAGTTCATAACGATGCAGAATTGTCACAAAAATATGGTATTTTTAAAAGAAAAGTAGTTTTTTTACGAATGCAGATCTTTGTGATTGATAAAATTCAAGCAAGTAAGTTAACTACAAGAAAGGAATTAAATAAATTTTTAAAGATTTCAACTAAACTAATGATTTGATCCAGATTACTGTATTATCGTAATTCTAAGTTTGAAAGTTCCTTGGTGAAATACTTTTGATCCTCAACATCCTTATTTCAGAGGAACGGAATGTAGCACATGTGAGATAAGATGCTGATTTTACTTTTAGCGGTTTTAACATGCTCAAAGGCAATCTCTTACCACCGCGAACTAACTAAAATATTGTTGCATGAAAATTTTGGTGTAGCTTAATGTCTAGATATTTAACTATACTGGAATAGAGTGCAAAAAGGACCTCCTTTAGGAATATTTACACACTCAACAAACTAAAGCATACATTAGTTATATAGAAGGGATTTGGAACAGATAGTTTGTTTTGTTAGTTTAGTTAGTGTGTATCGAATAGTGGTAACTTGAGTGGAGAACCTATTACTCAACTCTTCCATTAGTTACACCATGTCCAAAACTTAATCAATCACACAGGCTTTATTATTAGGGAAACTTGATCACTCTCTTTTTGTAGCTAGGCGTTGAAATAATGATATCAATAGTGTTCTCTTTATGTCTTTGAAGGACCTATATAATGTATAAATGAGGTCAGCATCAGCATCTGTCTTTTGCAACGACTAATAATGAGATCTTACTTGTTCCCAGACAAGTTGATTATAATTAAGTCCACTGGGACGCAAATTCATTATCTGCAGTTCCACGGCATGTAATGTGCCAGTTGGGTTGAATTTCAATGGCGGCTTTCCAGATGAAAACTCCGAGGGGAACGTTACATTTTTTAGGTATCGGAAATAACGTTCCCCCACTGCCCATTTCGCAGACTCACCAAGTCCTTTACAAGACAGGGAGGGGGACAAAGAAATATGTTTGTTCTCGGGGTCACTTTTAAATGCCTCAGCACCATGAGCAAACACGCGGATGGCGGTGGAAATCTCATTTTTCAGATTCTCGTAGCTCGTGTTGAAGTGAACACCTGGAACAGGGAAAGTTAGTCGTATTAGTACCACTCTTATAAACTTCACAGTGGGTAAGTGACACATACCTAATGTACCATCTTGTTTAACACAGATGAGCAATGTTGCTCTCATTTGTTGTCGGAAGCAGACAGCGTTGTCATTAAATCAATAACGCTTACTGAAAACGTTCCCAGAGAAAAGTACAAGGCTTAGACTTGCTTTTGGTTATAGCTTTTGGTTATATTTTACGGAACAACTAGCGGGATGACCGATTTATGTCATAGTTTTCGAGTTTCTGTCATTTATTTTATTTTGACATGCAGATTGAAGCTTCCTACAGAACTGCTTACGTCATTAACCCTTATGTAAGAAGTAAGAAGTGAAGAAATCCAAATATTATGCGGAGCTTTTTTACGAAGATTGTGAAAGCTTTAGTACTTGGGTTTATAATTAAGTAGTTCAGACAAATGAATACAAGCAAACAAGTAAACATGTTATCTTGAAAATCTTCCGCTTGACAAAATTGTTGAGGAGTAAGACACATTAATGACAAAAAAGATTTTTTGTAGATAAAGAAAAGATTTCCGCTAGAACCCTACACCTAACAAGCCAACTTTGTCAAGTAGAAGTATGACAAAGACAGTCTCTGGTAAGGTAAGATATCATGAACTAAAATAAAAGTTGATGCCGGATGGAAGAAGTTCCTGATGAACGTTAAGTGATTAGCTTGAAAATCCTTACTGCCTTTTATTCCTTGCTTATCTTTATACCAAACCTTGGCAGCCCCAATTTTTACGACAAGACCATATGCACTTAACTGTCAAACTCTTTAATCTGCTACTGACCGTTTTATAAAACCAAGCTCTTTCTCAAAGACTAAAGTCGTATAATATTTCACTCGTTAAAATATAAATTCATTTGGCTTCGGATATTGCATTAAACATTGGAAACAAGTTTTTCGTCTTTGAACCCATGGAACGGAAACGTAAAATTATCAAGAAAAATTGCTTTATTCAATAAATTCCTAGGGACTGTGTCAACAAAACTGCCTTGAATAATTTTCTATGCAAGAAAACTATATTGAGTTGAATGTTGTTTTTCTGGAATCATGCAATTTGACATGAAAAAACTATATCTACTACATGCTCTGCTTGTCCTTTTTTTCAACGTTTCTAGGAATAAAATGATGCTACCACTGTACACAAAAAATCCATCAAGCCTACGGAAATAGTTTTTTTTTTTTCGTTTTAGAACCAAATATTTTTCGTCTATGGTGCTTCCGTGAATACTGTAATCACGTTTTCCGTCACGTGTAAAATATTCAAACTACAAACATGATTTATTATTACTGCAATCAATAAAAACATGCTTCCTCCATCCAGTACTTTCCTTGGTTCACTAAAATTTTACTCCAAACAAAAACGAATCAAAACACATAACTCTAATACTATTGGTACAGTGCTGGTTCACGAACAAAGCATTAGTAAAAAATTAAAGCATAGCTAGTCACAACTTCTCTTCTTGCTCACTAACTGAGAGGATTATTTTCACCTTACACTCGAACACGACCATAAAACACTGTGATCCCATTTATCATAATTTTAGGTGAGGCTCCATGTTGTAGGATTGGGGTCAAAATATGCTTGACGAGATGGCTTCGTTCCATCCATTAGAATCATATCGACTACTGACTGACTAAACTCATTGGGACCAAAGCATGGAAACTTTGGGACGCTAGATGAACAGTAGGTATTCACAAAAGGTAGAATTTCCACAATGAGCTTACGAGATGAACTTCACAGATAATAAACTTACTCACCGAGCATTCCCACAGGAAATTCAACTTGTGCATCAAGATCATTGCCAATGACACTTTGTGTCACAACCCAAACATAATTTGCTCCGGTGAGTCCCAGCTTTCCAGCCTCGTCAAGAATGTATCGAGCCTCTTCTCGAGTACAGTAGAGCAACAGGACTCGGGCTTCAGAGCCTACTAACGAGAGCAAATCTCGTTCTGAAACCACCATGACGGTGGCGAGGATTATGAATTTGAAGTCTGGCTCGCTCTCAAGAACACGATCCCGAACTGCTTGTACAAAATCATCGTGGCCAGCAATTTGACTCGTCACAATAGCAAATTGATGCCAATTATAGCGAATTAGTATGGACAGCATGGCACTTGCTTGATGCTCTACGGACGGTGCTAATTGGAGGAGCATTTCGGTTTGACTGGCTCTCTGGAAATTAAAAAATATTTTATGATGAAATAGTTCTGCGTGGCATATAGTTATATGGTATAAGTAGATACGATTGAAGATTTGCATAATTATTTAATGGAATTTTTGTTTAAAGTTGTAACAGCATGGTTCTGTTATGATGTTTGAATAAGCGCTAAAGTAGGTTTAAGCTGTCAGACGTGTGCGTAAATCTTCATAACATTTTATTCTTTGGTAAAATCATAGAAGTAGATTATATAATATCCGACATCAGAAACCAACGTGAATATTTAAATTGGATGCGCAACAAATATTTCCCCAGTTTTTGGTAAATCTGAAACTGAAAGGATCTTAAAACTGAAAACTTATGTTTTAACCATTTTTCCTTGACTACTTACCAACTTTAGATTTAGAGAGCTCTTTTTCTTCGTATATTATGAAACCTACTTTGAATATTGCTGTGAGAAATTCAGTCAGTGTCAGGATCCATTTTTCACACTAGACAAATTAATTAAAAAGCGGGTTTCTTTCATTTCCACACGGAATAAGCAGTTGTCGACATCAACACAGTTTGGAAAGTAATCCATATTATTGAAAAAATGCTCACGAGCACCCAGCCAGCATTGTTAGATTGATAGACAACTTGAAAGAATTTGAACCTCAAAAGCTCAATCGATATATAATCTTACAGCTTCATCTTGGCAAGCATTTTTTTCTTTTCGTGAGCTTCAATAAGTGCTGGGCTAAAGTCTAATATCACCATTCCAAAGAAATGTTTCTATCAGATCAAAAGAAGCGACGCTTAGAAAACGTGAGAGGAAGGAAGGAATATAAGGTGAATAAAAATAGTGATACCCTAAGCTTGCCTGTGATTCTCGAGTAGTGCAAAACTAGCACTATTACAAGTATTTCCTTTACAGAGATACACACATATACACAGAGTGAGATAGAGAAAGAAGGTAGGCCACTTGGGACTTTGTTATCAGTCACTCGGGCGAAATAAAGGACCCTTTGGGCACAAATTAGACTTGAGCGTGCTAATAAAATCATTCACCTTTTTTAGTATACAGTTGTACGTCAAATGAAATTGTTGCAGAATTGTTCGGCACAAAAACATGTATCTCAACATGAACAAACTGTAGCGTAAGTACAGATCTAGAGTTCCGTTCCAGTGACAACAAAAATGGTTTTAGAAATGTTCGCAATTTCAATACGCCTGATTTAGCTAGCTCAACATTTTTTTGCTCAATAGTATTCTCAAACCACATACGAGCAAATAGCACACACTAGTTAGTAATGACTGACTAAAGCAAAAAATGCAATATGCTGATATCATAATTCAAAGGGAACAATTGAACCACCATAGAAAACTAGTTACTGCTTACATAGTCAAAAGTGAACGGATTTTTGGCAACAAAATGGGTTTTGTGTTCTAAAATATCATTTTGTGGTTAATGGAATTTTCTACAGCGCTCAGAAAATAGAACAAAATAATTCGTTTTCTAGTTTTTTTTTATGATACAGACAGCTCTTGGTAGAAATATTCTTGTTCTCAACCACATCCAGAAATGTGAGAAAATGTTTTCTTGGCTGGAGACTCTACGACCAGACCATGATGAAATTACACAAAGAGACTGATAGCATTTTTCGTATCTCTCTCGTCAATTAATTTAATGTTCATGCACGTAAATAAGATTCTCTTTGTTATGTGGTGGAAACCTTTGGTGGTACCTTAAATTAGATTCCGGTGACAAAGGAAAACGTACTACATAAAGATTTAATGGGAAGAGCTGTCTCTCGTCATAGTACGGAACTACTCACAGACATTTTCTAGTGAAAAAACCACCTTATGGCTCTTGAAGATTTGAAGTACCACAATTACGGTGCATGTCAGGACGACAGAGAAGATATTTTAACGACATTTACTCCTAACGCAATCTGTGAGCTCTGACTGAGCTGTTGAACCCGGATAGGAAAAAATTTAAAATAAAATTTGAATTTTTGTTTTTCTACAGTTTAAATTGACTTGTGTTTTCAAGGGATTAAGAATGCAAAAAAAAGAAGTGATTTACATTCAACAGTAACTATAAAAAGTATTTCAAGCATCTTTTAGTCAACTCAACTGCTATGAAGTAGCCGAAGTGAGTACTTATCACTTATTATCCGTTGACTGTTATTATATTATCGTATAACATTAAATAAATTTACCATTATGAAGCCAAACAGAAATTAATTTGAAATCTCAAAATCTCTTCAAGTTTTTCATCAGAAACTCAAGGTAGCTCTTATATAACTAACTTAACAATATATCATAAAGAATCATTCACAAAATCAAGTATCAAAGGTCAAAGAGAGCATTATGTTTTTCATTGGCACTCGAATTTACTTCACTAAATTGACTCTTACATTGTGTGAGTTTAGAGACCCCATGTTAAGCCATGGTGGTTTCCCAATAATGCTATTCATGTCAAGCTTACAGATTTAGCTGGAACCCTGGTTTGAAAAATGAACCCAACAAGATGTCGAAATACGTAGACCGGCAAGGTTACTTGAATGATGATTGATTGAAGCGATTACTCAAATTAGAGCTAAATAATGAATCTATGGATGCCACTAAGGAAACAGTCATGAATCGAAACTGTGTAACAATAGAGAAAATAACTTTTTATGAAAAGCCTATTGCTTTTCTCAGACCGTAATCTTGGTCTATAAATCAAATTACCCTTTCATGGAATAGATGTAACTACATTCCAGTCCTTAGTTACTGATTTCTCAAGCATTAAGTTCTTAAATTGGATTTCATCTCATTCAAATCTCAGCACTATCATTCACTAGACAGACACTACACTAAATACACTGCTCTACAGTAATTTGGGATTCGATCAAGCCATGTTGGATTCGTTGACTGAGCAAACTGTGGTGATGGTGATCTCACACTGTAAACACAAAACAAGCAATTTTGAAGCTATTTTCGTATTCATGGCAGAAAGGAAATGTATCTTCGTTCTTCGTTTACTAGACAATATTGCTCATTACAAAACCAATTGAAAGGGAGTGAATACTATTTATTCTGAGTATCTATAAAAAGTGTTTCAAGACTACAATAATGGAGTCGGAAACATATGAAAGAATGAGAGCTCTAAGTCCTGCAGAAATAGATATTGTCGATTCAATTGCCAAGAATAAAACATTGAAACACCAGCTTGTGAAAGAATTCAAAGCGCAGGAGAATGAAAATATCTGTGAAACATGCAGCGTTCAAATTAAAAAGTAAGAGTTAGAAAACTTTGTATTTATTGTATGATTTTGGTACTTCAAATGATGCAGCAGGGGTAGTTTTTATACTCCATTCTTTTATTTACATGACATCTCTTTGTCAACTGCAGGGAACGAAAATGCTTGACATGTTTTCCAGACTGCGTGCGACAAAAATCGTCACCAAAGGACGTGCCTAAAGAACCAGAACTGTGAGATTAACGGGGTTTCAAACGGAACTGACAAGTTCATTTAAATGCTAAAGTTTCTTTTTATGTAGAGTGCTTAAGAAAAAATTCATCTTTGATCCTCTCTCTCTAGGTTATGGAAACGACTGGAATGCAAAAACATACAAGACTTTTATACTATTTCACAAGCAACGACACAAACTTGTCAGTCTGCGTCTTTGATCGCGACAACCATAATAAAAAAATATTCCTATTTGAATGATCCAAACCCGGAATTGGAAGGTAGGAAACCTTTTCTTTTATACTTTGTAGCTTCTCAATGAAAACTAACAAAGTACATGAACATGACGGATAGGTACACCACCAAACTAGATTGCTTTGATGCTATTTGGCTTATAACAACATTTATACTTGACCAATGATTTTATGATTGCATCTACTTAACTATTTCTTTTATAACTGAAGTGAATTCGTTTTATGCGAGTTATCTATTATGTCACTGAAATAAACGAATAATCAAATCAATTACTGACGTATTTCTGGTCATAATATATGAGATCTCAGCACTGATTTGCATCTATTCATACTTTGTTTCAGGGCTAAGTGTCATCGGAAGCTACATGTGGCTTTTGGTGTACGCTGTGCAACTTATCATAGATGAAACGAACATTGATAAAAAGGATGAATTGCCTCAAACCGTTGCCGAAATCAGTCTAACTTTCCAAGAAATTTGCCAAGGAGTAGAAAAGTTCCTCGAGATTACTGAAGCTTTGCACTCGTACGTTCACAAATTCCGTGCCGGGGCTCTTCAAATAGTAAAAAAATGCATGAAGAAATGGTGTCTCTCAGATTTTGACCCATTTAAGACACATCCTGAACAAAAAGTAATGAAGTCTAGACCCAAAAGGCACATAGGAAGAGGATTAGATGAAGATGACGACGAAGTGTTACTACAAGTGGAGTGTGCAACTATGACAGTGATGATTCGCACACCAATGTCCTCTTGGACAGTGTTTTCTACAGTGAGACCCATGGAGAAAGTGATTATTTACAACAAATTCTTGCGCTCTACATTTCTTATGGTGGAAACAATAGCAGAAGATTTGGCCTCTATATCCCAAAAACTTAGCTCAGTAGATTTGGAGGAGGGTTTGAGAGCAGCCAGTAGCGATTTAGTTGCTATCATTATTCAATTCACAAAAACCTTTTCTCCAAACGAGCAAAATATGAGCCCTGAGAACTATAGCAAATGTAAGAAAACATTGAAGGACTTTTGGGAAGCTGTTGACCAACTCCATGATGAAGTTCACTCTCTCCTTGTTTTGGCCCAAGAGACTAGAGATATCTGCAGAACTTGCTATGTTCACTTGGATCAGTTCTACAAATGGAATCTCCCTTCGTACGACATATTTTTGTCCCAAGGACAAAGAAAAAGGAACTCAAGGCAGAGCACCCAGTTTGGAATGAAAGAGTTGTGGGGAAAGTTTACTAACCAGGAGCAGAAAAATACTACCAGCTTACATTTTTTGTCTCTCATGGACTTTCACTCGAGCATTTATCAAACCGTTCTGGCCAAACACACTATTGAGTGTGACAAAATGTACATGAAAGTTGTGTAAGTAATTGGCATGTGTACGCGTGTGTGTGTGGTTAGGTATACATTAAATGACGTGGCAAAAGAGTGAGAAAATGGGTGACTGGCACTAAACGAGTTGGAGAGTAATGTGCTAACACTTTGATTTATTATGGTTGCTTAGAAATGACGAGCCAGAGCCTGAGGAGTCTTGGGGACTCGTTGCAGGGGCAGTTGACAAAAGGAAAGCTAACTCAACTAGGTCGGAAAAGAATGCATCAGGACCAGCAGTGGATGTGACAAAATAGTATAGCTTTAGAATTTAGAATGTTAGTCTTTTTTATGCCAAATGTGCAATGTTAGTGCTTGAGTGAAAAACTTTTCTGTTTACAGGCCGAATTTAAGTGTGAAATTATAGAATTGCATTACTGGATGAATTTTATTTTGTAACTG
>Ga0210040_10008190_pt1 | contig 12458 bp, 10 predicted proteins | sample CryGeyCG12114_NA_FD_185462 | JGI IMG/M metagenome (GOLD analysis project Ga0210040, IMG submission 185462) | Groundwater microbial communities from aquifer - Crystal Geyser CG19_WC_8/21/14_NA (SPAdes) (version 2) | ecosystem: Environmental > Aquatic > Deep subsurface > Groundwater | place: USA... | reverse complement strand
CGCGCTGCACCTTCAGCCGCTCGCGATCCCGGCGACGGTAGCGGTCCTCGACCCGATCGATCTCGGCGCCATCGACGCCAACACTATCAAGCGCCATGCGTCCCATTTTCACCGCCGATTCGAGCACCTCGCGCACGATGTAGCGCACCGGAGCGTCCTTGAGCTTAATCACGGCACGACGGTCGAACGCGCGCACGAACAGGGTCGCGTTCGGAAACGCCTCATGCACCGCGTCCAGCATCTCCGCATCCAGCTGGTCGCCGTCCAGGCAGAAACAGATCAGCTCCGCCTCTGCCGCGCCTGCCTGTCGCAGCAGGTCCAATCGCGTGCCGTCGCCGTAATAAACTTTGGCCCCGAACTCGTTGGCGACGTCGATCATCTCGATGTCGGTGTCGATCAACGTCACCGGCACGTCCGACGCGTGCAGCATCTGCGCCACCGTCTGGCCGAACCGACCATAGCCGACGATCAAGGCATTCGCGCCATCCGCCTTTGGCCCGTCGCGCTCCTCAGGGATGCTGTTGACCGGCTCTTCCCGGAACCGCTGGGTCAGCGTCATCAGGAAAGGCGTGGTTGCCATGGACAGGGTGATGACCGCCCCGAACAGGCTCGCCGCCTGCGGATCGATCAGGCCGCCGGTCGCGGCCTGCCCGAACAATACGAACCCGAACTCGCCGCCCTGGCTCAGCAACAGCCCCAGCGCGAACGCCTGGCGCCACTTCATGCGGAAGGCGAGGCCGACTGCAGTAATGACGGCCGTCTTGGTCAGGATCAGTGCTGCCGCTACGCCCAGGACGAACAGGGGTCGCTGAGCGATCACCGGCAGGTTCAGGCTCATGCCCACCGCCAGGAAGAAAAGCCCAAGCAAAATGGAGCGGAACGGCTCCACATCGGCCTCGATCTCGTGGCGGTAGGGCGAGTCGGCAAGCATTACGCCCGCCACGAAGGCGCCCAGCGCGGCGGACAGCCCGAAGGTTTCCATCACGGCTGCTGCGGCGATCACCGCGAACAAACCGGCAAAGACGAACAGCTCGCGCTCGCCGAGCCGTCCGATCAGCCGGAACAACGGCCGCAGGATGAACCGGCCCGCCAGCACCAGCCCCGCCACCGCCAGCACGGTGTACAAGCCCAGCAGCCAGCCCGGCGGTGCGTTCGCTTCTGCGGGTCGGCGTGACAGGGCAGCGACGATCGTGATCAGCGGAACGATCGAAAGGTCCTGGAACAGCAAGATCGAAAAGGCACGTTCGCCAAAGGGCGTCCGTAACCGCCCGGCCGATTGCAGCATCGGCAGCACCTGCGCCGTGGACGATAGGCCGAGCGGCAGTCCAAGCGCCAGCGCCGCCGCCGGTGAGAAACCCGCCAGCCATACAAAGCCGGCAATCGCCAGCCCGCAGCAAACGACCTGCAGCAGTCCGACGCCGAAGATGTCCTCCTTCAGCTTCCAGAGCCGGCTCGGATTCAGCTCCAACCCAACGAGGAACAGCAGCAACGTGATGCCGAGCTCCGCAAACCCCATCTTGGATTCGGCACCGCCGACCAGGCCCAGAACATGCGGTCCCACCGCTGCACCCGCGACAAGGTAACCCAGCGTCGCACCCAGCCCCAGCCGGCGAAACAACAGCACGCAGGCGAGCCCGGACCCGAGCAGGATCACGCCATCGCGCAGCAGCGACACCGATTCGTGCTCCATCAGGCGGTCACAACTGCATGGTCACCGTGGCGCGCAGCCTCTCGCGCCGCTTCTGCAGCGGCCTCGAACGCGAGGCGGATCGATGGGTGCCGCGCGGCATAGTCTCGCGCTGGTGCCAGTACAGCAAGGCCGGGCCAATCGGGCGCATCGCCCTCACCTGCAAGCCACGCGGTCAGCGCATCGCGAGCCGCTTCCAGCTCCTCCGCGCTCTTGCCCAGAATGTTCGCAGCCAGCAGCGATGCCGATGCCTGACCAAGCGCACAGGCGCGAACCAGCAACCCAACCTCGTTGACCCGGCCGTCAGGGCCAAGATTCACGTCGACCGTGACCCGGCTACCGCAAACCGGCGAACGCTTCTCGCTGGACGCTATCGGAGTCACCAACCGCTCATGAAACGGGATAGACGCCGCCAGGCGAAGAATGTCCTGGTTATAAAGCGCGCTGCTCATTCCGCGGCTCCCACAGCATTGTTCGTGTCCTGCGTCCCTGCCCCGAAAACGGGCTGACCACGACGGCGGCGATCCACGAAGTCGGCGATCCCTGCGCTGGTCGCGTTGAGCAGCGGATAGGTCCGGCTCGTCGTCATCCAGGCCGGCCGCCGTGCCGAGCCGCCGCGCGTGGTGTCCACCACCAGTGCCATCAACAGAAAAGCCAAGCTGCACAGGATCAGGCCCTTGAGCGCGCCGAACCCGAAGCCCAGCCCCCGATCGAGCGGCCCCAGCACGCTGGTCCGTGTCCGCGCCCCGATCGCCCGCGCGACCAGACGCCCGAAGAAGTAGGTGAAGCCCGCAATCAGGACAAAGGCGAGCACCGCCGCCCCCGATGCCGTGCCCACAAAGCGCGTCAGCGCCTGGCTGATCGGGATGTGAAACAGTTTCAGAGCGGCCGTGATCGCAACCCATGCAAACAGCGACAGCACCTCGGTCACAAAGCCGCGAACAAAGCCGAGGATCGCAGCGCCCCCGACAGCGAGCAAAACAACCATGTCGAGTGCGGTCAGCGCCATGCTCCAGCGAATAGGGCCGCTGACCCTTTTCCGCTAGTCCCGACCATGCTGGCGGGCGCCGGCCAGGGCCAGTAGATGCCACGCATGAGCTTCTGACGACCGCCGCCCGTCATTTCGGACGAAAGGTGCTCGCGCCCATCTGGCGTGGTCTGGCCCTGCTGCTCGGCCCGGCGTGCGGCGATAGGTCGGCCGTGGTTGGCCTGCGCCCATTTGGCGGCACGATCGAGTTCGACCGCTGAGCGGCCGCCTCAGCCGCGCCCTAACATGTAGTCCACGAACTGCACCAACGTTCGGAAACCTGACAAGCGCAGGTCGCCACCATCGCTCGCCATGGCGGAGGGAACCAGCGCCCGCTCGAACCCCAGCTTGGCCGCCTCCTTGAATCGCAGGGGCCCATGCGCCACCGCGCGCACTTCGCCAGACAGTGCGATTTCGCCGAACGCCACCGCATCGGCCGGCACCGGCCGTTCCGACAGCGCCGATACCAGCGCCGCCGCGACCGCCAGGTCCGCCGCCGGATCCTGCACCTTGTACCCGCCCGCGACGTTCAGATAGACTTCGGCCGCGGAGAAGGAGAGCCCGCACCGCGCCTCCAGCACCGCCAGCACCATCGCCAGGCGCCCCGCGTCCCAGCCGACGACTGACCGCCTCGGCGTCGCACCGCTGGCCAGTCGCACCACCAACGCCTGGATCTCGACCAGCACCGGCCGCGTCCCCTCCAGCGCGGGAAAGACCGTAGCGCCGGTGATCCCCTCCTCGCGGTGCGTCAGGAACAGCGCGGACGGGTTGGCGACCTCCGTCAGCCCTTCGGCGACCATGGAGAACACGCCGATCTCGTCCGTTCCCCCGAATCGGTTCTTGATCGCGCGCAGGATGCGATACTGATGGCTGCGCTCTCCTTCAAAGGACAGCACGGTGTCCACCATGTGCTCAAGCACGCGGGGCCCGGCGATGCTGCCGTCCTTGGTCACATGCCCGACCAGCACCAGCGCGGTGCCGCGCTCCTTGGCGAAGCGGATCAGCTCCTGCGACGACGCGCGCACCTGGCTGACCGTGCCGGGCGCGCCCTCGATCAGGTCCGAATGCATTGTCTGGATCGAATCGATCACCAGCAGTGCAGGCGGCCGCCCAGTGGACAGCGTGGTCAGGATGTCCCGCGTGGAGGTCGCGCTCGCCAATTGCACCGGGGCCGATCCCAGCCCCAGCCGCCGCGCGCGCAACCGCACCTGGTCCGCCGCTTCCTCACCGGAGACATAGGCGACGGACAGCCCCGCGCTCGCCATTCGCGCCGCCGCCTGAAGCAGCAGGGTCGACTTGCCGATGCCTGGATCGCCGCCGATCAGCGTCGCGGACGCTTCAACGAAGCCACCGCCCAGCGCCCGGTCCAGTTCCGCAATCCCCGTCGACATGCGATCGGGCAGCGTCACCTCCGCGTCCAGCCCGACCAGCTGGATGGAGCGCCCGCCACCCTGCAAATTATGCTTCGCCTGGAACGGCGTCACCACCGCCGCCGCTTCTTCGACCAGCGTGTTCCATTCCTGGCAGTCGACACACTGCCCCTGCCAGCGCGACGACACCGACCCGCAGGACTGACAGACATAGCGTTTTTGCGGCTTGGCCATGGCCCCGATGTAGCGGAACAGGTCGGGAACGACTAGCCCTTGTTGGGCCTTTCGGGAATGTGCAACCCACGCTGAACCGCCGGCCGTTTCAGGGCGCGGTCCAGCCAGTCGCCCAAGTGGCCGAACTCGCCGAACCCGACCAGTCCGGTATCGCCGTCCAGCTTGCGCATCGCCCGGACCCAGCCGATGCAGGCGATGTCGGCGATCGAATAATCGTCAGCAATCCATTCACGTCCCGCCAATTGCCCGTCGAGCACGCCCAGAAGCCGCCGCGACTCCTCAGCATAGCGATCGCGCGGCCGCTTATCTTCCCAATCCTTACCGCCCATCGCCGCAAAGAAGTTGAGCTGGCCTGCCATGGGCCCGAGGCCGCCGACCTGCCACCACACCCAGGTCAGTACCTGTGCACGCCCGGCCGGATCCGACGGGATCAGCCGCCCAGCCTTGTCTGCGAGATAGGTCAGGATCGCCCCGCTCTCCCACGCGGCCAAGGGCTGCCCACCCGGTCCGTTCGGGTCCAGGATCGCCGGGATCTTTCCATTCGGGTTGAGCGACAAGAACTCAGCGCTCTTCTGGTCGTTCTGGCCGAAGTCGACCAGATGCGCCTCATAAGGCAGTTCCAGTTCTTCCAGGGCGATCGACACCTTGACGCCATTGGGTGTGGGCAGTCCATAATATTGGATGCGATCGGAATGCGCGGCCGGCCAGCGCCTGGTCACGGGAAAGGTCGCCAGGTCGGTCATGGTGTGCGCTCCTTTGTCGCTCCGGATCAGCTCTAGCTACGCCTGTCCGGGCACGGTGGCCAGCCGCCGCGGCGCGCGCTACAGCGCCTCCCCCATGCAGCGGCCCCCAACCGACGAAGCGCTCCGCGTCGCCCTGTTCAGCGGCAACTACAACTATGTCCGCGATGGTGCGAACCAGGCGCTGAACCTACTTGTCGGCTACCTGCTGGACCATGGGATTGCGGTGCGGATATATTCGCCAACGGTCGCGAAGCCCGCCTTTCCTCCCACGGGCGATTTGGTCAGCGTGCCCGCCCTGTCGCTCCCGTTTGGGCGCGGCGAGTACAAGCTGGCCCGTGGCCTGCCCGCCCACATCCGCCGCGATCTCGACGGCTTCGCGCCCAATCTGGTGCATGTGTCCGCGCCCGAACTGCTCGGCCACCGCGCGGTCGCCTATGCCCGCGCGCATGGGGCGGCAGCGGTGGCGTCGCTTCATACCCGATTCGAGACTTATCCCCGCTATTACGGCCTTCGCTTTGCGGAGCCCCTGCTGATCGCTGGGTTGAAGCGATTCTACGACCGATTCGATCGCGTTCTTGTGCCAGGCCCCAGCATCGCCACGCTGCTTGCCGACTGGGGCGTGACCGCGCCGACCTCCATCTGGTCACGCGGCATAGACCATGATCGCTTCACCCCGTCGCGACGCAGCCTCGAATGGCGGCGCTCGCTCGGGATCGAGGACAGCGACACGGCGGTGGGCTTCCTCGGCCGGCTGGTGAAGGAGAAGGGCCTCGACATCTTCGCCAGGGTCGTCGCGGAACTCAAGCGTCGCGATGTTCGCCACAAGGTCCTCGTCATCGGTGAAGGGCCAGCGCGCGACTGGTTCGCCGCGCAAGCGCCCGAAGCGATCTTTGCCGGTTTCCAGTCAGGCGACGATCTCGGCCGCGCGGTCGCCTCGATGGACGTGTTCTTCAACCCGTCAGTGACCGAGACCTTCGGCAACGTCACTACGGAGGCGATGGCGGCCGGGGTTCCCGTCGTAGCGGCGCGCGCGACCGGTGCTATGGATCTGGTGGTTGAAGGGGAGACCGGCTTCCTCGTCCAGCCCACCAACGTCGGCGCCTATGCTGACGCGATCGGCCGCATCGTTGCTGAGCCGCTGCTGCGCGAACAACTCGGCGCGGCCGGCCACCGCCGAGCGCTGGCGTATCGCTGGGACACGGCCAATGCTGCGGTGCTGCGGGCCTATCGAGAGGTGATGGCGGACCGAAGGGTGCCCACCTGACCCATGTTGACGCGGGTCAGATGCCCCCACCAGTAACCGCGTAACCTGCCTGCTCCAGCCCGGCCGTCAGGTCGTGGAGGCACGCATCGACCAAAGCCTGATCCGGGCTCCTCACGACGAAGTTCGCGCCCGTCCGGCCGTCGCGGAAGAAGGGATAGCTGCCGATGGCAACGCCTGGATACGCCTTCTCCGTCCGGCGCAACAGGTCCGCGACTTCGCTTTCCGCGACCCAGCCGCCGACCGTCGCAGAGATTACCGGCTGCCCTCCCTCAAGAGTTCCGGTCAGCGCGTCCAGCATGCCTGCGGTGATATGCGGCACGCCTGCCATGATGAAGATGTTCTCCCAGCGAATGCCGGGCGCACCAGACACCCTGTTCTCGATCAGCGTCGCGCCCTCGGGTACGCGCGCCATCCGCGCCCGTGCTTCGGTCAGCCCGCCGCGGGTCGCATAATAGCGCTCAAGCGTGGCGACGGCGTCGGGATGGTGCACGACCGGTACGCCCAGCGCGGCGGCGATCGCATCCACGGTGATGTCGTCATGGGTCGGCCCAATTCCGCCCGTGGTGAACAGGTAGTCGTTCCGCGCCCGCAGGATGTTGACCGCCTCGGCGATCGCTTCCGTCTGGTCCGGCACCACCCGTACCTCGGCCAGCCGGATACCCTGAACGTTGAGCCAGCTCGCCAGTTGGGCGATGTTCTTGTCCTGCGTTCGGCCGGACAGGATCTCGTCGCCGATCACCACCAGCGCGGCGGTCCAGATGCGTTGCTCACTCATCGTTGGCCGGCATAGCCTCGCAAACCTGGGTTCGCCACGCTATATCGGCGCCATGACCGAATACGTCACCGTCACCGCCGATTCACCGGATGCCCGCACGGGCGCGATCAAGCTCCACGGCCCGGACGCCTTTGCCGGAATGCACCGCGCCGGCCAGTTGGCGGCCGAAACGCTGGACATGCTGGTGCCCCACATGGTCCCGGGCGTCACCACGGCGGAGATTGACCGGCTGATCTACGATTTCGTGACGGCGAACGGCGGCGTGCCAGCAACGCTTGGCTATCGTGGCTACACCCACTCCACCTGCATTTCGATCAACCATGTCGTGTGCCACGGAATTCCATCCGAAAAGACGCTGAAGTCGGGCGACATCGTCAATGTCGACGTGACCCCGATCGTCGATGGCTGGCACGGCGACACCAGCCGCATGTACCTGATCGGCGATGTTCCGCTCCGTGCGAAACGGCTGGTCGAGGTCACCTATGAGTGTCTGATGATCGGCATCGAACTGGCAAGGCCCGGCAATCGCATGGGCGACGTCGCCAACGCGATCCAGCGTCACGCCGAAAAGCATCGATTCGGCGTCGTTCGCGACTTTTGCGGCCACGGACTTGGCCGCCTGTTCCACGACGCGCCAGAGGTGGTTCATGTCGGCCGCCCGGGCACCGGACCGGAGCTTCGCCCTGGCATGATCTTCACCATCGAACCGATGATTAACATCGGCCGCCCGGACGTGAAGCTGCTGGACGATGGCTGGACCGCCGTCACCCGCGACCGTTCGCTCTCCGCCCAATTCGAACACTCGATCGGCATCACGGAAAAAGGGTGTGAGATCTTCACGCTCAGTCCTGCCGGCTACCACCAGCCGCCTTACCAGTAAGAAGCTTCCGCTTGATGGCTGCCCTGTTCAAGCGGATCGACCGCTTTAGCCTCTTGTTGCTTGCCACTGTCCTGCTGGCGACCGTGCTGCCGTGTCGCGGGCAGGTTGCGAGCGGGATGGGGATCGTCACCTTCGCCGCGATCGCCCTGCTTTTCTTCCTGCACGGCGCCAAGCTGTCGCGCGAGGCCATCATCGCAGGGATGACGAATTGGCGCCTGCACTTGCTGGTGCTTGCGATCACCTTTGTCGCTTTTCCCCTGCTGGGTTTGGCCTTTCATGCGGGGACGGTGGCAGTGCTGGCACCGACGCTTGCGGCCGGCCTGCTGTTCCTGACGCTGCTTCCGTCCACCGTCCAATCCTCAATTGCGTTCACCTCCATGGCGCGGGGCAACGTGCCCGCGGCGGTGTGCAGCGCGTCGGCCTCCAACCTTCTCGGCATCCTGCTCACGCCGCTCCTGGTTGCAGGGTTGATGGGCGGCACGGCGCACGTCTCTCTTGGTGAGGTGCGGACCATCGCCGGGCAGCTGCTCCTCCCGTTCGTCCTCGGCCATCTGTCGCGGCCGTGGACGGCCGGCCTGGTCAATCACCACAAGGCGATGCTGTCCTTGGTCGACCGCGGGTCCGTGCTGCTCGTCGTCTACACGGCATTCAGCGCCGCCGTGGTTGAAGGGCTTTGGACACGCGTGCCCGCCTGGCAATTGCTGCTGGTCCTGCTTTTCAGCGCCTTGCTCCTCGCGATCGTCATGATCGGGACCAGCATCATGGCGCGGCGGCTCGGGTTCGACCGTGCCGACTCGATCGCGATCCTGTTCTGCGGTTCGAAGAAAAGCCTGGCCTCGGGCGTTCCGATGGCCGGGGTGCTGTTCCCGGCGGCACAGGTCGGCGCCATTATCCTGCCGCTGATGATCTTTCACCAGCTTCAGCTGCTCGTCTGTGCCAGTGTCGCGCAACGCTATGCTGGAAACCACCCGACCGAGCGAACCGTTCAAGAGGCTGCGCTCGCCAGCTAGGACCGGTTAAACGTGTCGGGCAGGATGACGAGCCGCTTTCCCCTCGCTAAGGCGCCAGCATGACCCAGACCAGCAGCCCGCAGATCACGCCCGAGATCGTCGCCGAGCACGGCCTGTCTCCCGAGGAATATGACCGCGTCCTCCATGCGCTCGGCCGCGAGCCGAACCTGGTGGAGCTCGGCATCTTTTCGGTCATGTGGTCCGAACACTGCAGCTACAAAAGCTCGCGCCTTCACCTCAAGAAGCTGCCGACCACCGGCCCTCAAGTAATATGCGGGCCGGGTGAGAATGCAGGCGTTATCGACATCGGCGATGGCCAGGCCGCCATCTTCAAGATGGAAAGCCACAACCACCCTTCGTACATCGAACCCTATCAGGGCGCGGCGACGGGCGTTGGCGGCATCCTGCGCGACGTGTTCACCATGGGTGCCCGCCCGGTCGCAAACCTGAACGCGCTGCGCTTCGGCCGCCCCGATCATCCCCGTATGCGCCACCTGATCTCCGGCGTGGTCCATGGCATTGGCGGTTACGGTAACTGCGTCGGTGTGCCGACCGTGGGGGGTGAGGTGAACTTCCACCCCGCCTATGACGGCAACATCCTGGTCAACGCGATGACCGTGGGCGTCGCGGATACGGACAAGATCTTCTATTCGGCTGCGTCGGGCATCGGCAATCCGATCGTCTATGTCGGCTCTAAGACCGGGCGTGACGGCATTCATGGCGCTACCATGGCGTCGGCCGACTTCGGCGAGGATGCGGAGGAGAAGCGGCCCACCGTCCAGGTCGGCGATCCCTTCACCGAAAAGCTGCTGATCGAGGCATGCCTGGAGCTGATGGCCACCGACGTGATCGTCGCCATCCAAGACATGGGTGCCGCCGGGCTCACCTCCTCCAGTGTCGAGATGGCGTCAAAGGGCGGCGTCGGCATCGAACTCATCATGGACGACGTGCCTCAACGTGAAGAAGGCATGACGGCGTACGAAATGATGCTGTCGGAAAGCCAGGAGCGCATGCTCATGGTGCTGAAGCCCGGCCGCGAGGCGGAGGCCGAGGCGATCTTCCGCAAATGGGAACTCGACTTCGCCGTCATCGGCCATGTCACCGACACCGGCCGCATGGTCCTGAAGCACCACGGCGAAACCGTGTGCGACATCCCGCTCGGCCCGCTTGCGGACGAGGCGCCGCTGTACGACCGCCCGCACGTGCCCACCCCGGCCCTGGGCGCTTTGCCGAAGGGGCTCCACACCCGCGACATCGCTGCCGACCTGCTGACCCTGATGGGTTCGCCCGATATCGCCAGCCGTCGCTGGATTTGGGAGCAATACGACCACATGGTCGGCGCGAACACGGTGCAGCGTCCCGGCGGCGACGCAGCGGTTGTCCGGGTACATGACACGCCCAAGGGCCTGGCGATGACCACCGATTCAACGCCGCGCTACTGCCTCGCCGATCCGATCGAGGGCGGGAAGCAAGCGGTCGCTGAAACCTGGCGCAACCTGACCGCGGTCGGCGCAACGCCGCTTGCGATCACCAACTGCCTGAACTTCGCCAACCCGCAGCGGCCCGAGATCATGGGTCAGATCGTCGGCTGCCTGGAGGGCATGAGTCAGGCGTGCCGCGCGCTCGACTACCCGATCGTGTCCGGCAACGTGTCGCTCTACAACGAATCAAAGGCGACCGGCGGCGGCTCGGCAATCCTGCCCACCCCCGCGATCGGCGGCGTCGGCCTGCTGGCCGATTGGGAAAAGAGCTGCACCATCGCGTTCAAGGGCGCGGGCGACATCATCCTGGCGGTCGGCACACGCGGCGGCCACCTCGGCCAGTCCCTGTGGCTGCGCGAATGCCGCGGGCTTGAGGGTCAGGACGCTGGCGCACCCCCGCCTGTCGACCTTGCTGCCGAGCGACGCACGGGCGACCTGATCCGTGCCAGCATCGCGGCAGGCCATTTGTCCGCCTGCCATGACGTTGCGGATGGTGGCGTCGCGGTTGCAGTTGCGGAGATGGCGCTGGCCGGCAACATCGGCGCGATGATCGATCGCAAGCAGCCGTTCGACTGCGCCCGCTCCTTCTTCGCAGAGGATCAGGGCGTGTATATCGTTACCGTGCACGATCACGCCCTGCTCGATTTCCTGGGCGCAGCCCATGCGGCAGGCGTGCAAGCGGAACCGCTGGGCCGCACCGGCGGCAAGCGGCTGATCTTTGAGCGCCCGGATCGCGACGACGTGATCGCGCTCGACGACCTGCGCCGCGCGCATGAGGCATTCTTCCCGACGTTGATGGGAGCGGACGCGGCGCTCGCCTGAAGTTAGCCCGCGCGCCCGAACCCACCGGGCGCGCGGCGGCCAAAGCCGCCAGCAACCGGGCGCCGCTCCTTTAGCGGGTTCGCCTCGCGCTCCAGCAGCGACAGCGTCGCCTCGAAACAGGGGCGCAGCTTCACGACATGCTCCAGCGCCTGATCGGGCGTATCCTGCTTTTCGACGCAGTCGCGACCGATAGTCTCGATATGCTCGGCCAGTGCGGCCAGCGGCTCGGCACCGAACTGACGCGCTTCTCCCTTCAGCGTATGCGCAGGGATGACCAGCGCGGCGGCATTGGCGGCGCGCATCGCTGCCTCGATCGATGCGACCGATTTGACGCCGTCCTCGCGGAAATAGCCAAGAATGCGGACGAAGCCCGCGCCCAGCTCGGCCCGTGCCTTGCTGAAAGCGGTCCAATCGACCAACGTGCTGCCTTCGAACGACACCCTGTTCTCCTCCATCGGGCCGCGACTGACCGAGGGTTCGTTCAGGGTGTTAGAGCCCAAAATGTAAAAACTCGGTTGCTGCGCGCTAACTAGTCAGCCTTTTCGAACGGGTTTTTCGGCGCCCTAAGCGTCAGGCGTATCGGTACCGCGCCAAAGCCAAGCTCCCGCCGCATCGAGTTGACGAGGTACCGTTCATAGCTCGCAGGAACCTGGTCGACCCTCGTCCCGAAGATCACGAAGCTCGGCGGGCGCGTCTTGATTTGGGTGACGTAGCGCATCTTGATCCGCTTGCCGCCAGGAGCGGGCGGCGGGTTCGCCTCCAGCGCACGCTCGAACCAGCGGTTGAGCTCGCCCGTGCCGACCCGCTTGGACCAGGCCGCGCGCGTCTCGAACGCTGCCTGGATCAGAACGTCGAGTCCCTTGCCGGTCGCTGCCGACACGGTCAGCAACGGCACGCCCTTGACCTGGCTCAAACCGTCTTCCAACGCCTTGCGCACCCCGTTGAACAGCGATGACGCGTTCTCCGCCACGTCCCATTTGTTCAGCGCGATGACGAGCGCACGGCCTTCTTCCAACACCCGGTCGGCAATGCGCAGGTCCTGCGCCTCGAGCCCCAGCGTCGCGTCGAGCAGAAGCACGACAACCTCTGCGAAGTCGACGGCCCGCAACGCGTCGGCAACGGACAGCTTCTCCAGCTTATCCTGCACCTTCGCCCGCTTGCGCAT
>Ga0210040_10008189_pt1 | contig 12460 bp, 17 predicted proteins | sample CryGeyCG12114_NA_FD_185462 | JGI IMG/M metagenome (GOLD analysis project Ga0210040, IMG submission 185462) | Groundwater microbial communities from aquifer - Crystal Geyser CG19_WC_8/21/14_NA (SPAdes) (version 2) | ecosystem: Environmental > Aquatic > Deep subsurface > Groundwater | place: USA... | reverse complement strand
GTTGGAAGAGGTACGAGGCCAAGGAAAGGTAGGCGCTCAAGGGGGAGGGATCGCCTTTCTTCTCTGGTTGTAATGTGACCATGTTGAAACAGAAGAGCTTGTTCGCATTGGCGAAATCGTATGTTGAGAGAAGGATTCCGATCTCTGGACCGGGTCTAGGGCACGTCGTCAGCTAGAGGCAGCATATATAGGAGATATAGAGCTCACAAGGCAGCAAACAGCGATTTCGTTTCTTCCGCTGCTGGGGTGGGTGTTGAGGGTCGTGAGCCTGGCGCAAGCGACCCGAGACCAATGTAACTCAGCGTTGAGCCCAACGTCCACCCCTCAGGCAGGTCGTCCTGGACAGCGATGTATGCGTCTCTGAGCTTCAAGCAGTGGTCGCCAAAGCTTCCAATTATCTTCTGTATTATGCCATCATTTACGAAGTCGTCCAATCGCAGTCTATACGGGTTCTGAAACTCGAACTTGTTGTAGTTGGTGAGGAGGCCAAGGAGGTAAAAGGCCGGTGTTATCTGAGCGCTGTTTGCGCAATCTTGGACGTACTTCATGAGCGAGGGGAACAGGTCACGGTGCGTGAAGTAGGACGGCAGTGCGGTGTGGAAGCCAGCAGCCGTGATGGAGAGCGTGGCCCGGACAGCCTTGAGTCGCAGCGGTACTACCCTGATCAGCAGATGCTTGCGGTTGCGCCTCTCTGTACATACTGCTTCTGCCGTTGCGCATGACTGTGTCCAGCGTGGCTATGAAGTCGGTCATGACGGCGTCGGCATCGTGCAGGCCGGCGAGGACTGAGATGATGTCGGAGCTCGGATTGGTGTACTTCTTGGTCAGGGCAGCATCTAGGAAGACTGTCAAGGTCTGGCCCGTAAGCCTTGGTTTGTGTGCAATCTCGGCGGCGGCGTACCTCGAGCGCGACCTCGTCCGAAGGCGGTTTGCCCTGCTTCACACATTGTATGGCGCGGCCGACGAGCTGCTGGGAGTGCGACTGCAGGTGCAGCATCTCGTCGGGTGGTACCGAGTCCAGTATGCGCTTCAGCCCGGATGCGTCTGGCCGATGCAGAAAGAATTCCTGCCAGAAGCCATCGGACAGCTCCGTGTCTTCATCGTCCTCCTGCATCTCTATCAGCGAGCTGTTTGCTACCGTCTCGCAGCGTGCGCACTTTGAACAACGACTCGTAGAGACGGATGATCTTGGGCTGGAAGATCTCAGGTCTCGAGTCTTGGGTCAGCGGCGAAGGCTCCATGATGTCGTCGAGGTTCAATGGTGTTTGTTGCACGCTTCGGTCGCGCGCCAGCTGTCGCGAGGCTGGCCAGAATTGTGACGCGCAACGCTACCGTAGCGAAACCACATGCACCGATGACGAAGCCCCACGCTCTTGACAGGCACGTGCGCATCTATCGTGGGGTTTCGGCCTGCACAACTCGTGTCTAGACTCGCCATCACCAGAAGCTAAAAAGTGCGCAGTTTGGATTAAAAATCTGGTGTTGTTGGCTTGAGCAGTATCGTTAACTTGGAAGAGTCTCCATCCTCGACAGACTACACGACCCCAAACCCAACACCGCCATGTCCACCCCCCTCCTTCTCGGCATATCAGGTCCCTCCTCCTCCGGTAAAACAACCCTCTCTCGCCTCTTGCGCGACATCTTCCCTCCTTCACGACTCTTCATTCTCCACCTCGACGATTTCTACTTGACCGACGCACATATTCCTATCCGCAACGGTATTCAAGATTGGGACTGTCTCGACTCATTAAACCTTCCCCAACTCCAAAAAGCGCTGGAACACATCAAAGAGCACGGCGCGAGTCCGGGTTGGCTGCAAAGTCAAGAAGACCAAAACAGCGTTGGTGAGCACGGTGTACCGGAACAGGAAGTGGAGAGGTTGAGGGAGAGAGTGAAGGGGTGGTTTCATGGACGGCCGGAATGGGAGAGACGGAGGATTTGTGTCGTTGATGGCTTCCTGCTGTTTTCGGAAGACATGAAAGACATTCGCTCGCTGTTTGACGTCAAGCTCTTCCTGCGGACGAGTTACGAAACGGCGAAGAGGCGGAGAGAAGCGAGGAGCGGATATGTGACGCTCGAAGGGTTCTGGGAAGATCCGCCGGGGTATGTGGACAAGGTGGTGTGGCCGAACTACGTGCAGGACCACAAATTCCTGTTTGAGAATGGGGACGTTGATAAGGAGCTAGATGCGGATGTGTGCAAAAGGACGGGAATCAATGGGATGCCGAGAGAGGCGGAGGAGAATATGACCAGGTGCTTGGACTGGGCGGTTGGGGTCCTAGAAGGTACCATCACAAGGTCATGACAGAGCTAGGAGACAGGAATGTGCATGTGGACTCGATCTGTATTACTATGCGAGAGCATAAGATGGGCACACTGCCAATATTGAAGAACACCGTGTCGAGACCCAGGATGAGACAAAACGCCTTAGCGCCTCAGAGATGCTTGGGCCCTCGGGACAATGCAAGAACCGTCGATACAATAATTTGGCAAATGAGAGAGGAAAGAACAGAGACCAGACTCAGGTGCTGGACTTGACCTTGTCAATGTACGCCTGTCCTGGGCTCTCGTACACGGAAGCGAAGAAGGTGTTGACTTGGTTGTCCTTAGCAAGCCACGTGGTCATCTGGCTAAGCTCTTCGCGCAGGCGGTTCACGGCCTGGTGGTCCATGTTTGTTTGCGCAATGAGCTCAGGCATGGAGACTGTGTGGCGATCAGAAAAACTAATCAAAAATATGCTGAACGGGCAATCTTACCAAACAGGCGCAACAAATGTTCACCACCATAGATGTCACATAGTGCTTTGCCAGCCAGCTCATCGGTCGGCTTGTCGATGCGAGAGTAGATGTCGTAGAACTGTTCGCGCTCAAAGCGATACAAGAGAAGACGACCGAGGCTCTTGTTGAAGTACTCCTTGAGGCCCGCGACAACCTCTTCCAAGATGTCACGCTCGGTGCTGCTCTTGTGCCCTGTCGAAAGGGCGTGATCTTGATACTTGTCCAAGATGGCACCGGCTGGCTCGCTCGATGGAAGTTGGACGAGCTGAAGGTTCTTGGTGATGTTCTCCCAGTCGTCGACTAGGAGGCTCTTCAGCCGGTCCGGCATGAGAATCCTCACAGCGCGCTTGCTCTGAAATGAGTCCTCCTGCGGGAAGTCAGTCTTTGAGCGGTAGGACGCAATCGGCCAGTTTGCATATTGCAACGGGTGATGCGCAGGAGCTTGAGTTGAGACCACGTACCTTCTCCAGATCATTGTCGCGCATACGCTTCTGCCCGCGAGGTGCGGCGGCAGATGCTGAGGTCTGGCGCTCTTCGCTGCCTCGAGCCGAGCCTTGCGCCTTCTTCTTGACAGGCTGTGGCTGCGCTCTCGCGGCACGCTGCTGAGCAAGCATTTCGTGTCTCAAGTTGTTGGCCAACTCGCGATTCTCCGGACTGAGTTTGCGAAGCCGGTTTTCCGGGACCCAGTCGTCCCAGCTACCAGATATCAGCAATGTGACTCAATAGTAGGACGCGCCCACAAACGCTATGAATGGGTATTATGTATGGTATGGGGTATAGATGGGCGATGGGGGTGAAGTGGTTGAACAAGAGGTCTCCAGAGCGTGCGGGGGCAAGCGTGACTGCCTTCGCTGAGAGAGCAGCGACAGGCAAACACTGTGGACTTCGGCTGAAATGGCGTGAGACTTACGTGTTCTTCCATCCTTTGTAGTGGACTCTGTATTGGAAGCCGCTCTTCTTGTCGTCGCCTTCCATGGGCTTCACTTCCAGGACCTTGGCCTCATAGAGCAGCTCGTGATGGAAGCAAAACGCCTTCTCGTCTTTCCGGTACATGGGCTCCGGAGCTGGTGCGGGCGCCATGTTTGCAGTTGGATGCAAAAAGTTTGTTGTTGATGGGGGTGGCAGTCCAGAGGCAAGTGCAGAGACGGCCGCCGAGAGTCACGTATCCCGCGTTGTTGCCAGTGGAACAGGCACAAACAAAGGCGTTCGATGGTGGAACCGCAGTCTAGTTGCCAATAGCACTGATGAATAACGGAGAGCCCGTGATAGCGCTGCACTGGAGTTTGTGGAATGCTCCATCAGGCGCATCTCCCAGGAGTCTTTTCCTCAGGGGTCCGTGCCTTGCTGCACGCGACGCGCCTCGATCAGCCCTACGTGCTTCCACCACTCTGCTGTCAACACTGGCCTGCCAATAGCTGCCATACACTCAGGCTGACCCATTGTCGACGCCTCGCACCGCAACCATGCCGTCGCAAGAGGCCAAGATCCTCAGCGACTTCCTCCTCGCGCCTGCAGCACTACGTGACTGCATGACACTGCGCGAGTTCACCGACATCTTCCCCAAGGGCCACCGCACAAATCCTGCCGTCCAGGACCTCTACCGCGAACTGCAACGACTGCGTGAGAAGGACATGGAGCTTGTACGCCGCGCCATTGCCGACGAGGTCAAGAGGTCAAAGCGACTGAGGCGGGAGTATGCGAGCGAGCGGCGGCGGCTGGACGATGCGACTGTTGCTGGCTTAGACCCACTGGCGCTTCAGATGGAAGAAGAGGTAGCACAGCTCACCACGCAGAGTAGTCTTGGACATACTGACGCTGCTTCAGATCTCTGGCAACGGCCACCGGAAACCGCACACGATCACATCCGTCCACTCCAGCATCGAAGAAGCATGCCAAAGCCTCGAGTCACAAATCGCAGAGATAGAAGCTGAGAACGCACGAGCTTTGACAGCGGTTCAGGAAGTTGTAGGCGCGCTCAGTGATCTACGACATGGTCGGTTCGCACAGCCAGCCAGCGGCGAAGACCTTGGAGAAGAAGTGCTTGCCACCTTGAAGAGGCTCGAGGCTGTCTGCACCAACCCAGCAGGATGAGAAGATGGGGCCATACCCGCAAAGTAACCCACTATCGACATCGAAATACACGGTACCAGCGTCGGTAGTCCGGATATCTGATGAAGGCCATGGGGACTAGACCTTGATCTGCAAGACGCGAACAACATGTTTCCCAGGTGACGACCGGGTGAGAAAGTCACCAACAGAGGATATCATTATTCAGCTTAGGCCGGGAAAGCCGACACTCAAATGCAGAGGCGCATGCATACAGTCCAGGGTCGCCCACGAGGGCACGATGCCCTCACCTCCGTCAACAGACGCTCTGCACGGAATCTTGCATAAGAGCCTGCCAAAGCCTTAACACTGGATAATTGCAGGACACACACAAGCCGCATGTATACTGAGTAGGCTTACTAAGAGCTCGGCAAAGTACTTCAATGCCACAAACTCGAACTTTTGAGCTGCAAGTCGAATCAGGATAATTTCTCGATCCCATGTTCAGTGCTCAACACCCCCAAGTGTGCTTTAAGCTTCGTCGATGCTTGACATTCGTTCTTGGGCCAATCTGTCGCTCTCGGGCCGCCCTGTCCGGCGTGTTTCACCAGCCTTTGGTACCAACCCTCTCTAGTCCGCAACAGTAGTCTAAACGCATGACGCGCATCGAAGCTCATCACATTCCTTCCATGCATGTGAGGAGAGATCTACTATCCACGGTGTTAGTGTCGCCGCTCCCCAGGTTTACAAGCCTGGTTAAGTACATCGTGATTGGCTCATGCGCCGCGGCAATTAATATATATGAACAGCCTCAATATCGCGAGCTTGACGACTAGCCCAAACCACCTTTACTGAGATCTGGCTATAGGCGACCAACTACACGTGTCCAGATGGCAACGTCGATACCATATATCGTAGCTGGCTGCGTGTTATCGAAAGGTCGTTGTGGACTTTCAGACCATTTCCGACAACATGCTTCTCACCACCATTTTCGCAACGTTGCTGTCCGTAGCATCATGGGCGCCTCCCGTGGCAGCCAGTCTCAGGATCACAGCGGATCATCACTCCTGGGGCGGTGTCAATTATCCTATGCTGCAGTTCTTCACGCCACAACACCGAGACGACACAATAAGAGAACTTGTCAAGGCTAACGTAAGGGTGGTCAGACTATTCAGTAAGCAAGCTCATAGAATATGGGGGAACAAGCGCTTACCACAAACAGTCCGCCCTGATGCACAGCACTCGGATGTATGATATGCCACTCTCGCGAAGGAAGAATGCAATATTGACCATGCTCAGCCTGAGCACGAATTAGGTGGATTTGATAAATCTCTCCTCGATCAATTCGACGATTGCATGGCTGCTATCCATCATTTATCCAAAGGTGACATGATGGAAATATACCATCTCATGCATTGCTGACAACGAAACAGGGCAGATGAAGGTTATCATCGTGCCTCATGATGCCCATGCACTGCGCGGGTCGAATGATGTGTCTTGCGATGCGTACTGCAAGAAGCTTGACGGAGCGTTCCTGGACTTTTACAGCTCAGACGAATGTGCGTAGATCATCGTCTTATGAACTACCCGAGGAGTCTGATAATCTCCAGATCGCGAACTTTACAAGACCCGTCTCGAAGTCTTCTTCAAGCACTATCCCTCCAAGGCCTTTGATGGACGACCATGGGGAGAGCTGTCCGAAATCATTCTTGTCAGTCATGAAAGCTACCTGCTCCTCCAAGCATTGGATTTAACTGTCTTAGGGTGTCGATCTTCAGAATGAACCGTTCAGTGGCATTTGGCCCATTCCTGCGGGCGAAGGATGGCTTTGCGACATCGCCAACTATCTCAAGTTCAACATAGGTCTAGAGCGGGCCAACATCGCCGTTATCAGTGGCGGCATTTCTGGACCTCAGAGCATCGACGGTATTCAGAATTTCCCCGACAGCGCGATGGAGTGTACAGCTATTGATGTCATTGGCATCCATGGTTACTTCAAAAAAGAGGATGATGCAACAGCTGGAACTCCGTGGGCGAACATGTTCCTTCCAGGAAACACGCTAACAGCCAGAGTAAAGGGAAAGAAGGGTGAGAGTAAATTGCTCTTGGTGGAAGAGTGGTCATACGTGCACAGCAAATTTGGCCACTTCTACAAGAAAGAGGCACTATTTGACCAGGGCAATGCGTTGAACTATAGAGGCATTCCATGGGTAAGCTGCTCTGAGTAAAGCTTTGCTCGGTAGCTAACATATCGACAGTTGTACTCACATTTGACGACCCTGGAAGAAGGTCTCACCGCGCGTGTCAATCCACTGCGTCCGACGTACGTTTCCTGGGCGGCCCTCAAGCATGTCCTCCAGGGCGCATACACCGCACGCAGCAACTTCGACTGGTCAAAGCACCTTCCCCCGCCACCGGACGCCAATCTAACCAAGCTTACCACGATCCCGCTGAACCCTTACATTCCAGAACAGAGCGACTGCACATTCGGATGTGAAGGCCATCTCTGTGATGCTGCCGATGGTTGCGCTCCAGACCTGATCTGCAAGAACAGCATCTGCAAAATGAACGCTGAAACCCAGCCCGGCAAGGTGGGAGATCGCTGCGACAGCAAGAAGGTATGCCAGGAACATCTGCGATGCTCTAAGGGCGAATGTCAAGAGTGCTCTGTCAGGCCATCAATCCAGCCTGAACCTCGACGTAGGAAGCGGTCTATCGCCAGCGATGAGCCACCACCAGACGACCCCTCCGCTAAGGTCATCGCAAACGACATCAATGCATCGTGCCACTCCGACACTCTGCCATCACTCTTCAAGCTCTCCAAGAGCCGCTCCACTCCAGCACCACCAATCTGTCTTTCCCCATCCAAACCGCCGCGCGGCAACCCCTGCGAATCCGCCACACACTGCGACGCAGATCACTATTGCAACTGGGGTTTGTGTACGAAGTGCACATCAGCCGACTCGTGTCTAGGCGCCAAATGCCGAAGCAACAACAAGTGCAAGACCGGCTTTTGCAACAACTTCGGCAGGTGCGACTATCCTGGCCAGAAGAAGATCGTCACGGGGCCTGGTGCGAGGGGAAAGAGCAGAAACTCGAGAGTACCCGGAGTTCCCAAGGGGCATGAGCGCGGTCCGGCTAAGGTGAGGGATGAGGCTATGAAGATTAACATTCCGAAGGAGAAGGCGGCGGAGACCGGGCACGCGAGGGCTACAGCGACTGCGTAGGAGAAACGGAGGGTGTAAAATAAGAAAGGAGTGTATTGGGCTATTACATTATGTAAAATGGTTCTTTTTGTTCTGAAATGACTGTTTCGTGTCGTCCAATGCGTGCACAACATGATCTCCATCCTCCAAACGGGCGTACTTCGAAACACAACGACTCCAGCGACTTACTGGGACACACACAGTGTCCAGGCGCATTGCGTCCTCCAAGTCAACCAGATCAAACGCTATCCTCGCGGTTTCCAGCCTCGTTCTCGCTCTTCCTGCCGACCATCCACGCTCTTACACGTGTTGGCACCGATCTGACGTATGCTGGCGTCGATCTGATATGTGTCGGCAACATCTTGATATCCTCGCGAAAGCTACACTTGGGCTCCTGGCCCGTATACATCAACTGCAGATCATCAGCATCAATTCCAAGCAGACGTGAAGACCAAATTCAAACTTACACAGGGCGCAATTCCCACGGCGCAAAAGCATCCCAGAAACACAGTCGTCCATTTCCACCCCACGCTGTCCATAAGTTTACCAGCAATCACAGGCCCCGTGGCCCCGGCTAACGCAATGGAGCAATTCATCAGCGAGAAACTCGTTGCGCGCAAATCCCAGCCCGTCTCCTCACCCACCTGGTGCGCAAGATGTGAGAACTCTGCGCCCAGCGGCGCAAGGAAAAATTGCAAGAATGTCCCTACGAGCGTGAGCACTGCGAACAACGCGATTTTCTGACTCCGAGAGTCGTGATCAATGAATCGAAGCGAAAAGAGGCAAGGCAGAGCTCCGACAAAGCCGATCAAAACGATGCGCTTGGCGCCGTAGCGGTCCGAAGCAGCGCCAGTTACGAGCCCGACGGAGGAGGAGACAGCGAGCGTGAGGAAAAGCAGACCGGCGCCGAGGGAGTCCCAGCCGAAGGTTGCATGTACGTAGAGGGGCAGGATTGTGCAGAGGGATGCTATGATGCTAGAGATAAGTCAGTATCTTTCAGGATTGGGGGGGCTATCGAAGAAAGGCAGTGAGAGGGAAAGGGGAAAAACGAACAATTCGTTGATGTAGATCCCGAGGAGTGCGGCAGCGAGTCGTGAGGATCTCACTAGTGTGCGAATTCCCTTCAGCTGCCCCATCTGCTTCGTCTTCGACGAGACTTGCGAGTTGGAGGAAGAAACGGGGCTTGACAGCGCGGTATCTACCGTGTCTCTCGATGCCTTTCGGCTCTTGTCCTCACGCTCCAGCAGCTGCAGATCAAGATCACTACCCGTGACAACAGGTAGCGCTCTCACCACCGTCCTGTCCGCCTCCTTCAACAGCACCCTGAGCACGATGCCCACCGCCCCAAGTGCCATCGTAATCGCAAACACCGCCAATTTGCCTTCGGGCGCACGTTCGTACACGATGCCACCAATCGTCGGTCCAATCACCAAACCGAAATTATCTGTGCAAGGTGAAGGTACGAAGTCAGTGTTTGTCTCACATGCACTTCGTACATATACACTTACTAAATCCCATGACAATGCCCATCCACCGTCCCACCTTGCGTGCAGGTACCGTGTCGACGAGAACAGCGAGGCCAACCGTGTACAAGATGGCGGACGAGAGACCTTGTAGGGCCTGGCTGAAGTAGAGCATGATGACGTTGCGTGACAGACCGAAGAGCAGCGATCCGGTGGTGAGGAGGGCGATGCCAAAGAACCAGGCTTTACGGCGGGCTTGCGTGCGATCGACGAACCATGCGCAAAGAGCTTGTTGGGTCGGTTAGTGTGTGATGTGGAAGAAGTAAAAGGCAAAAGTTACGGGCTCCGACGAAGTCTGCGGCCGAGAAGGCGGCCATGAGGTAACTTGTTACGACTTGCACTATGGTACGTCAGAAGCCGTTTTGAAGATTTTAATGGCGTTACCTGCGTTTGTCCATTGCGACGTATCCTTCATCTTGCAAGAGGAAGGGAATGACGGGTGCGACGTTGCCGTAGATGAAGCCATCCACAAACCTATGCTTGTCAGTAAGTCAACCCCATGCAAAGCGCGCCATATAGACTAACATGGCAGTGCACACCGTCGTCAAAGTGAGAGCCCTGGAGCTTCTGAAGGCAGCTATCCTTGGCCATTTACTGGTGATATATGGCCACAGAGAGTAGTGAGAGACCGCCATACTGGGCAACTGTTTCTAGAGATACGACTATGTGGGTTTTGGGGGTGTAAGAGCTTGAATCTCTGGGCAGCCATTCGGATCTTTATCAAAATCATTGTGTGGGACATTGGGTGGGCGGGGGTTGGGTTCGAAACGTTGGGTTGTGTCGATGTTTCCATGGTCGTCTAAGGCGTTGGTATCCACCCTGAACCATTCCGCGCGTTGTGATATGGAAAAAGTGAGGAGAGCCGCTAGAACATGACTGCGAACGCGAGTAAATTGATTCAGATGCTGAACTTTTGTCTATGCCATTCCATCGTCTTCATTACGCGTAAATCCGAGCAGGTTCGCACACGTTGTCTTGGCGACAACAGTCGTCCTAGGATGGTTACAGGAGCTTCTTCAGTATTTGCACCTGTTCGATAACGGCGCTCTTGCTTGTGCCTCCAGTGGCATTCTTGAGCTCCACTGCGCGCTCGTAGTCCAAGCACTCTACAACATCATCGCCTAACCTAGAGTCAATGCCCTTCAATTGCTCCAAGCTCAGCTTGTCCATGGGCACGTTCTCGCTCTCTGCCAGCGCAACGACGCGTCCCGAAATGTGGTGGCCCTCGCGGAACGGCACGCCCTTCCTGACAAGGTAGTCTGCGAACTCGGTTGCCAGCATTTCCGGGGCAAGAGCATCGTGCATCTTCTTCGCGTTGACGTTGAGCGTCGACAAGACGCCAGTTGCGATTTGTATCGAGTCGCTGACGGTCTTGATGTGATCGATGAGCGGCTCCACAGACTCCTGCAGATCCTTGTTGTAGGTGGTTGGTAGGCCTTTGATGGTGACGTACAGGCCCGCCATGTGTCCGAATGCACGGCCGCTCTTGCCTCGAATCAGCTCCAGTGAATCAGCGTTCTTCTTCTGTGGCATCAGCGAGCTGCCCGTCGAGTATGCGTCTGCGAGCCGGACGAAGCCAAACTCAAGACTGGAGTAGATGATGAGGTCCTCGGCCCAGCGGGACATCTTGAGCATGAAGCTCGAGCCCCATTGCAGCGTCTCGAAGACGAAGTCGCGGTCGCCGACGGCGTTGAGCGAGTTTGTGAGGAGGCCTTCGAAGCCGAGTTCCTTGGCCATGGCGTCGCGGTCGATGTTGAACGGGTTGCCGGCAAGGGCGCCGCAGCCGAGCGGCGAGCGGTTCACGCGCTTGATGACCTCTCGCAGGCGCTCGAGCTCGGATGCAAAGGCGGTGGCGTGGGAGAGGATCCAGTGCGACCAGCGCACTGGCTGCGCCTTTTGGAGATGTGTGTAGCCGGGCATCAGCATGTCAATCTCCGCCTCGGCTCGCTGCACCGACGTCTGGATCAAGAGCTTGAGGTAGCCCTCCAGCGTCCGCAGCTGCGCCCTCAGCCACAAGCGCATGTCGGTCGCGACCTGCTCGTTCCTGCTTCGGCCGGTATGCAGCTTTCCGCCAATGTCCTTTCCGATGAGCTCGCTCAGCCTCCGCTCGTTGGCAGTGTGAATGTCCTCGTCATTGTCCTTGACCACGAAGCTGTTCGACGCCCACTCTTCCTTGATCTGCCCGAGGCCCTTCTCGATGGCAGCAAACTCGTCCTTGGTGAGGATGCCATTGCTGAAGTTTGCGCGGGCGAAAGCAACTGAGCCGGCGATGTCTTCGGCGTAGAACAGGCGGTCGTATGGCAGCGAGGCGTTGTACTGCTCCATGACTGGGTCGAGGCCCTCTGCGCACTGTGAGCACTGTGACAGCATCAATCGGGCCATTGGGATTTGCCTACCTGTGAACCGCCCTCCCCAGAGCATGTTCTCCGCGACCTTCTTTTCAGACGCCATATGCACAAAAACAGCGACGAGAAAACTGCTATGTTGGAAGGGTGGCTGTGACTGTTTGCGCTCGAGAAATTTGGTATGACGCTCCGTATCGGTGGCAGGGGTGTCGATAGTAGCCGCTGCCCAATGCGCTCGCTACTCCACAAATCCGATGCTTCTGCTACTCCACTTGTTCAAACATCCCCAAGCACCATGACCTAGCAATCGCATGGCCCACTCATGTGCCGATTTTCCTGGGCCGAGCAGTTGCCCAGGTGTTGGACAACCGTGTATCCGTTAGCAAACGGTCATCTTGAAGTGTGATAGTATGATTGACCCGCTGCCCCATTGTCTTTACAGCACCGAGTCAGACCACGTCTTCGAATTGCCAACAGCGTCAACCGCAAGCCAGCTCGATCAACATTGTCCACACATCACCGAATCATCGAGACACTCCACCAATTCGAAGTCGACGTGGCAC
>Ga0210040_10008188_pt1 | contig 12460 bp, 12 predicted proteins | sample CryGeyCG12114_NA_FD_185462 | JGI IMG/M metagenome (GOLD analysis project Ga0210040, IMG submission 185462) | Groundwater microbial communities from aquifer - Crystal Geyser CG19_WC_8/21/14_NA (SPAdes) (version 2) | ecosystem: Environmental > Aquatic > Deep subsurface > Groundwater | place: USA... | reverse complement strand
AGATTTGGTTACGCGCTGCAGTAGATTGGGTTACGCGCTCCCGTAGATTGGGTTACGCGCTCCAGTAGATTGGGTTACGCGCTCCCGTAGATTGGGTTACGCGCTCCAGTAGATTGGGTTACGCGCTCCCGTAGATTGGTTACGCGCTCCAGTAGATTTGGTTATGGTGTACAGTGAAATTGGTCACGCGCTACAGGTTTGCGTGAGGTTGGGTTATAATATGAAATATAATGTCCTCACCATTACTGTTAGTAAGTAGGATGGATTCTCGAAGTGTTATATGTGTATATGGGGTGTTGTGACGCAGTGATTATTATGGGGCAAAGAAAGACGCAAAGGTTAACTTTAAATATACTTTAATTAATCACTCAAGACAAATATAATGACAGCACAAAACTAGTGACTGTTCAACTCAAAGTCTAAATCAGAAGTCCTCTTTCACACAGACTAAAGCACAAATATAAACTCACGAATTAATAGCTAGACAGTGAATGCATACTGACTAATTAGCATAAGCAATAGTTCAACTATAAAACATAAGTTCAAATTTTTTATAATTACATGAAATAATATAGCATGTAAATATTCTTCTCACAATGGGCTACAGAGAACGTGAAAATGCGTAGCATTTAACAACTTGATTACGCGCTACAGAGATCGTGAAAATGCGTTGCGTTTAACAACTTGATTACGCGCTACAGAGATCGTGAAAATCCGTTGCGTTTAACAACTTGATTACGCGCTACAGAGAACGTGAAAATGCGTTGCGTTTAACAACTTGATCACGAGTTCACGAGCTACAGAGATCGTGAAAATGCGTAACGTTTAACATATGGCTACTTGCTACAGAAAATATTGGTGGAAATTCCAGAATTAAAACAACTTCCCTTCAGCAAACCAATCCTGGGTAATGAATGGATCAAAAAACTATTTTATTAGTATTCGCATAAAACGTGGAATCATCATTTCCGAAATTACTGATTCTGGACGCGTCAATTTCTAAATGCCTAAAAATCGATATGCATCATTATCGGAAAATCGTATCAGGTAATTAACTTAACCCAGTCACATTTTAATCCATTCTTAAAGCAAAAAAAGCTGCTGTTGCTATTGCTGTACTGCTGATTTCTTATAGCTGATAAGTAAAAAATGTCAATTGTCAGATTCTTGAAAGAGCAAAAAAAGTTTACAATGCGAAGATTGCAAAAATTTTTTCGCTAATCTAGAATTTCAAATATAACAAAAAGTCCCACCATTTGCCCTAAACCGCGGTAGTAAAAAAATTTGAGGCATTTATTTCATTTGACATGCAAAATGCAAATGGAATTATGGAATAATTAGAAAATGCACATTATGTACATTTTATATGCTGTGGCCATGCAAAGCGTGTGAACAGTTTTTCAGGCTGGACTAGTTCATCATACACAATTTACATAGACCTTATAGACCTTAATTGATTTGCATTCCATAATAATGGAAAAAAAGATTTTTTTACACATAAAGTCCGAAACCAAAGTCTGGCATTGACTTTCCCATACCGCCGAAAATAGTCCATTTAAACGAAAATCAATAAATCATCTGCCCCCGAATTCCGCAATGGCCGTAAAGTTTGTAGTTTCTAAAACAATAGGGAGTTTGCGCTTTTAAAAGTCAACTGACAAAACAAATACGAGTCCTATCTTGTTCACTTTAAGTTACAACTGTTTAACGTGAACGAGATATGACTCGTATTTGTTTCGTCAGTTGACTTGTAAAAGCGCAAACTCCCTAATATCATATTGATCCACAGGTGTGTGATAATTTCCATATCCCAAAATTTTGAAAACTTTCATAAAAATGGACCAAGTAAACCCAAATCTAGAACGTTGGCAAAACTACTGGCAACAAAATCAACTGCGGTGGCACAAAAATGAAATCAGTCCTGTGCTCATCAAATATGGCTATACTCTACTGGACACGAGTGGTGCACACAAAAATGTAAACAAAGTTTTTCATTTAAACGAGGAATTTCCCCCAAAATTGGGGCATATTATCCTAATATTTTAGCTAATAATGAAATTTCTCGCAGAAACTTCTAATTCCTCTCTGTGGCAAATCTAAAGACATTGGCTACCTGCTGGACCAAGGATTCCAAATTTTCGGAATCGAAGGGGTCCCAAAAGCCATCGAGCAATTAGAATGTGAAAACAATTTCGGCTTAACATTCCACCCTGAGCAATCTTTATACACTAATGGAGATTGCAATCTAAATATCATTTTGGGCGATTTTTTCTCAATTCCTATCGAAAAATGGGGACCTTTTGACGCCATTTTCGACTATAATGCATTCACTGCTATTGAATACATTCAACGGGGGGAATACGTTCAAAAACTGAGGGATAGTCTTTCCACCAGTGGTCAGTTTACATAATACATACAAAATCAATCGATAAATGGGTGAAAATATCGATTTTTTTGCAGAAAATTTCCGAATTCTTCTAAGGACAGTACATTACGACCGGAAACGGAAGCTGTCAGAAGCAGGCCCTCGGTCCGTATCGGAAGAAGATATGGAAACCCTTTTTGGAGACTGGACATGCATTCAACATTTAGAAAATATTCCTTTACCTGTAGATAGTATTGTACGGAAAACTTCTATCCCTGGTTCCAAATGTGATGAAAATGTTTACCTACTAACGCCCAAAAAATGAGATTGATTTCACCAAAATGAATACTTTTTTGTGCAAAAATAAGTAAAATATTTGGTCAATTTGAGAAGTATTGTGTACAAATAGACAATAAATCTTTATTCTGACAAAATGAGATCAAAAATGGGGGTTTTCGCCCCAAAATGGTGGCTATAACATTCAGTCTATATAATTTCTAATTAACTATTATAGTCATGACTTGTTGTTAGACAATTCTGATAAATTCTCAGGTGAACTGTAAAAGTTAATTAGTTGTTGACTGGAGCAAATTAGTTTCCCATCTTTTTGGGCTTTTTTTCTTGCGTGGACCACTTTGCATGTATTATTTAAAGGTCGCATTTTTGATTTTCCAGGATCTCCACCTATAACACAGTTAATTACATTTTGACCACAAAAATTTAAAAAAATAAACATTTTCATGGAAATTCTCAATTGACTTCAATTATTTGAAAACAGCAACATAATATTAAGTTTATTTTGCTCAAATTCATTAATTTTACAAGGGAAATGCTCACAATATAAGGTTTCAATCGAATAGGTTAGCGCTTTTTTGTCACTTTTTTTGGAAAAATCGAGTAGTTTTTTTTGGTATTTAGGTCAATTAACTAATCAGTCCATTTGTAAGCGTAAATGGGAACAAAAAGCTATGGTTTAGCTATTTTTAACATTGAACACACCGTCCAAATGTTTCAAATGATTATTAGCTTTGGGTCGCCCACGTCCAGTTTTAGTGGCATTTGTTCGGAATGTTAGCCCGTCATAATAGTTACCTGCAATTTGGAAATTAGTGTTTTAGAACATTTTTTTTAGCTGCTTTAGGATCTAAGCAATGAAATTTTTCACTGCTTTGGATTTTAAAATGTAAGCTATGAAATTTTTCACTGCTTTGGATTTTAAAATGTAAGCTATGAAATTTTTCACTGCTTTGGATTTTAAAATGTAAGCTATGAAATTTTTCACTGCTTTGGATTTTAAAATGTAAGCTATGAAATTTTTCACTGCTTTAGAATCTAAACTACGCAATTTTTTTACTGCCTTGGATTTCGGATTTTAAAATCAAAGCTGAGATTTTTTACTGCTTTAGAATCTAAGCTATACAATTTTCTACCGCATTAGAATCTAAGCAATGACTTTTTTAGCTTCTTCAAAATCTACAGAATTAAATTTTTCAGTGCTTTGGAATTTACAAAATAAATTTTTTAGTTGCTTTACAATCTAAGGAATTTAATTTTTTACTGCTTCAGATAGAATGTAAACTATGAGAGTTTTCACTGCTTTGCTTTGGATTTTAAATCTTAGAATAGAAACTATGAGTTTTTAGCTGCTTTAAAATCCAAGGAATTAAATTTTTCAATGCTTATCTAAACTGTGCAAGTTTTCACGGCTTTAGAATCTTAGCTATGATTTTTTTAGCTGCTTTAGAATCTAAGCAATGCAATTTTTGGCCACCTTAGAATCTATTTTATGCAAGTTTCGGCTGCTTCAGATTTTAGAATCTAAACTATGATTTCTAGAATCTAAGGAATACAATTTCTAACTAACTGCTTTAGACTCAATGACGCTAAACTTTCTACTGCAATAGAATCTAAACCATTATTTTTTATAGCTGCTAAGAATCCCTACTACACACTAAAACGTCTATAGCTGCTTTGAAATCTACCGATTACAATTTTCTAGAATCCAAAGCTACAAAAAACTATCTAAAATCATGCAAAAAAAAACGTACAATCTCCAGTTAGCACCATAGCCTCATCTTTTTCTGAAGAACTAGGACTATCACCCATCCCGTTGAGCATAAAAACATCAGCCGGAGTTAGCACATACGTCTACAAAAACAAAATTCCACTCATTGTTAGTGATAACCCCAAGTTTATGAAATTTTACATTTTTGCTCACCTGAGATCCCACAGCTTTTTTTGACGGACTAATCATAACGTTAGTCTTGCTATTCTCCGTATTATTTTGGGTAAAAACTGAGTTTTCTGTATCATTCTGGACCCTACTCTTAGATTTTTCCAACGATTCTTCAATAGTCCCTTCTGAGATGAATTTGCAAACTTTGACTGGCCAACTTTTTGCTAAAAACACAAAAAAACGCTCATAATTTGGATTTTCAACAAACTTTTCGACTATAGTTTCACAACTTACCAAGCCAATCTTTCAATTCTTTACAAACCAACGCAGATTCCGGGAAATAGTCGTAGAAAATGACCTAAAAAAACAAGTTTTTACACCAAAACGGAGAAATAAACAATTTTTTTTAGTTTTACTTACCGTATCGAATGCAAAAGAATCCAAATCCAAACTATTTCCATTATTATTCCCATATAACAAAAATAAACGAGCCGAAGGACAAGCCACAAGGCTTGTCTTACTGACCAAAGCATATGGATATTTTCTAAATTTCATGAATTCCTGAAAATTACAAAAAAATTAGTAAAAATCACCCCAAAACTTTATATCTTATTCATTTCTTACCTCTAGTAATTCAATCATTTCTTTAATTTGAGTATAGATCAAAATCTTGCGCTCCTGAAGGTTACACTTTTGGATGAAATTGTCCAAAATTCCGAATTTACCGGAATCCTTAATCAATCTCCCTTTTTCTACAAAAAAAAGAAATTTCACACCACACATATATTCAAAAGAATGGGAATTTCAAACTAACTAAATCTATATTTTTGCAAACCAGGAATAGGAATCCGGATTTTACTCCATCCATTGAGCAAATGTACCCCTAAATTGGCATTTTGCAAATCCCATTTCTCAGGTATATGGGATAACCCTTTGCCCAAACTCTTGCAAACTGAAGTAACCGATGGTTTCAAATCGTACATAAAATTTTTCTTGTATGGCTTAGCATTTGTAGACCGTGGGATTGTCCCAGCAGCTAAAACCTGTGAAAAATTCCGAAAAAATGAGAATATACAATTTTTTATCCCAAAAGATTTGAAAAAATTACCTTTGGAAGCAGATTAAACACGAACTTCGGTAAATATTGCCGTTTTATTCTATAACAGCATTCAGAGGAAGACCCCTGCATACATGATATACAAAATATTGTTAGATTTTTTAGATTTTTGAGTGAAAAACGTAAATTTTGTAAACTTACCGGCATAATAAGCTCGTTAGAAGGATTGGAAATATTGGTATTCCAAGTATAAAAGTTTGATAGATATGAAGTGAACACTAAATGGGGAAATATTTGGCAAATTCTTCCGATGGACAAACCTTGGTTTACATAAAACGCGTAGTTTGTATTTGGTTTTGGAAGGATGTCCAGTTTGGTTCCCACGAATTCACGGGTCAGTCTAGTTTCCAGTTCCAGGAGAGATTCCAGTCTAGAAAATAAATAATAAAAACAGTTGGTTGATAGCGTTAGAATTTTTTTACTTTTTCAGGATTTTGGTAAGCAATCATAATGAATATATAAAATTAATGAAATGAATTAAAAACAGCAAATTTTTTAGGCTAGATTTAAATTTTAGAAGAAAAAAATTTGAATCAGATTCTAATAGTGAGTGAGTTCAAAATGATAATATTTTAGATTTGTAAACAGATTTTTTGGTGTTTTAGATTCTAAAGCACGAAATTTTTCGGCGTTTTAGATTCTAAAGCACGATTTTTTTTGCGCGTTTTAAAATTTTACAGTAATAGTACGAAATTTTTTAGCGTTTTAGATGCTAAAGCACGAAATTTTTTCGCGTTTTAGATTCTAAAGCACAAATTTTTTGGCTTTTTAGATTCTAAAGCACAAAACTTTTGCACGTTTCTACTTTTGCACGTCGACTCTAAAAAGCACAGAGTTTTCGCAGGTTTTAGGCTTAAGTACCAAATTTTCACATATTTTAGATTCTAAAGTACAAAAATTTCTTCCGTTTTACATTCTAAATCTAAAAGCCAATACTTTCCCACGCTTTCGACAAAAACAAACAAATTTCCATCTAAAATACCACATCTTAAACCAAAAACCCCATTCTAAAACTACAAACTATAGTTTGCAAACCTGGGAATGATTCCATGGGTGAAAATGTCATACAAATCTTGACAACTGAGTCCCACAAACGGTAGAAATGACCAAGCGGAGCTATAGCCCGGGTCACAACTCAAATCTTGGACAACGAAGGCACCGAATTTGGACCGATATTTACCCGTCCAGCCAGAAGTATTGAGTGGCTCAAAAATATCCAATACATCTCTTCCTTTAGATCCAATAATAGGATTCACAATTTGGGCAAAAAGTTCCTTAGCATACGAAATTCGGGTGGATTTCATGAAAAATGCACTTTCCACATCCCCTGCTATCAAATTCGGATGATTGCACACCTGGAAACAATTAGTTAGTTAGTTAGTTAATTGCAGATAAAAGGTAAAAGACAATTTACGTATGTACCTGTATCAATTGGTCTGAATAGTTGCACACTTTCTTGTTTTTTGATGGTCCGGTTAAATCTTCGAGTTTTGATTTCAAAAGCAATTCTAGGTAGAAAGTTGAAAATTTTATGAATATTTAGGTTTTTTAGGGATACAGATTCTAGAGCGACAATTTTTCTAACGCTAGTGTTTTAGAGTCAAAAGCGATAATACATTTTTCCAGCGCTTTAGAATCTAGAACGTCAATTTTCTAGCTTTTTAGAATCTGAAGCAAAAATTGTTCTAGCTTTTTAGAATCTAAAGAAAAAATTTTTCTAGCTTTATAGAATCTAAAGCAACAAATTTTCTAGCTTTTTAGAATCTAAAGCAACAATTTTACTAGCTTTTTAGAATCTAAAGCAACAATTTTTCTAGCTTTTTAGAATCTAAATCATACATTTTCAAAAATATTGCTAATTTTTCAAACTAACAAACTTACCATTATACATAACCTTTTGTTTAGCACTCAAAGGACAATACACAAAGTTGACATGATTGCCTTTACAATATGAACTGGGCCCCAACTTCTCTATCACGGATTCCATGCGGCCAAGTAATTCTAACAAAAAAACATATATTTTATACAGAAAAAAATTCACTTTTCAACCCAAAACAAGATCTTTTTTTGTAGTTACGTTGAGCAAATGGGGAGTCCATGGGATGATCACCCGATTGGAACCATTCCATGGACTTCGGGTCCAAAGCTTCATTCACAAAGGGCAGAAGGTAATGCAGTAGAGATATGAATTCTTTGCCCGTTTTTTGGACAGCACGATCCACCAGGTAGAGAGTACTGCGCACTTTTAGTCCGGATAGGATTTTCCATCGGCTACAAATAGAAGAGTAATAGATTAGCATAGGGATAGCATTCCATGTGTGATTAGAAATGCAATTTTGAACGGATCTATAGATCTAGAATCTAAGGAATGAAATTCCTCATTGGTTTAAAATGTAAGGAATGAAATTTTTCACTTGTTTAAAATCTAAGGATTAAAATTTTTCACTGCTTTGGAATCTGAGGAATGAAATTTTTCACTGGTTTGGAATCTAAGGAATGAAATTTTTGACGGCATTGCATTTATTTAGAATTTGAAGATTCAAATTTTTTAGTGCTTTAGAATCTAAGGAATGAAATTTTTCACAGCTTTACAATTGAAGGAATGAAATTTTTGACAGCTTCAAATTTATGATCTAAGGATTCAAATTTTTCAGTAATTAAAAACTGAGGAATACTAAGGAATGAAATTTTTCAGTAATTAAAAACTGAGGAATACTAAGGAATGAAATTTTTCAGTAATTAAAAACTGAGGAATACTAAGGAATGAAATTTTTCACTGCATCTGAGGGTTGAAATTTTTGACCGCCCATGATTTAAAATCTAAGGAACGAAATTTCTCACTTCTTTAGAATGCAAGAAAATAAATTTTTAGATGTTTTAGAATCTAAGGAATGAAATTTTTTCGTGCTTCACATTTAGAATCTAAGGAATGAAAATTTCCACTGTTTTAAATTCTTCTAAGGACTCAAATTTTACGCTGCTTCATATTCCAAGGCATAAAATATCATGATTTTTTGTGTATTTTATAACTATTTTTTACCTAAAAGCGTTTTTCTGTGCGAAAAAGTCTTCATTGACAATCATGACCTGCCAACAATGCTTGCGAAAGTGGATCAAGTCGGAAAACAGATATTGATATGTGGTCAAAACTACATGGAAAGGGGAAGACTGGTGAGGATTTTCTGTGACGGGCCATCGCATACGAGCTTGTTTTCGATCCTAAAACCAAAAAAAAGTAAAAAAAACCCAAAATTTCCCAGAATAAGAAATTTTCGATCCCAATAATTGTTTTTACTTGAACATTGCCAGAATACAAAACGACTTTGACAACGGGAACACATTTTGCAAAAGTATTGAACCATTTTTGCAATTGTGTGGCCGGAGCAATGACCAAAAATGGGCCCCACACGTTTTTTGTGTAGCAGAGACTGGAGAGAAATGCTAAACATTGTTTCATTTTTCCTAAAAATGAAAAAAATCGTGTTTTTTACACAATTTCTACTGAAATGGCGCAAAAAAGATGTATATTAGTTACCACTGGAGCTGGAATCGTCAAAAATTACTCCATTTATACCCTATAGAGAGAAAATTGATTCAAAATCAAAATTTCACACCAAAAAAGTGAAAAATATTGTGTTTTTCATACATGATGAAAATTTTTCAACAGCCAATTCATTCCGTCTTTTTGTTCGGCGCTAAGATTTCCGCTAATGTTCATAGCTGAGGAAAAATTAACAGGTAATTATTGGCATTTGTTAATTAGTTACAATGTTTTGCTAATTTTTGGAAATTTACCTTGAGCTGGTCCATTAAATTCCAATTTGAACAATCTGCGATGATTTTTTTGACGTTCTATAGATTTTTTCACGTTTTCCTTTACTTGAGTTTTAACCCATTCTCTGGAAAACGAAAAATTGAGCCAGATGGGTTAAAAAATCATTTTAAGGGATTTTTTATGCATTCTAAATAACTTTATGCTCGAAAACTCATGATTTCAAGGTAAACGATTCGATTCTAAGGCGCAAAAAATTTCAGGCTTTACAATTCAACGAGCAAAAAAAGTCTCCAGAATTCGATTCTATAAAGCACTGGAAAAACTGTAGCTTTTGATTTTAATTCAAATCAACAACAAAGTTTCTCGGCTTAGATTCAAAAGCGCTTACAAAAATCCCGCTTTAACTTGTAAAGCATCAAACCATTCTTTTCCATTTTATAGCATTCTAAAAAATTCTTACTTTCACTCTAAATTTAGAAAATTTGCAAAAATTTTCGCTTCTGATTCTGAGATGCTAGAAGCTAGAAAAACTGTTCCTTTACATTTTAAAGCATTAAAAAAATCCCTTTACAATCTAAAGCATTTGAAAAATTTCCCGCTGTCGCTTTTCAGCAAAAAACGCCGAAAAATCCTTGTTCTAGATTCTAGATCCCAAAAAATGTCCCGCTTTCAATTTTAGATCACAAAAAATGTCCCACTTTCGATTTTAAATCCCAAAAAATTCCCACTTTAAACTACGGAGCCCAAAACCCCTCAAATCTCAAAATAGAACCTTACCGTCGCCCAAAGGGTCCGACCGCACACCCAAATTCCTCAGGTAGATCCAACCGGTCCAAAAACTTGGCATCCTCCTCCTCCTCCCCCTTCGGAGGCCACCGACTCACAATGTCCACAAACATTTCAAACTGTGTCACCACCAAATTCAATTTCCGATTCCTCAACTCTTCCTCACATCTCATCTTTTCGGCAACCCGTTCTTGTTCCGCTTGTTTCTCAATCTCCAGTTTTTTCAAAGTTTCACCCTTCTCTTTATCTTCCCAATAAGCTTGCACTTGCTTGCTCACATTTTTGATCCGACACCGATTTTGGGCCACAGCTACCATGGACTGGAAACAAAAAAAACCGTCCAATTACCAATATCCAGGATTTCAAAAATGAAAAAACATACTAAAAGCAATAATAATACAACTAAAATCCGCCCCCACCCTACTAATTAACGACTAATTAACTAAAACAAACTATCTGCTGGTAAAAACAAAACACAACAAATAAAGTTGTATACTTCAAACGCCTGTTGTCTCAAATGTCGGGAGCACGATTCTGCCACAGACTTGTTGCCCGCTAAAACCCATGTCTTTCGTTCAACCTTTGAATCGTGTTTCTAAACAATATAGTTAGCACAACAATTAAACATTGTTCACACCATCCCCTTAATGATAATTAATATAAATTCCCAAATCAATTAGCTCACCTGGGTCACCTGCTCATTGACAAGTTTTTTAAATTCCTTGTTCCGCTCGATAGTCAATGGGTCGATCACAAACTCATATTCATCATCGGACATACTACTGTGACGAGAGGGGATTGCCCGGGCCCGCTTTTTTGTCACTGACGATATTGTATCTGACTCGCCGGCCCTTTTGAAACCACAGAATTGGACTTCATCCCCCGAATCCTGTTGGATCATGGAAGAAAAGTTGAACACATTGGTGGTGGCTGCCATAGATAGGAAGTCGCTGAGGCTGTCATTGTCACTGTCATTGTCGATATGGACCACTTCTATAGGTTGAGTTCCCGCACTGGGGTTCAGGGGGATGAAATCCCCCGCCAAGAATTTCTCAGGGTCTTTTAGCCATGCTTCGGCAGTATGGCTCGACACGAAATTCGTACTTGTCGTCGGTAATTCTTGGTTTTGGGTCGGTTTTTGTTGGTTTTGAGTCGGTTTTTGTTGGTTTTGGGTCGGTTTTTGTTGGTTTTGAGTCGGTTTTTGCTGGTTTTGAGTCGATTTTTGTTGGTTTTGAACCTGTAATTGTTGATTACGACTTTTGCCCTCCTCTTTTGGGGTAGAATAAGTGCGAACGGAAGAAAATGCGGCTCGTTTTTTGCCCCCAGAGCTACTACCCGTGTTATGGTCATCATCGTCATTATCCCGGTTTCCCGTGTTTCGGGCGACTTTTCGTTTCCTTTTAGGCTTTGGTTTTTGTTTCGTTTTTTGTTCCGCTTTAAGATTCAAAACTTTTCGACGCCGTGTGTATTCGAGGAGATCCCGCATGTCTTGATCCCAAGAATGGGGGAGATCTATTTGACGCCAATCTAGGAATTTCACCATCATGAAGTGGAAATAGCCATCGTCCATGGAAGGGAATTTTTCCCACTGGGTGAGATCGTATTTCCCAGTCGGGTCTGTGAAATCCGGGAAGTTGGCGGGAGTTATCATGTCCATGGATTTGTGGCAACGGCTTGTTGCTGTTTCCGGGCCCGATTCGGGGGAAGATGAGTTGTCCGAGTGGTATTCATCGGGGTCAGAAGGGTCGCTGCCGAATATAATATAGGTTTGTTAGACAGGGCAGATTTTAAAGTAGCTAAGAAAAGTGGTCCCTTAGATTCTACAGCAAGCCGAAAAAGTCGTCCCTTGAATTCTAAAGCAGCTAAAAAAGTCATCACTTGGATTCTAAAGCAGCTAAAAAAACGTCGTCCCTTGAATTCTACAGCAGCTAAAAACGCCGTTTCTTGAATTCTAAGCAGCTAAAAAAGTCATCACTAGAATTCTAAAGCAGCTAAAAAAGTTGTCCATTGGATACAAAAGCGGCTAAAAAAAGTCGGCCAATACATTCTAAAGCAGCTAAAAAAGTCACCCCTTGAAATCGAAGCCGAAGAACGAAAAATTTCGCAATTCCTATTCCAAACACTCGAACGCCAAACAAAATTTTAAAATTTCAAATCAAACCAAACAGGGGGGGTCGATACCTTTCTTCCAAAATGGCAGTGACATGAGCCATATATCGACTCAAATCTAAAGATTCCTGC
>Ga0210040_10008187_pt1 | contig 12463 bp, 9 predicted proteins | sample CryGeyCG12114_NA_FD_185462 | JGI IMG/M metagenome (GOLD analysis project Ga0210040, IMG submission 185462) | Groundwater microbial communities from aquifer - Crystal Geyser CG19_WC_8/21/14_NA (SPAdes) (version 2) | ecosystem: Environmental > Aquatic > Deep subsurface > Groundwater | place: USA... | reverse complement strand
AATCCGGTCCAATTCTTCTTCCGATTTAATACCTTCCAGAATAGCTTTACGGCGGTAATCGCGGAGGTGATCTTCGATGCCTTTCATTAAGCCGAGCCAGGCCGTTTCAGCAGTATTCGGAATATACGAAAATACCGTATTTTTCAAGTCGTAATCCACCGCTTTCAGAATTTGATCGCAGAGCAGCTGGCCCATGCTTTTACGCTCCTGGTAAATTTCGGGGTCGTTGCCCCGAGAGAAGTAAATGCGCTCGAAACTGCACGAAGTTTTTTCTGCTTCCGGTAATATTTCGAGTTCGCGGGAGCCGCCGTTTTTATTTATAATCAAGGCGTGTCCCGGCGTTATTTCCTGAATGTCTTTGTAATCGACGCCAAAGGCAGTTTTAATAGCGGGTTTTTCCGAGGCCACCACTACTACTTCTTCATCGATGTAATAATAAGCCGGCCGAATGCCGTGCGGATCGCGCACCACGAAAGAAGCACCGTAACCCGTTAAACCTACCATGGCATAGCCCCCATCAAAGTCTTTACAAGCCCGGCGCAGCACGCGCTGCAAGTTCAGGTTGTCTTCTATTAATTGGGTAATCTGAACGTTGGTGTAGTAAGATTTCTTGTAATGCTCAAAAAGTTGCTGGTTTTCTTCGTCGAGGAAATGGCCCATTTTTTCGAGTACCGTTACCGTATCGCTGGTGTGGCGTGGGTGCTGGCCTATTTCCAACAATGCATCGAATAATTCGTCGGCATTAGTCATGTTAAAATTACCAGCTACCGCCAAACTGCGGCTCCGCCAGTTATTTTCCCGCACAAAAGGGTGGCAATTGTCGATGCTGTTAATGCCATGGGTGCCGTACCGGAGGTGGCCCAGGTATACATCGCCCAGAAAAGGCATGTTGCGTTCCAGCCAATCTATGTCTTGCACCTCTTCGGGGTAGTGCTTTTTTAGTTTAGCGTAGGTATTGGAGATGCGATCGAAAATATCCGAAATCGCCCGATTTTTTACGGAGCGATACCGGGAGATATATTCGGTACCGGGAGTCGCACTAATTTTAATGCTGGCCACCCCCGCGCCGTCCTGGCCGCGGTTGTGTTGTTTTTCCATTAACAGATACAGCTTGTTAATACCATACATAGCCGTACCGTATTTTTCGGCGTAATATTGAAGGGGCTTCCGGAGCCGGATCAAGGCTATGCCGCATTCATGTTTTATCTCGTCACTCATAAAATTATCTTGAATAAAAAACGACCTGCTGTATCAGTTCTGTCAGCCAGGCGGGCTGAAAGAAAAAGAAAAGCAAAGGTAAAGCCAACAATGCCAAAACAATATTGTCCTTTTGTAGCACAACCTTATTTTGGGTGCTAAAATTCCTTTTAAAAAAAAGGAAATAAGGAATCCGGATGTAGTAAAAAAAGGCAACTCCGGTTAGCAGCAAACCAGCCAGCAGGAGCGTGAATAATATCTGACTGCCGGTGGCATCGTAATTTTGCCAGATATTGGTAAACAATAATAATTTACTTGTAAAACCGGCTGTTGGGGGCAAACCGGTTAACGATATAAGGATAATAATGGCCAGTACGCCCAAAACCGGATAATGTTTACCTAACCCGGCCAAACCTTTTAAATCAAATACCTGGAGCTTTTCTTCGAAAATTTGTACTAGTAAAAATATACCAAAGTTCATGAAAAGCAACATGGAAAGGTAAAATAAAACAGCTTCGGTAGCATTGGCGGCCAGAGCGGCCAATGCTGCTAATATAAAACCCGCGTGGGCCACCGACGAATAAGCCAGCAAGCGGCGAGCCTGGGTTTGCCAAAGGGCCGTGAAATTGCCAACAACCAAAGTTAATAAAGCCGTGCCGCCTACTAATAACATAACTTGGTTCTGTAAAGCAGGGGCCAGGTAAGTTTTAACCGGTAATAAAAACCGGATAATAACGATAAAACCCGCTATTTTGGGCGCCGTGGAAAAAAAAGCCACTACCGGCGTGGGAGCGCCGGTGTATACATCGGGTGCCCAAAAATGGAAAGGTGCCGCCGCTAATTTAAATAAAAAGCCGGCAAACGTAAGCAGAAAGATAACCAAAAAGAAAGCGCTATCCAGGCGACTTAGGTTCGTCCAGAAAGCTGCTTCGGTAAAATAAAGCGAGCCGCCAAATCCATATAAAAAAGACATGCCGTACAGCATAATTCCCGACGAAAGGGTACCGTACAAAATATACTTCAAACCCGATTCTAAGGCTGCACTCTTTTGCCGGAGCACCGTCGTTAACAAATAAGACGCAATGGAAACCAGCTCCAGCGCTACAAATAACATCAGCAGGTTCACGGACTTAGCCATTAGGTTTAAACCCACCAGTAATACTAATAAATAGGCGTAATATTCGCCTTTGCCCGAAAAGTTGGTGCGGAGGTGCTGGCTTAACAGCGATAAAATAATGGTTAAGATACCTGCTATCGAAAATAAAAGGCCGGCATAATGTGCCAGCCCGTCGGTAATTAATAAACCGGTAAAAATAATTTTAATTGGTTGCGCCGCAATATGATTCAGAAAGTAAATATGCGCGATTAAACTCAGGAGAATGCCCAAGAAAGCAATATACGGCAAACTGGTTTTTACGGCCTTGGATTTGATTAAATCTAAGGCCACAATTAGCAGGAAAAATAAAGTGAGCATTAACTCCGGCCATAAATACGCAAAACCGTTTCGGGTATCGGTTAAAACAGCTATTAACGAGGAGGCCGTTATATTCACAAAGGCAAAGTTACGGGTTTACTTTTAAAACCAGATGATTTAATAATTAGAAGAAGCTAAAATATACTCCACCCATTGGTTTATACCCGGGCTGATTTTGTGTAACAACAGCGAAGGGAAAAGCCCGAAAATTAAGACCAGCACAGCCAAGGGCAACAACATGAGGTACTCGCGTTTTGTTAAATCGGGCATAAAAGGTTTTTCTTGCACCTCGGGATGTACCCACAACTTACCAAAAAACATGCGTTGCAAGGCCCACAAATAATAGGCCGCTGCTAACAAGATGCCAAAAGTAGCCACTATGGCCAGCCAACGCGGCAGCACCCCCGAAATGGTTATTGAAGCAAAGGCCCCCAGCAAAACCAACAACTCGGCAATAAACCCGGAGAACCCTGGTAAACCCAATGAAGCAAAAAAAGCAACTACCACCAACCCGGTAAAAGCTGGCATAGCAAAAGCCAAGCCCCGGAAATGATGAATGATGCGGCTGCCCGACCGGTCGTAAATAACCCCGGTAATAATAAATAACATAGCCGAAATTAAACCGTGGCTAAACATTTGGTACATGGCACCATTGGCGCCTTCGGAGGTGAGGGAGGCCAACCCCAGCAGCACAAAGCCCATGTGGGATACGGAGGAATAAGCAATCAGCTTTTTTAAATCCGACATGGCCAGGGCACACATAGCGGCATAGATAATAGAAAGTACGCCTATGGCTCCCACAAAATAAGCGTAATAAACAGCCGCATCCGGAAATACCGGGTAAACAATCCGGAATAAACCGTAGCCCCCCACTTTTAAAAGTAAACTGGCCAAAATTACCGAAATTGGCGTGGGTGCTTCTACGTGGGCATCGGGCAGCCAGGTATGCACCGGCACTACCGGTAGTTTAATAGCAAAGCCAATAAACAACAACAAAAAAGCTAAATAGCGTACCGGGTAACCCCATAATTGCCTAGCCGATAACTCGTGCAGAATGCTGCCGGGAATAAAATTAGCTGCCTGCTGCATGGCCGGAATAGAGAAGGTATGTACCAATTGTCCGCTGGCGAGCGTACCCGCAGCTAATTGTTTTTGCACCTGCGTTATGACACTGGTGGGCACCGAACCGGCAGGCGTTCCTAAACTGGCCCGCGTAGCGGTAGCAACCGGGTCAATAACGGAGGTGTACAAACCAATCATCACGATTAAGATCAGCAGGGAACCTAATAAGGTGTAAATAAAAAACTTGATGGCGGCATATTCGCGCCGAGGCCCGCCCCAGATTCCGATCAGGAAATACATGGGCAAGAGCATGAATTCGAAGAACAGGTAAAACAAAAATAAATCCAGCGCCAGGAAACAGCCCATTACGCTACCAATTAAAAGCAGGTACAGCGCAAAATAACCTTTTATATTTTTGGTGATGGTCCAGGAAGAGATGACGCCAATAAAACCAATGAGACCCGTTAGTAATACCATACTCAGGCTAATACCGTCTACGCCCACAAAATATTGTATTTGCAACCAACCCAGGCTTTGTAAGTTCAGGTTTATCCAATTTAGTTGCTCCACAAACTGGTAACCCGACGAGGTGGTGGGCGCAAACGAAAGGTATAACCACACTGCTAAAATTAGTTGCAGACCGGTAGCCAATAAAGCAATTATTTTTATGCCGCTGGCCAAGCCTTTGGGTAAGCACAGCACTAAGAGTACCGCTAGTAAAGGAATAAAAATAAGGCTACTTAAAATATAATTCATTTTTTTAGTTGTACATGCCGGAATATTACTCGCCGATTCAGGCAGCCAGTATATATATTACAAGTAAAATTAATCCCAAAAGCGAAAATATATAGTACGATTGAATCTTTCCGTTTTGCAGCATTCGCCCGAGTTTGCCGGTGAGCCCGGCAAGCCAAGCCATTAAATGTACCACGCCGTCTATTCCTTGGCGATCGAACCAGGCAATAATTTTGGCCAGCACCACTATTATTTTGGCAAAGGTATTCAGGCTATAATCAATATAATTTTGGTCGAAAGCAGCTACGCCTCTGGATAAACTCATAAAAGGCCGGATAACAACTTTATCGTAGAGCGCATCGAGGTAAAAATGATTTTGGGCTAAGCGGCTAAAACCAGACCGCGCCGGAGTGGTTTCTATGGTTGCGTTGCTGGAACTTTCCTTTTTATAACTTTGCCATCCCCAGCCAATGCCCAGCAAAGCTAATACTACTGAACCAATAGCCGTTAACCACGAAATAGCAGCATGATGATGCAAATAATTGCTAACTGCCGAAAATAAATTGCCTGATAAACCGGAGTTGCCGGCTGATAATTGCTGCCAGCTTATATTGGGCATTATCCAACTAGCTGCGTAATTAAATGGGTTAGGGGAAAAGAAAAAGGCTAAGGAAAGCATTGATAATATCAGCACCGGTATTAGTAACCACCTCGAAGCCTCAGCAGATTTACTTTTTCGTAATAACGCGGGGGTAGGGCTGTATTGATGCTGCCCAAAAAAGATATAAAAGCAATGCCGCGCCATGTAGAACCCAGTAAGCAGCACCGAGCCAAATCCCACAACCGGAATAATATAATAAAAATATTGCCCATTGCCACTTTTAAAGCTGGCCCAAGCCCAGGCACCACTCAAGATGGCATCTTTGGAGAGAAAGCCCGAAAATAGGGGTAAGCCCACCAAAGCCGCCGCCGCGGGCAAATAGGCATAAAACGTAAGCGGTAATATTTGCCGCAAGCCGCCCATATTTCGGATATCCTGTACATCGGTGTGTTCGTCGGCCAACTCGTGGGCTGCCTGGTGCATGGCATGAATCACCAGGCCGGCATTCAGGAACAAAGATGCTTTAAAGAAAGCGTGCGTGACCAGGTGCAATAAAGAAGCATCGTGGGCGCCTACGCCCATCCCCATTACCATGTAGCCTAATTGCGAGATGGTCGAAAAAGCCAGTATTTTTTTAATATCGTACTGGGCCGTAGCGGCTAATGCTCCTAATAAGGCGGTAAGGGCACCAATAGCAGCAATCACCAGTAGGGTATCTTCGGTAAAAAAAGGCAAGCAACGCGATAACAAATATACCCCGGCGGCGACCATGGTAGCCGCGTGGATGAGCGAAGATACCGGGGTGGGGCCTTCCATGGCATCGGGCAACCAAACTTGTAACGGAAACTGCGCCGATTTACCAACGCACCCGCAAAAAAGTCCCAGTCCGGCTAAAGTGAGCAGGCTATAGCTGAGGGTTATAGAATGGGTTAAGCCGGCAGTAGCCGGAAATAATACGGTTGCCCCCTCATTAATACCGCCGGCTACTAAAGTTCGTAAGGTTGTTAAATCGAAAGTACGGAAGTAAGTATAAAACAGAAAAATACCTAACAAGAAACCAATATCGCCGAGGCGGTTAAATAAAAACGCTTTTTTGCCGGCTATGCCGGCGGCATCTTTTTCGTACCAGAAACCAATAAGCAGGTAAGACGAAAAACCCACCAATTCCCAGAATATAAATAAAATCAAGAGGTTATCGGATAATACCACCCCGATCATACTAAAAATAAATAAGCTCAGGTAAGCAAAATACAGGTGATATCGCCGTTCGCCGTGCATGTAAACCATTGAAAAGATCTGCACCAATAACGCAATAAAGGTAACGATTACCAGCATTAGCACCGTCAGGTTATCGAGGTATAAACCAGCGGTAAATTCCGGTAACGTATTATTAGTATCTCCTAATGTGAACCATGAATATTGTAGGTGCACCACCGATTGCTGCCAAACCTGAGTAAATAAGTAAACCGAAATGAGGGTAATAATGCCGGTACTAATAATGGAGAACCAATCGCCGTGGCGGGGCAGCTTTTTACCAATTAGCATTAAGGTAATGCCCGACAACAAAGGAAGCACCAATACCAGCAGCGCCCATAAGGCCAGGCTATTTGGAAAGGAGGACAGCGATGTTGCAGCAGTTTGGTTCAAGCGCGTTCTGTATTATTCGTCGGTTTCGGTCCGGATTTGATCCAGGTTAATGGTTTTAAAATAAGCGTATACTTTTAAAATAATAGCTAAAGCCACTGCCGATTCGGCGGCCGCAATAACCATCACAAAAAGCGAAAAAACCTGCCCTTGCATTAAATTTGGTTGATGCCGGTTAAAGGCTACCAAATTAAGGTTAGCCGCATTAAATATTAATTCGATGCCCATAAGCACCACAATGGCGTGCCGTTTGGTAATAACCGCCAGCAAACCCAAACAAAAAAGGACAGCTCCCAGCAATAAAACCGGAATCAGCGGAATATTAGTCATGTTTTTCTTCGGTGCTGATAAAGGCTGCTCCCATTAGGGCAATTAATAAAATTAAAGATGCTACCTCAAACGGCAGGGCAAAGTTAGTAATCAGGCGGATACCAATGGTAATAATGCTGGTTTTTGTATTACTGGTACTGGCTAAACTTGTTTCGGAGGGAAACAAGTAGTCAGCAGATAAAATGAGGTAGGCCAAACCCGCCAACAAAGCACCAGCTGTCAGCAGTCCACTAAAGCGGTTAATTGATTCGGACTGCACAGGTTGGCCTTGTACCTGGTTACTCAACATTACGCTGAATAATACTAAAATCAAAACCCCACCTATGTAAATCATGAGCTGGGCAATAGCTACAAAATCGGCGTAAAGTAAAATAAAAATAGCCGCTACCGACAGCAAAGTTATTAGTAAGCCAAATGCCGCGTAGAGCACGTTTTTAGTAGCCAGCATAAAAACAGCGGCAGCAATGGCTAGTAAACCGAAAACATAGAAAAGAATAAGATTCATGAGTTACCCTAAAATTAAATTAACCCAACTCAAGTTATACCTTTATTTTTTGTTGCCTCTTCCCGCGCCCGGAGGGCGGCGGCTTTGGCTTCGGCTAGTTCCGCTTGCTGCTGATCTAACTTTTGTCTTTTTTCCTGAGCCTGCTCAGGCGATAAATCCGTGAAATGGTAAATCATATTTTTGATGTCCGTTTCCGGGAAATCGTACACTTTGGTCATGGTTAAGCAATCGGTGGGGCAAACGGTGGTGCACAAACCACAGTAGCAGCACTTCGCTAAATCAATGTTAAAAACCGCCGCGTGCAATCTTTTCTTGGTACCGTCCGAAGTAATGCCAATGTCTTCGGTGGCTTTAATAGATTCTATTTCGATGCAGTTTACCGGGCAAATTTTGGCGCAAAGATCGCACACAATGCAATCGTCTATTTCGTTGTGCAAGCGGTAGCGGCCTACTTCGGGCACCGGAATAGATTCGTAAGGATAAGTAAGCGTTACCAGGCCTTCGGGTTGTTTAAAATAATTCGGGTCGCTGACGTAGGTGGGCTCGCGGCGTTTATTTGCCCGCAAAAAGTGCTGTATGGTTAGCTTCATGCCGGTGAGTAAGGCGCCTACCACCGAAAAAAAACTGTTGTTGTATTTATTTGAAATATATTCTTTCATGTATTAAATCATCCATAAACGCCACAAACCGCACAAAAGCACCAGCACCAAGGTAATCGGGGTAAAAACTTTCCAGCACAGGTGCATCAACTGGTCCACACGCAAACGCGGATACGTCCAACGAATCCAGATTTGGGTGTAAAGCAACAGCATAGTTTTAGCTAATAACCAAAAAGCGGCCCAAAGGTTACTCGACCAAGTGCCGACAGTGCCGGTAGTCCAGTTGGCTAAAGTTACCGGGCCAATATTGGGCAAAGGCGTGTTCCAACTACCTAAAAATAAAATTACCGCCACCAAACTTACCAGCACCATCATCGAGTATTCGGCCAGAAACAAGGCGGCAAACCGGAATCCGGAATATTCTACGTGAAAACCCGCTACCAGCTCCGACTCTGCTTCCGGAATATCGAAGGGTGCCCGGTTGCATTCGGCTAGCGACGAAATAAAATAAATGATAAAGGCGATAAACAAAAACGGCATCCGGATAATATTCCAGGTGGTAATGCCGCCAATGGTAGTTACATCTAAGTTTAGCGCTTTGAGGCCGAACAAATAATTAGTTTCTTGTTCTAAGCCGGAAAACTGGCGCATTAAAATGCCCTGCTGAAAACTAATTTCCTGCAAATCCAAGCTTTGGCAAATCATCACGACGCACAAAATAGCCAAACCGGCCGGAATCTCATACGAAACAATTTGCCCCACCGAACGCATGGCTCCCAACACCGCGTATTTGTTATTAGAGCCCCAACCGGCCATGAGTAAACCAATAACATCGAGAGAAATAATCGCCAATAGATAAAATACGCCTAAGTAAGCCCCCGAAGCAATTACCGATGGGGTAACGGGTATAACAGCAAATCCGGCCAGTACCGCCGCAAACATAACAATGGGCGCGTAGGCAAAAAGCTTTTTGTCGGCCGCCGCCGGAATAATATCTTCTTTCTGCAGCAATTTTATCACGTCCAGCAAGGCCTGCAACATCCCGTGCGGGCCCGCTTCAGTGGGGCCCAGGCGATCCTGAATAAAAGCCGCCACCTTACGCTCGGCGTAAGCCGTGACTACTACTATTGCCAGTAAAAACAAAATGCAGAAAATTACTGCTATCATAAGCGCCCGGAAATAATCCGGCAAAGTTATTTCATTCTGGATAATAAAATAGAATTTAATCTATTTATTATAGGATTGATTAGCAGATAGAGTGAAAAGGCGACAAAGCCTGCTATTCTTCTAACAAGTGCGCCAAAAATTGAGAGGTATTGGTAATAACACCCGGTGCCCGCCGGTAGCCAATAGCGCAACCTTCGCCGGCCCAGAACACCCCGGTTTGGTATAAGTTGCCGGCGGCATCGGCCGGGAAATCGCACCAGCGCTGGTATATTTTAGGTTGATTCGCGTATTCGCCTTCGGTGCGGGTAATAATTTCGCCGCTGGCTATTACTTCTACGTTTTGCCCTTCGCGGCCAAAATAAGGTTTGGTAATATATTTACCTCCCAGCCGGTCGAAAGAAGTTTCGAGGAGCAGCGGGTGATACGGATAGTTCTGCCACAACCAGGCCAGCATGCCTTTGCTTTGGAATAACAAGGTATAAGCCGGATTGGCAATAACCACCGCGCGGGTTTTTAGTAAATTTTCCAGGTCTTTTATTACTTCCGGCTCTTCCCAGGCCAATTGTTCCCACGGCAAGAGTTTAAACAGAAAGCTGAAACGCCGCCACTCTTCCGCCTCGGTTTGAGCCCAAATACCCCGGTCTTCGCCGAATACGGTAAAAGTAACTTCATCGATAGGGCAGAGATGGGTATTAAAACCAGCTTCCTGGGCAGCCTGGGCCACTACTTCGCAATTGGTATAATCTTCGGCGCTGGCGCCAATATACGTAATGAGTAAAGAGGGCTCCAAGTCCTGGTTTAGGGTTAGCCAATGCGCCAGTTGCCCCACCAAGGCTTCGAACAGCCCGGAAGCCTGGGATGCTTCGTTTTTACCGGCTGCGGCCAGACTGGCCCATTGCACCACGGCGGTTTCGGGAATGCCAGTGGCGGTGTCGGCGTTAAACTCTATTAATTTTGGTCCTTCGGGAGTTTGCGCCATATCAAAGCGGCCGTATACATGCCAATGGCGCTCATCGTGCCAGGAATGCCGCACCAGCGGCCATAAATTTTCCGGTATAGCCAGCTTGCGTAAAAAATCATCGGGTAAATTATCCGGCACTGAGCCCACCATCATTTCGTATAATTCATCGGCGGCATTTAACAAATTATCGGCTTGAGCTTGCGGCAATACTACGGCTTCGCCGGGTAAATAATTTGCACATTCATCTTCCAATATCCAATTCCACCCCATGCCGTGCAAAGCCGAAGCAATATTGCCACCGTGCGGAATTAACTTTATTTTCCCATCCCAGCGCGGAGAAGATTTGTGATTATCTGCTTTATAAATCGCCAAAGTAACTTTGTATTTAGTCGTAAATTTTAAAGTGACAAGAAGAGTTTAGTTTATGTATTTTCTGGTCATTCAGGTAAATGGCCAGAACACTTGTATAGCCAGCAACTAAACAGATTAAAGCCTTTTTCATCATTCCAGAAGAATCTTCTGTTTAGAAATTACTAACAGGTAACAGGCTAATAATGTTATTTACCTGTAACAGCATTTAATCAGAAGATTCCTGCGGAGTAACAGGATAATTTGTTTTGTGATGATCTAATAGTGAATCCTTCGACCAGAATTTAAACACAAAGAAGCCTATCTACCAAGAATACCAAGCAGATATAAACCGCTTGTATTAGCTAACTTAAGCGCTAAAACCGCCACTCCGGCCCGATAAAACACCACTGCGGCCGGATGGAGCCGTTGTCCGCCGGGCCGCGCCGCTGCCAAACGTGGTTCCGCGGCTTCGTTGCTGCGAAATATCGTTGCGCCAGGCGCTGGTGCGTTGCATTACATTCGGGTTAGCGTAATAACGCGGGTTGGGCGACATCATCCGGCCGGCCATGTACCCAATGCTACTCCACATTAGCACGTCCATCATGCCGAAACGGTTGGTGTTGGTAGGGTTTACCGCAGCATATTGTTGCATTTGCCGTTGCAAGGCTTCGCCTTTTAAGGTATCAATTTTACCATCGTGATGACGCATAATAGCCGCTACTTCGCCAACGCCGGCCGGGCGTTCATCAGTAATTTGCCAGTGATCCGGGCTGGTTTCGGTTAATTCGGTTATGACGCCGCGGGTGCTGCTCTCATCACTCGACCAGTCGGTAGCGGTATCTTGTTCTGTTTGATTACGGTTGTTACAAGCGGTTAAGCCTAAACAAGAAGCCGTAGCTATAATCAGTACGTTTCGTTTCAGATCGCCTACTGGTATTTGTAAATATCTTTTCTTCATCTTATTTATGGTTGAATAGTTTAATGGCTGAATGTTAGCTACAAAGGCTATAAACTCATAACGATATTACCCCAGCCATTAACATAAAGTCGACATTTAAACGGTTAATTTATTAAAGCTACTCCCACAAAGGGTAATGTTCCAGTTGTACTTCGCGCTGAAAGAATATACGGGTAGAAGCTTCGAAAGACCGGGTAAAGTCTGATACGTAAAACCGGTGGTCTTTCGTTAACGCACTGGCCATTAAATTTTGGTTTTCCAGAAAGGCTTTTACGTGTTGGGCCACTATTTGCGAAGCATCCACAATATCAACCTGGCCTTTATAATAGTCGCTAATTTGATTTTTAATAAGCGGATAATGCGTACAACCCAGTATTAAGGCTTCTATCTGTTGCAGCGCTGGATCGGATAAATAAGTTTGAATGATACTTCCACTGATATTATTATTGAAAAATCCTTCTTCGATCATGGCAGCCAATAAAGGTGTAGCTACCGAATTTAAAGTAATATTTTGGTTCAGGTCATCAATCTTTTTACGGTACACATTTGAGTTTACCGTTTGCTTCGTGCCAATCAGGCCAATGGTTTTATTGGGGTAGTGTTGGCCAATATACGAAATAACCGGGTCAATTACATTTAAAGCCTTGGCCCGGCTCCCTACGTATTCTCTAACTAAATCGTAGGCTGCGGCCGAAGCCGAATTACAGGCAATTAAAATTACTTTACATTTCTGCTTAACGAGTAAATCACATATTTTAACGGCATAAGCCTGAATAGCGGCCGTCGATTTATCGCCGTAAGGTAAATGGGCGGTATCGCCAAAATAAAGGAGCTGCTCGTTTGGTAATAGTTTATGAATAGCCCTAGCCACCGTTAAGC
>Ga0210040_10008186_pt1 | contig 12464 bp, 10 predicted proteins | sample CryGeyCG12114_NA_FD_185462 | JGI IMG/M metagenome (GOLD analysis project Ga0210040, IMG submission 185462) | Groundwater microbial communities from aquifer - Crystal Geyser CG19_WC_8/21/14_NA (SPAdes) (version 2) | ecosystem: Environmental > Aquatic > Deep subsurface > Groundwater | place: USA... | reverse complement strand
ACACTCGAGTTGATGTCACGTCTTGAACGGAGAGGTCGAGGTTGTTGGAGTCCGTTGTGGTCGAGAAGCGAGCCAAACGAGGCCAGTGGTGATGAGGTACATGGTCAAGGGGTGATGCGCAATTTCGTGCTGGGAAGACCTTCAAGGAACCTTCTTTCGAGTCCCGTCTCGGGCTTGTACCGCCGGACAGAGTACCCATTCCGGCAACTATGGACTTTTGTATCCATGTTGAGGATGACTGTAGATTGACTCAAGAGATGGTCAATTGATAGCTCTTGGCGCTGCAGTTCCACGCTTCATGGAAGGTGCTGCGTGAGAGGGTGGTTGACAGCAGTTCACGCCTATATCTCCTAGAGTGGAAAGAGCGTGTGCAATGGTGTACAAAGAAGTTACCTCCCTTAGGTGCCTAGGTAGGTAGGCACCTTGGTCGCCATGGCCACTCCTATTATGCGCAGTCAGGTGATGCTGCTTGATGCGAACTTTCGTTTGTGCTCATCAGACAGAAGACCCTGCATGTGTGAGGGCCTCAAGTCTTCAACCGTGCAGCTCTCGCTTCGGCTTCTCTTCGCTGCTCAACTTCACCCAAGAAATCCATCCTGTTCAGATAGCCTTCCTTCGCCCTAGCGTGCTCATCCAATTCCTCCTTCAGACCTTCAGCGTCTACATGAACAGCCCAATCCATCTTACTCTTCTCCACCACATTAAGCTTCGGTCCTTTGACAGAGTGGCCAGTATTGCCCGCCGACCAATTTTTCTTGAATGCGGCTAGGTTGCTATGGTTAGGATCGAAACGAGATATCTTCCGTACAGGCCGGAGCACAGTTTGATTTCTAGGCTGAGTGGTAGATTGCTCCTTGCCGGCCTGCTGTGATAACCATAGCTTAGCCTCTGCCGACGACCTGGCAACACTTTTCTCCTCAGTATGGAATTCACCTGCAAACTTGTAGGTTCGCTTGATGGTTATCATTTCTCCAACATCGGATACCACGTTATTCTTATTGGTTAACACTTCAGCGCCGCTTGACGCATCGGACCCAGAATGTGTGCTTTGCATCTTGCCGTCCGCCTCATACTGCTCCATCCGTGGCAGTGGCAACAGCACAGACTTATTGATCTCTTCCCAGATTTTGTCCACATCAATGGTGCTACCTTTGCTTGTCGCCAGTTTGTTTCTTTTCCGTTCGTCATTTTCTCGTTCCCGCATGGCTCTTGTCCTGGCCCGCCACCCTTCCGATATGTCGCCTTCATCCTCAACCTCTTCGCCCTTTTTCTTCCGCCTACGACGAGCTTTGTCCTGCTCTTTGATTGTAGCTTCGTCGCCTGAGTCCAGCTCTCCTAACTCAGTAGCAGGCTGCGGCGCGTTGCGGGTCTTTCGCCGCTTCATCGGCCTCTGGTCGGCCACGCCTTCGGTAGCTTCATTTTCGGAGGAAGATGCACGATCTGCGACATCACCATCGTCAGCCAGAAAATCGCTGTCGGCCTCCTCGTCGTAGTCATTATCGATGTCAGGGTCGTGTTCTCTTGGATCTGCCATGTTATGAACGATTCTGTCACCCGAATGAATGTAAAGTAGAACGTAGATACTGGTATATCACGAGTTCAGCAGCGAATGCTGAGCGCAGAGCATATGACGGATATGAAGTAGGTCCGTGAGTCAAGCATACGGTAAGCAATCCGAACAAACACGTTACGCGTGGCCAAGACCGGTCCCTGTTATGCAGAATTCTAACAAAGGCGATTCTGGGACCAAAGGTCTCGAGTGCATGTGCGTGAGAAGGTTCACTGAGGACTACTTACCTACCTAGGTAGGTACGTATGCCTGACGCGTGTAATACGAGAGTAGTTTAAATGTATACACTGCAGTTGACGTGTTATCGCGATGGTCCGTGCACACGCACGCATAGATGGTCATGGTCTTTTCCCTAGTACTTGCCTAGGCAGGTAGTAGTGGACGACTTCGTCTCATATTGAAATGCCCACTTTCGTCCGTAGATACATCATACCGCTTCTCAGGTGTCTCATCAAAGTCACTTCGCCTTGAAGGCTACCTACTTAGGTAAGTACCCTCATCTGACCTTCTCGCACTCGGAGCCAGTAGCAGCATAGAGCCTGGAGGTGGCTACGGCCGTAAGTAAGCAGACTTCCCAAGTTCCTCTATAGTAATCATCCGTACCACTATCCTAGTTAATAATGGGGGGACGAACGCTACGTCCCGCGTCTGTTAAACAAGGTTCGTATGCCATGGCTGAAACGGCCTATATGAACAGGGGCCTTGCGGAGCAATGACATGCCGATCACATGCAGAGGCTAACATCATCGTCTTGAAATGCACGGCGGAATTCATATATAAGCCATCTATTCCTGCTACTAAACCAGCTTTCACACAGCAAAAGCACTTGTATCATGCCCAGAGCATCCTTGCTGTCTGCCTTGCGCAATGTTCAACCAAAGTTCCGTACTCCATCTGGAACGAGAAGTATGGCATCGCTCGGAGAGAAGCCAGCAAAGGTTCAACATTACAACGACTGGCCCAACAGCCAAGGAGTACCGCACCCGCAGCTATCTCTGTGCTTCTAACTGATCTTATACTAGTTTGATGTCTCATACGAGGAACACAGTCCGATCGTGCTCGACGTTCACGGGACTATACCTGCCTACGCTTCAGGCGTTCTTTTCAGAACTGGATTAGGACCTCGAGTCATCAACACCGACAACGGCGGTACTTTTCAAACGAACCACTGGTTTGATAGCTTCGCGCAGGTCCATCGCTTTCAAATCGAGGCAGTGAGAGGTCAGCCTGCAAAGGTCACATACAATTCGAGATTGGTCAGCGACGGGTTGATTGAGAAGGTCAAAAAGGATGGCAAGCTGAATGGCTTTACGTTTGCGGCAAAGTACGATCCTTGCATGTCCTTCTTTCAAAAGCTACAGTCTGTGTTTCGACCTTCTGCGCTAGAGCCAACGCCCGCTCCGAACGAAGTGAGCGTCTGTGTTACGATTTCGGCGAATTTCCCAGGTCTTGCACGGGATGGGACTCCTGGAGGGCCCCACAGAAAAACCGGCGTGACGACAATCGCCAACAAAACAGACGCTTCGATCCTCCAAATGCTAGATCCAGAATCGTTGGAGCCAATAGGCCTTGCACGCCAGACTAATTTACATCCTGCATTAAAAGGTCGCGCCAGTGCTACTCATGCGAAGTCTGACCCTGTTACCGGAGACGTGTACAATTATAACCTTGATTTTGGTCGCAAAGGCACTTACAGGGTTTTCAAGGTATCTGCAGAGACTGGAAAGACCTCCGTCTTGGCGACAGTGAGCTACGCACCGGCTTACTTGCACTCGCTTTTCATCACCGAGAACTATGTCGTTCTGTGCATCTGGAATTCATCCTATGTCGCTGGTGGTGCAAAAGTCCTACTGGACCAGAACCTCCTTGATAGCATATATTATGATGACAAACGGCCAGCAATGTGGTACGTGATTGACAAAAAGCCGACTGAGGAAGGTGGAAAAGGCTTGGTCGCCCAGTACGAATCCGAGCCTTTCTTCTGCTTCCACACAATCAACGCATTCGAGAGTCACAACTCCGGAGACGGTGACGTGGACATTCTTGCGGATCTTGTGGCATACGACAGCACCGATGTCCTTCATCGGTTCTACTTTGAGAACTTGTTATCGGATTCGCCCGCGGCAAAAGCCTGGTCAGATCCCGAAAACGTTGCGGCGCGTGGCTCAATGCGCCGCTTTATGTTACCAAAGATAAATCGTGACCCAAGTCAACGACCCTTGAAAGCAACTACATGCTCAGTGGGCAAAAAGGATGCAGCACCAGAATTACCGACGTTGAATCCATCGAAGGTCACACGTAAACATCGATATGTCTATGGTACAGTCGACACGGGCAAATCGACCTTGGCAGATGGGCTGATCAAGCATGACATCGAGTTGGGCACCTCCCAAACATGGAGCAAGCATGGGCATACTGTGGGCGAAGCTATCTTTGTTGCAGATCCTGACTCGGATCTCGAGGATGGTGGCATTCTGTTGAGCGTCGTACTGGACGGCATTGAGGGCAGAAGCTATCTGCTCGTGCTGAGCGCACGCACCATGGAGGAGATCGGGCGCGCGGATGTTCCAGGAATTGTTGGACACGGGTTCCACGGTTTACACGCGAGAAGCGGTGTAGATGTTGAGGGAACGAATGCTTTAAACATGTGAATTTACCTGTTTATTCAGTAAGTTGACCAATTCCGAAAGTGCCACTTTGTTAATCGGACCAAGTTCTTAGCACATGCGAAACATCCAGGTAGTAGTAGTAGCAACCCTACCTCGGTAGGTACGCTGGACCCGGCCTTGAAACGTGACTGCGCGTGCTCCATGCCGTATGTGACGTCTTGGTAAGCACGATGTCACGTCCGGCGTTCCGATTTCGATGCTCTTCTCATCCTCTGAGGCCGACACATAACAGATTGTGGTCAAGAAATCAATGGTCGCGGGACGAAATGGTCTCACTACGCGATGGCAAGCAGACTTCGAAGGGCCCGAGTGAGGTGCAAAAGTAGACTCTGGCACATGCTCTGAAGTCGAGACTGAAAGAGTCTCGAGATACACAAGGAGAAGTTGATGAACAACGAGCTGAGACTGCAGAGGCTCAGCCTCCGAAACTCAAAAGACCTTGGTCTGAGTCTCCACGTACGGTTACGACGAATTTGCTGACTGGGTGAAGCCGACGCCGTACAACTAAGGAAAAATGATGCGAGCCATGGACAAAGCTGTGAATAGAGCCCAGGAGGAAGAGAAGAGAATGGGGGCGATATTCTTTGAAGGTCGTGCGTGGAAAGAATCGACAATCACGGTGGGAGAGACAAAAGCTATTGGAAAGATAGATTATCGAAGGACTTGGGGGTGCCGTGGCACCTTGTGGACTCGAAAGTTTCCGAGGGAGGGGAGAGGAGAGGCTTTCCCAAAGACAAGGTAGAGGATTAGCAAAGCGCCTCTACCGAAGAGCAGCGTGAAAGAATGAAAAGCATGATGGCGGGCGCAAGCCTGCGTAAATAGGTAGCGTGTAGCTTGTTCGTGTACCCGGGATTGTGAAATTCCAACCACTATTCGCTTTGTCGATGTAGTAGTTTCTGACCCTTCAAGTTCCCTCCCAGTTGCACACCTGCACCTGCACCTGCATCGTTGACGCCAAAGCACGGAGGAATGATCCGCCACGCGTTCCTGCCTCGGATGCAGCTTTAAATGCGTGTGGCTGGGGCAACGCCGCGTGACGTCACTTAGCCACAACCGGCTGGCGCTTCAACTTGAACTTGAAGTGGTGCGCCGCGCCCTGGCGAAGAAACCACTGAGATTCCTGCAGCTCGCCCGACAACCTCACACTCGTAATCTACAATTTATCCTTGTCCAACTCAAAGGCGGTCGCAGAACATTCGTCCTGCTAGGAATTGTTAGACAATGTTCTGACGCTTTCACTGATTGCCTCTGCAAGCCCTTCACACCTGTGCTTCCGGCGCAAAAGCGCGTTTCGTCACGCGACCCCACGTGCGCATCGCCAATTGACCATCCACCATGACTTCCTCAAGGACTTTTGGCTGGACAGATCTCACGTCTGCTGCCGCTACTGTTCAGTTCACTACGCCTCCAGCATCCTACCTCAAGTTTCCACCTGCTTCGCTACCAGAGATCCTGCCTCCGCCATCCGACCATCCCACTTTCGCTCATCCTTTCACGATCTCCACCGAGTGGTATAATGCGGTTCTCTCGCCTAATGTGCCGATCACGATCGCTCTTGCCTACGCTACCATAGCAACATACCTCAACAGTGTCAACGTACAACGCAAATTCAAGCCATGGGCCTTCAGCCGCACGAGATTGTTCAAGCTACTTGTTATTCTGCACAATACCTTCCTCGCAATCTACTCAGCATGGACGTTCGTTGGCATGCTCAACGCAGTACGCCTGTCGTTCGCGAATTATCATGGAGAGCACGGCCTTGCTGGTGTAGTAGACTCTATGTGCAAGCTCCATGGACCACGAGGACTGGGCGCTGCTGCAACGTACAATTCAACGACGAACGCATGGACGATGACCAACAGAATATTTCATCTCGCAGCTGACGGGCTTACCCCAGAGACCACCGATGTTGGACGCATGTGGAATGAAGGTTTAGCATTTTATGGTTGGCTATTCTACCTCTCAAAGTTCTACGAAGTGTTTGACACACTCATCATTCTTGCTAAGGGCAGGAAGAGCAGTTTCCTGCAGACATACCACCATGCTGGTGCGATGATGTGTATGTGGGCTGGTATCAGGTACATGTCTCCTCCCATTTGGATGTTTGTGCTTGTGAACTCTGGAGTCCATGCTATTATGGTGAGTTTGTGGTCCATTCTTCCATACACCGTGCTAACAAGCCACAGTACACCTTCTACCTTTGCTCCGCTCTTGGTTTCCATTTCCCTAAGTGGTTCAAGCAATCACTTACGACCCTCCAAATGTCGCAATTCGTTGTCGGCATAGCCTACGCTTTCCTACATCTCTTCATCAAGTATCAGGCGCCGGTCAGTGTACCATACCTTTACCACCTCGGCGACGTTGCACAAGCGCTGCCTTCCGACGCTTCTTCTGCTGCTTCATCCATTGTGACAGCAACGGCCGGCACGGCTGCTTGGCTCAAAAAGTACGCGTTCCGCGCAGCTGGCCGTGAAGGACTTGCTGAAAACGTGCTCAACGAGCGAGGTCAGACGTTCGGCGTTGACGCAGTCCACGCGGTGAAAGACTTTGCGGCCAAGACAGAAACGCGTTACAAGGATGAGTTACAGTGGGTACACTGTCTCGACACCAGCGGCCAAACTTTTGCGGTACTGCTCAACTGCTTCTACTTGGCACCCTTGACATGGTAAGTTTCTTAACATTTCAGTTCAAATTCCAAGCTTTCTTCACAGAGGCTCAAGGCAGCCCTTCTCACCATTATCTTGCATTCTTTAGTCTGAAGTGTAAAGCTAACGATATGTTTCTACCTAGGCTCTTTGCTCAGTTCTTTATCACGTCCTATCTTAAGCGAGCCGAGCGACGCAGAAGCAGTGCGGCTAGCGAGACTGCCAGCATCGTGCGTCAAAGTGGTAGAGATGCGTTCAAAGGTGTTGCTCGCCGCATGAGTGACGCGTTCGGTGAAATGAGCGTCAATGAGGAACTCGGGGATGACACCGTTCTTATAGATGGGGAAGAGCTGAAAGAGGAGATGAGAAGAGCCGCCGCCGAAACCAAGCGAAACATTAGTGACGCGATGGACAAGGCAAAGCAAAAGGCTGGCAGCATCGACGTCAAGAATGCAGTCAGCGAAGACCTGGAGAAATTGAAAAAGAACATTCAGGGCACGGTGCAGAAAGCTAAGGACAATTTGACACCGAAAAAGGAAACAACGGAGCAAATCAAAAGCAAGGCGAAGCAAGTCAAGGACACCACCTATGATGGAATGACCAAGGTACAAGAAAACGCTAGCAATTACATCAAAAAGGCAAGCGAAGAGCTATCTAAACAGGCCCCAAGCGAAGAAACAAAGGAGAACGTCAAAGGGAAGGCAAGTGAGGTGGCAGATAAAGCTCAGGAGACTGGTAGTCAGGTGTCGAAGAAATCGAAGAAGGCGGCTCGCAAGGCGGGTGAAGAAGCAAAGGACAAGGCAGATGAGGCTGCTTCAGAAGCTAACGACAATGCACAAGAAGGCACGAGCTCGATTGCAGATGACGTCAAAGAAAAGGCAAATAAAGCCGAAGAGAAGGTGGACGAAACCACACCACAGTCGACACCCGAGAAGCGTGAGGATACCCGGCCCGAAAAGCAACGTACTGGTGCTGATGCCCACAAGGAAGATGGCACCAAAAACGAAGAGGCTGAAAGCCAAGATGTGAAGAGGAGTCCGAAGAAGCTGTCGAAGCAGGGGCCAAAGGAGGAAGTAAAGGTCAAGCACGGTGAAGACAAGGTCATTGACCTGAAGAAGCAGCCGATCAAACACGAAGGCACACCTTCCAGCATGGCACACACTGAAGACAAGTCGTTTGCCGCGGCTGCGAAGAGCTGAGTGAGGGACTTCGAGCTGTCGAGAAGATGGCAGTGAACGCATGAGTTTGAGATGTTAGCTCCCGAGTTCCAAGAGCACAAAGTGGATGGTGGAAGAAACAGTCAAAGGGGGCATGTGAATTGGCTGATATTGTATTGTGCTTCAATAGCTTTATACCCTTCGATCGGTCGCTTTAGTACGCGCATGCGGCTGATTAGAGAGCACAACAACGTGGTTTTCCGTGTATCGTTCTTCGTCCCTACGTGTGAATCTGACAACGTCTCGCATCACTCAGAAGACTACACGACTATAGACATTCCCAACGCCACCAACCTCGACGGATCATGACGTTCCTCTTCCAATTCCTTGTGGGTCAAATATCACTACTGCCTTCTGCAACATGTAAGTTGAGAACGTGTACCCATGGCGCGACGCCGCAATCGTGGTATGGAAGGACAACTGGAATCTCGAGCTTGAAGTGCGTCCTGCTTTCGACATGCTGATGCCGTGGATCCGCAACAAAGTCAAGGCCAATGTCAAGCTGATAAGAGTTGGAAGCGATGGCTAGACTCTGAAGGAAGAAGCTTGTGGTGGACATTGCGGGTGCTACGGACCACACATAATGTACTCCTCAAAGCTAGAAATCTGTTCTCCAAGGCCCGAGATTGCCTGCTTGTACGACAAGTAAATCTTGTCTCTATTTGGGACATAAGTCTGGAAGACGACTAAATGCGTGGTGGGCCAACGCTTGTAATCAGGATCTTAGGAACTTGGTTGCCCACTCAGAGCCCATATTCTCCGATATAGTCCGAAGAAAGGCGCTACAGTCCTCGGTTGAACTCAACCATCCCGTCAACACCACCTTGATCCCAGAACTCTTTCTCCAACGACTTCGCACTCACGGCTTGTCGTTGGGGAAAGACGGCCAAAGCCAAAGGAAGAGCAAAGATGCTGGTAGTCAAGATCAGCCCAAGGTTGACTGGCAATACCATCCGAGGTCGCTGCTTCAACCATTCGGTCTCCTGTAGTCTCACCAATATTAATGGAGGCAGCACCATGATTGGTGTGGCGTTGAAGACTCGGCTGAGCGCTGTCTCGCCCACCGCGAGAGTTGCAGCTTTCTTGCTCTTACCCACACTCGCAACCTCTTTTCCAGACCTTTCTCTCTCTGTCTTCTGTTGGTCACTCTGTACAGGGTATACGTCAATGCCTTTTCGAATCTCCTCGCCGCGCATAAGGAAGACGTTCAGCGCTCCCGCACTCGCTACAGCAGCGAATGGTACCAGTCGAGTAAGCGTCATGCGAGCACCGGGTGACAGTCGCTTCAAACGTGGGACGAGGGCATTGAGTCCTAGAGCAACAGTGCACGATGCTGTGACTGCTGCAAAATAGTTTTGTACTAGAGCAGATGTTGACATTGGGTTAGACTTGTTTGCATTCGCGCTGTTGACCGCGACGTTGAGCGATTGGTTAGTTATCTGCCAGAACAATGTGCCTGTGGTCTTCTGCTGTCAGCTGCCAGTGGTATGAGCTGAGAAGTATGGCTCACTCCTAGATTTGGCGTCAACATGCCCGCTGTAACGACAAGGTTCGAGATGACGAAGCATGACATGCGAAAGGGTAGGAAGACTGGCTCGCCGGTGTCTACTGTGTGTCAGTATGGTGCACATTGGCTGCAAGAAATATACATACCAGGGTGTAAGGTAGAATCCACAACTTTTTTGGCTTGCCATATCTGCGGTGTCATCGTTCTGACTTCGCCCTTTTTGTAAGAGGTAACGAGCTGCTTTGCATTCTCGAGGCCGGAGGAGGAGACGAAGAGCGTCCTGCGTAAAAGGGTTAGTAAAGCCTACATAGACAAGCTTGACAGCAAGGTGTCGGAAAAGAGCTGTACCTTCAGCACCGCACATGATGCCTCCGGTGGCAGTCATGTTGCCCTCACCTTGGATCTGCTATCTGCGCTGACTGTTTCACTCGGCCCCAGTATGTAGAAAGGTCATACTGAGATGCCGGAAGGTCGCGATTGCCTGGGAGGGATGCAGACATCCTGAAGACGATGACGCCCGAAGCGTCAGTTCACGATATATGCTGTGTTCTCTGTCTCTTGTGGCAGCAAGCAGCGCGCTTATGTACCAGCCTCACATGCAAAAGAGCTTCGTTTGCGGAAAACAGAGCAGCTACAGTGGTGAGCCTCGTCGATAAGCGCGTCAAGCCTTGAGCAGCCTTGCAGTGGATTGTCGACTAGGCCCAGATAAGCAACCCCGCACATGTCCGACGTTCCCTTCCGTTGCGACGCCATGTTTTCCATTCAAGTCGTTTGATGTCGAATTCCTTTGACACTGCTGCTCGCGTAAGCAATCGAAGAACTGTCAATCGAAGCAGAGGATCACCCAACGGAACCAGTAAATCAAACATGGCAGCCAACGGTGGGGACGATGGTTCCGACCTCGGCTCCATTGACTCGGAACTCGAGTATGAACTTGATGAAGGCATTCCTCAGTTTGAAGATCCTTTCATCCAAAAGTATCTACAGGGCCGTAACGCTTTGGTCGAGCAAGAGAAAAAGCAACGTCATGATCGCGCCTTCAAACAAAGCATGTCTCCCATGGCAGTCACGGCTGCCAAGATCATGGCCTCTATTCGCAAAAGAGAGTTGGCAACAATGTGGACCTCCGAGTACGAGAACACTCTAGCAGAGAAGAACGGAATCGATTTACATCCCGGTATGATGTTCACGCTAGCACGGGACAGACTGGAGACAACAGAGCTATGGAAGATTATCGAGCGCATGCCTAAAGGAGCCCTTTTGCACGCTCACATGGATGCTATGATTGATGTCGATTGGTTGGTGGAACAAGCATTGGCTGAAAAGGGCATGTGCATCATGGCCCCCGAAGGACTTAGCGACAGCAAAAAACGAGAGACTGGTCTCATGCAATTTAGGGTAGTCAGCGATGAAGAGGTAAGCAAGCAGAAGAACGCAAGCAGCATCTGGAGTTCATCCTACACGGCCATGACGCCGTTACCCATTAGGGAAGCACAACGTACTTTCCCTGACGACGATACCACTTTCAAGAAGTGGTTGATCAGCAGATGTACCATCACACCTGAAGAATCGTTATGCCATCATCATGGCCTTGATGCTGTCTGGAAAAAGTTCTCAAGCACATTTCCCGTCATAGGATGGATGTTGTTCTACGAACCTATATTTCGGAAAGCGACACAGAGGCTACTCGGCCAATTGGCTGTGGATGGTATTACATATGTCGATCTCAGGTTAAATTTCTTGTTTGAATATCGCAAAGCAGGACAAACGACCGGCGAGAAAGGGTACGAATCGTTCTTCGAGGCCTTTGGTGAAGAAGTTGAAAAATTCAAAAGCACTGATGCAGGCAAGAACTTTAAGGGTGCCAGAATGATCTGGACCGTTGTACGGAGGCTAGACAACCGCACCTTAGCCGAATCAATGAAGGAGTGCATACGCATCAAAAAGAAGCTGCCACATCTTATCTGTGGCTTCGACTTTGTTGCGCAAGAAGACCGAGGGCGTACGCTAGCTGACTTGACACCTTTAATCTTCTGGTTTCGGAAAAAGTGCGCGGAAGCCAACGTGGAGATACCGTTCTTTTTCCATGCTGGAGAATGCTTGGGTGATGGAGACAGCACCGACAACAATCTGTTCGACGCTATCTTGCTAGGCACAAGACGCATTGGTCATGGCTACTCCTTGTACAAGCATCCGTTGCTTATTGACATGGTAAAAGAGAAAAAGATCTTGGTCGAGAGCTGTCCTATTTCGAACGAGATCCTTCGGTTATCAAGCTCGATCCTATCTCACTCGTTGCCAGCACTACTATCTAGGGGAGTACCTGTGTCTCTCAATAATGACGATCCAGCAATCCTCGGCCATGGTAAGAATGGCCTCAGTCATGACTTCTGGCAGTCTTTCATGGCATTTGAGAACCTCGGCCTAGAGGGACTAGCGACCATGGCGGAAAACTCGTTGAAGTGGTGCGCGGTCGAAGATCAAAAGACAGCAGAGTGGACCAAAGCGATCACAGAAAGTTATATGGGAAAAACAGTCAAGGCAAAAATGCTCAAGGAGTGGAGGACTGAGTTCGAGAAATGGTGTCAATGGATTATCATGGAGTATCCCCTCGAGATAGACGACGATGAAGACGAGGAGGAGGATGAAGAGGATGATGAAGATGAAGACGAAGACGAAGAGGACGACGAGGACGAAGAAGAGGATGAATGATGGTGATAAAATGCTGGAATATCCGTTTGCATAGCGTGGGCGTTGACAGAGCATTTCCATGGCAGAGTTTATTCAGGTAGACATTGCGTCCTTGGGTAGATTGCTGCTGTGGGTAGATTGGCATGCAGACAACTATGTTTCAAC
>Ga0210040_10008185_pt1 | contig 12465 bp, 5 predicted proteins | sample CryGeyCG12114_NA_FD_185462 | JGI IMG/M metagenome (GOLD analysis project Ga0210040, IMG submission 185462) | Groundwater microbial communities from aquifer - Crystal Geyser CG19_WC_8/21/14_NA (SPAdes) (version 2) | ecosystem: Environmental > Aquatic > Deep subsurface > Groundwater | place: USA... | reverse complement strand
ATTTCCGAGTTTAACAAGCGCATCATCGATATTGTGCTGCAGGAGCCTGTGCCCTTTATATATGAGCGCCTGGGCGAGAAATACAACCATATCCTGATCGATGAGTTTCAGGACACCTCGGTGCTGCAGTGGAACAACCTGCTCCCGCTCGTGGACAACGCCCTTGCCTCAGGGCACTTCAGCATGGTGGTGGGCGATGCGAAGCAGGCCATCTACCGCTGGCGTGGCGGCGAAATGGAGCAAATCCTGCACCTGTACAAGCAGACTACCCAGAACCTCTACCAGAACCGCCGGCACGGACACCTGATTGAGGAGCGTTACCAAACCGTGGACCAAGCGCTGGAACCCGCCGACTTGAATACAAACTACAGGAGCCGGGCCGAGATCATCGACTTTAACAACGAACTGTTCACCTATATCAGCCAAGGACACAAAGCGTTCGGCATGTTCTCGGCTATATATGACGATAAGTTCCAGCAACAGGTGCCGGTGGGCAGCGACAAGCGCGGGGGCCATATTCAGGTCATGTTCACATACCCGGAAGACATCAACTACAAATATAACCTGAACAGCTGTGGCCGCACCGAAGAACTGTACGATGGCTATGCGCGGCCTGAGACACTGAGCTATGACGAAAGCACGCTCAACATGGTGCTGCAACTGGTGAAGGAGGCGCTTGCGGAAGGTTATCAGCTGCAGGACATGGCTGTGTTGTGCCGTACCAACAGCAAAAGCAAGCTGATTGCCAATTTCCTGAAAGAGCGGAAGTTCGACATTATCTCCCAGGATTCGCTTTCGCTGCAGTTTGCCGAGGTCATTAACCTCATCATTGCCCTCTTCCGCGTCTTCAACCGGCCCAACGATACACTTGCGAAGTCGGAGGCGCTGTACCTCGTGTGCAAGGTGGCACTGGGGACTATCCCGGATGTGGGCATGACGCAGACCATTGCGGACATTGCCAATGAGCCGGCAAGCCAGCCGTTCTTTGACCAGCTGCGGGTTTTCGGGTTCGACGTGCAGGAACGCGAAACAGGGAATCTCTCTATATATGAGTTGACGGAAAAGCTCATTCGCATTTTTAACCTGCTCGACAAGAACAACGAGAGCGAGTACCTCTTCCGCTTCCTGGACCTCGTGCTCGAGTACAGCCTCAAGCAGAGCAATAACCTCAATAACTTCCTGAACTACTGGGATGTGCAGAAAGAGAAGCTGAGCATCAACACGCCAAAAAACCGCAACGCTATCACAATCACCAGCATTCACAAGTCCAAAGGCCTGGCTTACCCGATCGTAATCATCCCCTTTGCCGACTGGAGCACAGAGCCCATGAACCGCTCCCTGATGTGGAGCCAGTTGCCGGATGAGGTAGGCGTAACGGGCAAGCTGCGAAGTGTGGCGGTAAACATAAGTTCTAAACTGGAGAAAACGATCCTGGCGCAACAGTATATCACCGAGGTCGAGAAAACGTTCATAGAAAACCTGAACATGCTGTACGTGGCCCTCACCCGCCCCATCGACCGGCTGTACCTGATCGGGAACGCCAAGGACCTGCTCGATGAAAAGAAAGCAGCGCGGGCATTGGAGGGTTCGGCTAAAAACATCAGCCACCTGCTTTACCGCTACCTGGTGTACAAGGAACTGTGGGAGTCCGGAAAATGCTGCTACCAACTGGCGAAAGGCACCTCACATCCGGCGCGCGCAGCCGGGAAGGAAGACCGTGCGTACCACCTTGATTACCTGACCTCCTCAGACTGGGAGCAGCGCCTGAAGATAAAGCAGCACGCCAACAACGTATTTGATTTTGAGACGCAGGCTATCCAGCGCCAACAGAACCGAAAGCTGCATTACGCGCTGGCGCGCATCGCATTTGCCCCGGAGCTGGGCCAGGTGCTGCGCCAAATGGTATATGAGGGCATCATCAGCGAACGTGATATGCCGGAGCTGAGGCAGAAACTGACGCAGGTGCTCCACCACCCGAAGCTGCGCCACTACTTCACAAACAAAGTGGCTGTAGAACATGAAAAGGAAGTGCTGGATGCCCGCGCCTATCTCTACAAACCAGATCGTATCGTGTTTGACGGCGAGGCTGTTGTGCTGATGGAGTTCAAGACGCCGCCGCCAGCGCCGGAGCATCGCTTTAAACTCGACCATTACGCCGTGCGCTTTCGGCAGTTGGGGTACCAGCAGGTGAAATGTGTGCTTTATTACTTTGAGACGGAGCAGGTAAAAACCTGGAACTACGGCGGCAAAAAAAAAGAACAACTAGATCTGGAACTGTAACTGGTAGCTTTGGCTAGTAAAGCCATGAACTTTAAGCGTGTAAAATAGCTCGCTCAGCTGTAAATTTGTGCTATCCAGGCATTTTCAGCAACTTACGTAACTCGACATAAAAATATTGAAAATTACGCCCTCTTTCCTTTGCAAATTCCGTATGCATGGCGGTATATATAGGCGGCCAATTTTATTAGACCCGTAGCGTTTCAAGAGCCTGCTCTATTACCAGATACTGAGATTATAAACTGATAGCGGACGATGCCTCTCCTAACTGTTCTCAAAAATACTCTGTTTTCACAGGGCACGTTGAAAGCAATTCTTGAAGGAGAAACAGCGACTCCTTGTGTGAAATTATGCAGAATTACAACAACCTGAAAGTTGACCTTTCCAACTGTGACACCGAACCGATCCAGCTCATTGGCAGGATTCAGCCATACGGGTTCTTACTGATACTGAACAAAGCGACGCTGCAGGTAGAGCAGGTGAGCCAGAATGTGGCGCAGTACCTGGAGGTAACGCCGGAATTGCTGCTTGGAAACAGAATTACCGCTATTTGCCAGGAAGGGGAACACGCGCTGCTGGAAGAGCACCTGAAACAGGCGCAAAAAAGAAGTCCGCAACTGCTGCAGTTACAAGGGAAGCAATTCTTCGGGTTTATGCACGAGTCAGATGATAAACTGGTGCTGGAGTGTGAGCCTGTGGCAAAATCGAACAGCCAGCGCAGGCTTGACAACTCCCTCTCCTTCTGCCATTTCCAATATGAACTGAATGAACTGGAGTCACTGCAGGGCCAGGCGAAACTGCTCGTGGACTTTGTGCAGGGTATTCTCGACTATGACCGGGTAATGCTGTATGTATTCGATCAGGACTGGCACGGGGAGGTAATTGCCGAGAACATCAAACCCGGCGTACGCTCCTATCTGCACCACCATTTTCCTGCTTCTGATATTCCGGCGCCTGCCAGGGCTTTGCTTGTAAAAAAGCATATACGCCAGATTCCGGATGTGGACGCGGAGGCTGTTAACATCATTCCCTATCTCAACCCCACAACAGGCGCTCCCTCCAACATCATCCGGTCAGAGCTCCGCAACCCTTCCGAGATTCACCTGGAGTACCTCCGCAACATGGAAGTTGGTGCAACGCTGTCGTTTTCCATCATGGTGAAGAACAAATTATGGGGATTGATCACATGCCAGCACCAGACGCCGCTGTTTAGCGATTACTGGAAGCGAATGACCTGTAATTTAGCCGCCATGGCCTTTTCCAACGCGGTGGTGGCCAGCCGTGAAAAGCGGGATGTGCAGGCTTTTGAGCGCCTGAAGCAGGTGGAGGAGATGCTCATCAGCCAGGTAGACGAGACGGGCGATATTTTTGAAGGGCTTTTTGAGCAAGAACAGAAGTTGCTTCATCTCGTTGCCTGTGAAGGCGCAGCCGTCTATTTTAACCATTCGCTGGTGGCAGTGGGTAACACACCCACCCAGGAGCAGCTCCTGGAAATAGTTGACTGGCTGGCGGAACAAAAGGAAGAACGTTTCTTCTCCACAAGGGAACTCTCCCGGCATATGTCCACTGCCGCCAGCTTTCGCGACACCGCCAGCGGGCTTCTCGCGTTGGAGATCTCGCGCTACAACAAAGAGTATATCCTTTACTTCAAGCCAGAGATACGGGAGAGGCGCATTTGGGCCGGAGATCCAGAAAAGCCGACAGCCGGCGCAGACCAGCGCATACATCCGCGGAAATCGTTCAGGCAATGGGAAGAAATTGTTCAGGGGAAGTCGCAGCCCTGGTCGCTAAATGACCTGGAGATAACCCAGATACTGCTGAAGGACATTACGGCGATTTTACTCCGGAACCAGGCCAACATGCTGAAGGACCTGAACCATGAGTTGGAGGCCTCGGCAGAGGAACTGCGCCTGAAGAACAACAGGCTGGAAGACTTTGCCCACATCATCACGCACAACCTGCGCTCGCCCATGAGCAACATCAAAGGGTTATACCAGCTTTACCAGGCGGAGCCTACACAGGAAACCGGCGCTGAGGTGATGCAAAAAATGAACCTGATGATCAATAATATGACATCTACCATCCAGGACCTGAACCTGATTCTGAACGTGGCGCTGGATCAGCAACTGCCAAAGGCGAAGGTGCGGGTAGCGCCAATGGTTGAAAAACAACTGCAGAACCTGCAGGCGGTTATAACCAAAAGTAAGGCTGTGGTAGAGACAGACCTGCAGGTGCCGGAAATCTTTACCTCCAAAGTATACTTCGAAAGTATCCTGCACAACCTTTTGTCGAACGCTCTGAAGTACAGCGCAGAAGACAGGCAACCAAATATCAGGATCAGGACGTGGCAGGATAATAATGCTGTTTTCCTGGCAGTGTCAGATACGGGCATAGGTATCGATCTGGATAAACACGGTCAAAAGCTGTTCGGATTATATAACACCTTCCATTCTGGCAGAGACTCCAAAGGCATTGGCCTTTACCTGACTAAAATGCAGGTGGAATCCTTGAGCGGCGAAATAGCCGTAGAGAGCGAACCGGACCAAGGCACCACCTTTACTGTGAAATTTGCCGGCGCGCAGAAATAGCGCATCTTTAGCTACAACTATATAGCCTGTATATACAGCCTGTATGCTTTTTTCTGAATTCATCTGATCATCCCAAGGCATTCCGTTGTGTACAGACTGAAATGCAGTGGTACGCAGTCGACAAGCTGACGTACCTGCTTCACGCAATAAAGCGTCCCAAATGCACATTATGTCAACTTTATACCTAAATTAGGTGTGACAAGCCTTTGCCTTCCTGAGCCTGTTTCAGGTGAGCATGAATTGAAGTCCGCAAGCTTCTAACAAGTCATTCTATACAGCATATGGAACAGCGATTAACCCTTATAACCCTGGGTGTGACTAACCTTCAGCGGTCAAAAGCCTTTTACCAGAATGTGTTTGGCTGGCAGCCTACCCCCATGAGCACCGAAGGCGTCGTTTTCTTTCAGCTGAATGGGATTAAACTGGCCCTCTTCCCGCAGGAATCGCTGGCTGATGACGCTGGGGTGCCGGCTGACGGCAAAGGCTTCCGGAGATTCTCGCTGGCACACAATGTGCGCTCCGAGCAGGAAGTGGACAACTTAGTGGCAGCCCTGGAGGCCAAAGGCGTGAAAGTGCTGAAGCAACCGGAGAAAGTATTCTGGGGCGGCTACAGCAGCTACATCGCTGACCCCGACGATAATCTCTGGGAAATAGCTTACAATCCTTTCCTGCCGCTGGAGGAGAAGCCGGAAAGCAGCAGCATCCACTGATTTTCAGGTAACTTGGAGGGACTTGCACTTATATAATTGTTTCTGAAAAAGTGCTTTTACGTTGAGAAAATGTAGCATCATAGCTCTCTATGTTATGGTGCCTTTATGCTTATTCATTTAATTTAACCTTCAGGTGAGTTATACTATGAAGTTGACCATCAAAAAACCTTTGTTGCTATCGATGATGACCTCACGCCTGCAGAAAAGCAGGCATCTATAAGGGGTTAAGTATTGATGAGAAAGATATAAAACAGCAGTCTAACTTTATACTTCTCGGAGCTGCAGTTGCATTCGCTTTAGCAACCATTCTGGCCATTAGCAACGCCAAAGTTCCTTATTAATTTTAACTCCACCACTGACCCAACCTTATCCCCTTTGCAAACCTTTTTAGAGTTATCAGCCCGTTACGTTTACGAAAAGTATAAAGAGAACATCAGCGATCTATGCATTGTGTTGCCTTCGCGCCGGGCAAGCTTTTTCTTCAAGAACGCGCTGGCGCAGGCGGCAACGGAGCCAATCTGGTCACCGGAAGTCTCGGCGATGGAGGATTTTATATGCCGGCTGGCCAAAACGGATGTACTGGAGCCCATTAACCTGCAACTGGAGCTATATGACCTTATGCGCGAGCAGGACCCGTTGCTGGATTTTGACCAGTTTGTGACCTGGGCCGGCACGCTGCTGGAAGACTTCAGCCGCATGGATCAGAACCTGGTGCACACCGGCAAATTGTTCGAGTACCTGGGGGAGGCAAAGGCGCTGGAGCGCTGGGACCCGAAGTTTCTGGGAAAAGAGTTTTCCCCAACGCTACGCAAGTACTTCAGCCTCTGGGACAACATCGAAAAGACGTACCACAACCTGAAAAAGCGCCTGCTCGAAAAGAAACAAGCCTATATAGGCATGGCTTTCCGGAAGGTGGCGGAGAATATGGAGCGCATTGCACAGGAAACAGCGTGCAGCCAGTTTATCTTCATCGGCCTAAACGCCCTGACTGCCTCAGAAGAGAAGATCATCAAGACGCTGCTAAAGCATGACAAGGCAGAGGTGCTCTTCGACTCCGATAACTTTTACATGGAAGAAGGCACCTTAAACCGCGCCGGCAGTTTCCTGCGCAAATACAAGTCCGCCTGGAAGCTGCCGGAGTGGCGCTGGCAGCAAAACCTGCTGCTCACAGATGAAAAAGAAATCAATGTGATTGGGGTGGCCAACGCCAGCATGCAGGGGAAACTGGCCGGACAGCTACTGCAGGAAATACGGGCGCAGGACAAGCACGCACAGGTAGCCGTCGTGCTGCCCGATGAAACGTTGCTGCTGCCGGTGCTGCACTCTATACCGGATAACATCCCAAACTATAACGTAACCATGGGGTTGAGCTTCAAAGGCACTCCCCTCTTCAACCTCATTGATCTGCTTTTCGAGGTACACCTTACCGGCATCACGCAATTACAGGAGTCAGGGTATAAGGTTTTCCAGTACCACCACCTGTCGGTGACGAAGCTGCTCACGCACCCTTTTATCCGGCGCTACGAGTTATATATAAACGACCAGCCGGAGCAGGCCGCGTACCATGGCATGATCCAGCAGGTGCTGGATAAGATTGTGGAAGACAACCGTGTGCTGGTATCGGCGCAGGAACTGCTGAAGCTCGGGCAGCACCACCCGCTCTTCGAGGTGCTGTTCAAGACCTGGCGCGACTGTGACGATATTATCGCTAGTTTATATAACCTGATCGAGTTGCTGCGCGCGGTATACAGCCACGGCCACACTACCATCGAGACGGAGTATCTGTATATCTTCTACACCCTCGTCAAGCGCCTCGACACGATCTTTGATTGCCGGGAACATAAGATATCAGTGCGCAGTTTCCGTAAGTTTCTGTATGAGCTGATCTCCTCCACCCGCCTTCCCTTCAGCGGCGAACCCATTGCCGACCTGCAGATCATGGGGATGCTGGAGACGCGCGCGCTGGATTTTGAGAACCTGATCATCCTGTCGGTGAACGAGAACACGCTGCCGGCACCGAAGCGCCACGAATCGCTGATGCCGTATGATGTGCTGCGGGAGTTCGGGCTGCCGACGTACGCGGAGACGGAGGGTGCCATGGCCTATAATTTTTACCGCCTGCTGCAGCGGGCCAAACGGGTGAACCTGCTCTACGTGCTGCCTTCCGACACCTACGGCTCCGGCGAGAAAAGCCGTTTCATCCTGCAATTGCAAAACGACCTCGCGCTCCGCAACCCCGGCATCAGGTTCCGGGATATGACGGCTGCCGTAGAGCAAAAGCAGACACTGGAGTACAGCGAGGACATCCTGATTGAGAAAGACACCCAAACGATTCAGCAAATAAGGCAGGAGCTGCAACGGGGCCTCTACCCTTCGCACCTGAATATGTACATCAACTGCTCGCTGCAGTACTACTTCACGCGGATCGCTAAGCTGCAGGAGATAGAGGAAGTGGAAGAGCAGTTGGGCGCAGACAAGTTCGGGACGCTGGTGCACCAGGTGCTGGAGGACTTTTTCAGGGAGTTTGAGCAATCAGGAAAGCCCGTTGAGGCTGCTGATGTAGAGCTGATGCTGACGCAATTGCCCGGACAGGTGAAAATGGAATTCAGCCGGGTGACGCGCGGGGCCATGCCCGAGCGGGGCATGAACCACCTGCTCTACAAAGTGGCGGTGCAGGTGCTGGAGAAGTACCTGCAGAACCTGCTCTACTCCGATGAACTGCCGCTCTACGTGCTGCGCCTGGAAGAAACACTCTCCGCCATGCTGCCCGTGCAGGTAAACGACGAGGAGATACAAGTGCGCATCGCTGGAAAAGCCGATCGCATAGATCTGGCGGGCCATGCCTTGCGCGTCATCGATTATAAAACAGGCAAGGTAGAGCCGGGGCAGCTGAAGGTAAAACCCGAGGAAGTGGCGTTGCAGTTCATGACGGATTCCAGATACGATAAAGCACGGCAGCTATGGCTCTATGAGTACATACTGCAGCGTACGCTGAAGGAGCAGCCGGAAACGATCCTGCGCAACGCACAGCATGTGGAGCCGTGGCGCCTCGAGCCAAAGTCCGGCATCCTGTCTTTCCGCAACCTCGATGCTGGCGTGATGACCTCCGAATTCAACTTCACGGAGGCTGACGGCACGCCTAAAGACTTCACGGCTGCCTCCGAAGACCTCCTGACGAAGTTTGTGCGCCGCATGCTCGACCCGGAGGAGCCGATCCGGAAAACGAATGACCTGGATGTGTGCCAGTGGTGTGCGTACCGTGGGATTTGTGCCCGCTAAGCATTCTGATATAGCCTATGTAAAAGCAGCGCGCCATCCACTTTAGCCCGGATAGCGCGCTGCTTTTGGAGATGAACCGGTAGACCGGCTATTTCCTTTTGCGGGAGTTGATGTTGCCTTTGTTTGAAGCTAAGGCAGGCCCTTTGTTTCCTGTCACTGCCTGGTAAGCGTTTATTCTTCCATGGCCGTAATACGGATCGCGCCCTGGTTTCCCCAAATCTTCCGCAGAGGTTCGGAGAATGGTTTCCACCTGCGATGGCTTCATCTCTCCTCCGTTTTTGCCGATTATTAGGGCAGCAACGCCAGACACATGCGGCGCTGCCATACTGGTACCGGCCGACCAGTACCAGCTGTTGTCGTTGCCCGTGCTAAAGACCATATCAAATACCCAGGCTGGTGCCGTTATCCCGCCTATGGTTGCTTCTTCCTCTCCCGGGTATATATAGTCACCGCCTGGCGCCGCTAAGTCAACCTCAGGAGTGCCGTAGTTGGTATAGGAGGCCGGGTAATCCAGGAAAGCCGTAAACGGAGCCAGAGCCCAGCCTCTCGGCGCTGTCGCAGAAACCGAGATCACGTGCGGGGCATCAGCCGGCATCTGTACCGCAGAGCGGTCTTTGTTGCCATTGATCGCATCATTCCCCGCAGTCGCCACTAGCGTAACGCCATGCTGGAAGGCATAATTGGTTACTTTCGTGATGGCTACGATTAGTTGTTGAGTTGCCTTGGTGTCGTTGATCACGTTGCCGTTCTCATCCACATATTTCCCGTTGCGGGGGAAGTTAGCACCCAGGCTCATGTTGATCACGTCGGCACCTTGATTTACAGCATGCACAATGCCATCTAGCAGCCACGAAAAATCCCCGGAGCCTTCATCGCCCAGCACTTTCACAAGAATAAGTTTCGCCTCTGGCGCTACACCAATCGTTCCGAGCCCGTTGTCTGCTGCGGCAATGGTACCCGCCACGTGCGTGCCGTGGCTGAAGGGATCGGGCAAGCTATACTGCAGGTCCTCGCCTGGCACAAAACTTCTGCTGGCCCCAAGATCGATATTGGGCGCTAAGTCCGGGTGTTCTAAATCGAAGCCGGTGTCCAATACGGCCACTCTGGCTCCGCTTCCCCGGTAACCTGCGTTCCAGGCTTCCGGGGCATCAATCGCGTCGTGCCCCCATTGCAGATCAAAAAAGTAGTCATCGTCGCCGCTTGCCGGAGGGTTTCCGTAGGTTTCCTGCACCTTCACGCCTTTTTCTTTTTTAGGATCAATCCACTGCACCTTGAAATCCCGGATGACAGCGCTAACACCTTTGATCTTAGATGCTTTGGCGATAAAATCCGGATCCGAAGAGTTTGCTGTGGCAATACCTACTCCAGCCATTGTAGCCGTGAGCTTCCCTTTCAAAGCACCCATTTCACTGCTGAGTGCAGCAGGAAGGGTATTCGTGGCTGATATAATGATATACTTGTTCGAAAGCATTTTAACAGAAGAACCGGTGTTCCCGGCTTTTGCGGCACTTTCCACACTTTGGCGCAAGCCATCGTCCGGCGTCAGGTCCTCCTCCTTGGCGCACCCAAACGAGGCAGCAAGAACAAATAGAAAAGCATAAATGAGGTTTCGGTTGTAGGCTGTTTTCATAAATAGCTTGATTAAAATCTGCTTTGCAATGCTGCCTTCAACAGCATTGCAGTATTCACGCGGTAGAGTAGAAGAGATCAAAATCAGCAGCCTTTTATATGAAGTAAAGGCATACGAAGAGGAAATCCTGCTATTTTGAATAAGAGGAGCCTTGAACTTGTTTATTTTCTAATAATTTATATAATAAATAAACGAGTATAATCGGCGTTGGTTAAAGTTAAAGGCTTATATTTTACAACTTTTGTTGTTTAAGAACCTAGTGTTTAGCATTAACTATATATGTTTGAACGATAACCCGCCGCTATATACCGCCACAGGAGGACGAACTTTATTTGCCACCAAAGTAAAATGCTACCTAAATAATAAATGGTCTTAAAATAGAAAGAGCAACCGCTCTTTGCGATTGCACTTTCGAAATGGCACACTGGATAGCAGAAATGGCAATTACTGCTGCAGCTTGGTATAGTCTAAAGTCAGTAAGTTCCGGATGGTGTCACGGTGGGCATCTCCTGACATTCTCTCTGCAGCTTTATCCACCATATCCTCTGTTCCGATCAGGAGTTTACGTTTGATGTTATCCGGATCCTTGGCCCTGGAGAAATAAAGGGCCACATAGTCCGTGGCTCCGAAATCTCCATACGCGCCATATCCCATAGAATTGAGTAAAGTATCTATTTTTCCCTCAACGCCTGGCTCGGCCTCACCCGCAAATCCAAAATATTCAAAGTTATTGTCGGTCTCTATCTGGTGACGTTTAAATTCCTTTACAATACCATTCTCAAATTGCTGTTTCTTTTGTTCGTTTTCAAAATAATATAACAAAACATAATTAGTCATAAGCTCTTATTATTTAAGAATATACAAGAGGTGCTCCCTCTAAAATACGTGCCAGTGAAGCAATTGTTAATGCAATTGCTCTTCTGAGAAGCAAGGCGCTAATAGCAGGCATATGGTTTTTAAGGCAGAACGCAGCAGGCTTAAACTTATATATCTGAACGGGAGAGCAGTTGCGGCAAGCACTGTCAGCAAATAACTTCTGTCGTTGATAGTAGCTTTGCTGCTTCGGCACAACGTATAGGTGCCTACACGATCCATCGCATTGAACAGAGGAGCAGAAATATTAGCACGGTTTGGTTTAACGCTGCAGATAGTCAAGACAGCACTGGCAGCGGCCTTGTCCTGGTTTGTGGCCACTAACCTGTTGCAGACGGACTACCCTTATTTTGCCGCTATTGCCGCCATCTTAACGGTTCAGGTTACCGTTGCGGACTCCGTTGACAAAGCATCGCAGCGCATCATTGGCATTGTGGGCGGTGTGCTGCTGAGCATGCTGCTGGGGCACTGGTTTAAGATCGGCTCCGTCTCCATCTTTCTGGTCATTCTGCTGGGGATGGGCATTTCGAAGGCGCTGCGCATGAACCCGCAGATTATCTCGCAGGTAGCCGTCAGTTCGTTCCTCGTGCTGGCCTTCGGGCAAAGCAAGGAGGGCTACGCGTTTGCCCGCATCATCGAAACGATGCTCGGTTCGGCTATTGCTGTGCTGATAAATGCCCTGATTGTGCCGCAGAACGCGATACCAGATGTTGAGAACGCCATCAGCACGGGCAGCAGGCTGGCTGCCACCACACTCAGAAGCCTGAACACGCTGATGGAGAACGATGGCAGTCGCAGAAAAACCGGCCGCTCAGAAGTGGATGCGCTCATCCGGGAAACGGAGAAATGCCAGCAGACCCTGAAACTGGCCGAGCAAAGCCTGAAGTACAACCCCTTCCTGACGCACAAGCGCACGCACCTCAGCCGCCTCGCCGTCAGTGTCAGCAAGCTGGAGCATATTACCGTGCAAATAAGGGGCATCCGCAGAAGCCTCGCCGACCTGCAACTGACGGATGCCTTTAAACTGGAGTACACCAACGTTCAGCAACTGAAGCGGGCTATCGTCGCAACGGCAGATTGTATCGCCGCATATGGAGAGACGGTGTCA
>Ga0210040_10008184_pt1 | contig 12467 bp, 11 predicted proteins | sample CryGeyCG12114_NA_FD_185462 | JGI IMG/M metagenome (GOLD analysis project Ga0210040, IMG submission 185462) | Groundwater microbial communities from aquifer - Crystal Geyser CG19_WC_8/21/14_NA (SPAdes) (version 2) | ecosystem: Environmental > Aquatic > Deep subsurface > Groundwater | place: USA... | reverse complement strand
TAGCCTCGCCCTGCGCGGCGGCAAATTCGGGGCGTTCATCGCCTGCTCCAACTATCCCGAATGCAAGTTCACCCGCCGCTTCGCGCAGCCGGGTGGCGAGGGCGACGACGTCGGCCCGGAAGGGCTCGGCAAGGACCCCGAGACGGGGCTGGAGGTCGAGCGCAAGTCGGGGCGGTTCGGCCCCTACATCCAGCTGGGCGAGGGCAAGGAGGCGAAGCGCGCGTCGATACCGAAAGACATCGGCGAGCTCGACCTGGAGATGGCGCTGAAGCTGCTCAGCCTGCCGCGCACCGTCGGCCAGCATCCCGAGACGGGCGAGCCGATCACCGCCTCGATCGGCCGCTATGGCCCGTATCTCGCTCACAGCGGCAAATACGCGCGGCTGCAATCGACCGCCGAAGTGTTCGAAACCGGCATGAACGCCGCGGTGGTGAAACTCGCCGAAGCGGCGGCGGGGGGAGGGCGCCCGCAACGAGGGCAAGCGCGCGCGCCGCTCAAGGAACTCGGCAGGCATCCGCGTACCGAGGCGGAAATCAGGCTGATGGAGGGGCGCTATGGCGCCTATGTGACCGACGGCACCACCAATGCGACGCTGCCCAAGTCGATCACGCCCGAGGCGCTGACGCTGGAAGAAGCCGCGCAGCTGATCGACGATCGCGCGGCAGCGGCGCCGCCTGCCAAGGGAAAGAAGAAGCCCGCCGCGAAGAAGGCACCGGCCAAGAAGGCGGCAGCACCAGCGGCGGCAAAAAAGACGGCGGCCAAGAAGCCGGCGGTGAAAAAGGCCCCGGCGAAGGCGTAAGGATCAGGCCGCGCGTGCTTGGGTGGACCCGAGCCACGCGCGCGCCTGGCGCTGCGCTTCGGCGATCTCGCGGGCGCTCATGTCCTCGGCGATGTCGGCGCGCGCGCCCTGCGCCGCGTCGAGACCCGCGACGGCGGCGAGGTTGAACCACTTGTGCGCCTCTACTAGGTCGATCTCGACCCCCGATGCGCCGGTGGAATAGCAGACGCCCAGGTCATACAGCGCATCGCTGCTGCCGCGTGCGGCGTCGGCAAGGCGACTTTCGATCAGAAATTGCGCGGTCTTGTGGCTGTTGGCCATTGGTTGTCCCCGGTTACCCCAGGGTCGACTGTGCCGTGATTCGCCTCACCAAATGGTTAACGGGTTAACCCTGCTCGATCGCTATGTTGTCGATCAGCCGGGTGCTGCCCATGCGCGCGGCGGCGAGCAGGCGGCGGGAGCGGTCGGCAGCGGGCATCGGCTCCAGCGTTTCCGCGTCGGCCAGTTCCACATAGTCCACCTCGAACCCCGCCGATTCGAGCGTCGCGCGGGCATCGGCGAGCGTCGCGGCGGGATCGTCGCCGCGCTGAATCGCCCGCGCCGCCACGCCCAGCACGCGCGGCAGCGCCACCGCCTTTTCGCGCTCGTCCGGCAGCAGGTAGACGTTGCGCGAGGACAGGGCGAGGCCATCGTCCTCCCGCTGGGTCGGCACGCTGGCGATCTCCACGGCCATGTCGAGGTCGGTAACCATGCGGCGGATCACCGCCAGCTGCTGGAAATCCTTTTCGCCGAAATAAGCGATATCGGGGGCGACCTGGTTGAACAGCTTGGCGACCACCGTTGCGACGCCGTCGAAATGCCCGGGCCGCGCCGCGCCGTCGAAGCCTTCGCTGACGCCGCCGACCGATACCGTGGTCGCAAAGCCCGCCGGGTACATCTCCTCGACCGGGGGCGCCCACAGGATGTCGCAGCCCGCTTCGGTCAGCATGCGCGCGTCGCCGGCCTCGCGTCGGGGATAGCGGGTGAGGTCCTCGCCGGGGCCGAACTGGCGCGGGTTGACGAAGATTGACGCGACCACGCGCACGCCCGGCCGGCGGGCGGCCTCGATCAGCGCCATGTGGCCGGCGTGAAGAGCGCCCATGGTCGGCACCAGCGCGACTCTGGCGCCGGTCGCCCGGAATGCTGCGACGGCGGCCTTCAGGCTCGCACGGTCGCGAATGGTCTGCACGCGAAAATTCCCCTCGTTCCCTGCGGCTGCGGCTTCTATGGAGGGGGGAGACAGGGATCAACAAGGAAGCGAACGCGTGCCCGAACCAACGCACGTCGCAGAGCGCGCGCATGTGATTGTGTTCGCCAACGAAAAGGGCGGCACCGGCAAATCCACCACCGCCGTCCATGTCGCCATCGCGTTGGCGGCCAAGGGCGCGCGCGTGGCGTGCTTTGATCTCGATCATCGCCAGCGCACCGTTGGCCGCTATCTGGATAACCGCGCCGCCACCAACCAACGTACCGGCAGCGAGCTGCCGATCCCGGCGCACGCAACGCACGACGGCACCAGCGAGGACTTCTTTCAGGAAACCTGGCACCGCCTGGCCGCTGACGCCGATTATCTGGTGGTCGACACGCCCGGCCGCGACGATCCTTTCGCCCGCACCGCCGCTGCCCTGTCGAACACGCTGGTGACGCCGATGAACGACAGCTTCGTCGACTTTGACCTGATCGGCCATGTCGACCCAGAAACCTATGACGTCACCAAGCCGTCCTTCTACTCCGAGCTGATCTGGGATGCGCGCAAGCAGCGCGCCCGCGCCGACGGCACGCAGATCGACTGGGTGGTGCTGCGCAACCGCCTCCAGCATATCGAGGCGCGCAACATGCGGCGGGTGTCGACCGCGCTCGGACAACTTGCCAAGCGGGTCGGCTTTCGCATCATCCCCGGCCTTGGCGAGCGCGTGATCTATCGCGAGCTGTTTCCGTCGGGGCTGACCATGATCGACGCCAAGGAGTTCGGCGCGATGGCGATCAGCCATGTCGCCGCACGCCAGGAACTGCGCGAGATGATGGCGGCGCTGGCGCTGCCCGAGCCTGCCGCCCAGCCGCTCTACGCCGAGTGAGGCGCCCGTGCTGAAGTGGCTGCTGGTGCTGCTGGTGATCTGGGCGGCGTGGCACTTTCTGAAGCGGCCCGCCCCGCGCAAGCCGCGCGTTGCCGGCGGCAAGGCGGAGGCGCGGGCGATCCTCGGCGTAGCGGCCGATGCCGACGCGGCCACGATCCGCGCCGCGCACCGGCGGCTGGTGGTGGGCGTCCATCCCGACCGCGGCGGCTCGCCCGAGCTTGCCCGCCGCGTCAACGCCGCCCGTGACCTCTTGCTGCGCGAGTCCGGCGAGGACCTGACGTGAGCCACCGCATCAGCCCCAGCGTGCTGCGCGAATACGACATCCGCGGCACCGTCGGCCGCACGCTCCACCCCGCGGATGCCTATGCCGTGGGGCGCAGCTTTGCGACGCGGATCAGGCGGGCCGGTGGCACGCGCGTGGCGGTGGGGCGCGACGGTCGCCTGTCCTCACCGACCATGGAGGCGGCGCTGGTCGAGGGGCTGCTCGCCTCCGGCGTAGACGTGGTGCGGATCGGGGTGGGGCCGACGCCGATGCTCTATTTCGCCGAAGCGACGCTAGAGGTGGATGGCGGCGTGCAGGTAACCGGCAGCCACAATCCCGCCCAGGACAATGGCTTCAAGATGATGCTGCAGGGTGCGGCGTTTTATGGCGAGGACGTGCAGGATCTCGCCCGTCTGGCCGCTGCGGGCGACTGGGAAGATGGCGCGGGCAGCCTTTCCGAACGCAGCGTGATCGACGACTATGTCGCGCGGCTGGTGGCGGGCGGCGGACCACACGCGTTCCGCATCGGCTGGGACGCAGGCAACGGCGCCGCCGGCCCGGTGATCGAGAAGCTGGTGAAGCTCCTGCCGGGTGAGCACCATCTGCTGTTCACCGATGTCGACGGCAAATTTCCCAACCATCATCCCGATCCGACCGTTGAATCGAACCTGGCCGATCTGAAGCGGCTGGTCGTGGACAAGCGGCTCGATTTTGGAGTGGCTTTCGACGGCGATGGCGACCGGATCGGTGCCGTGGACGGGCTCGGCCGCGTGGTGTGGGGCGATCAGATCCTGTCCATTCTGGTTGAGCCTGTGCTGCGCGAAGTGCCGGGCGCGACGATCGTCGCCGACGTCAAATCGTCGCAGGCGCTGTTTGATCGGATCGCGGCGCTGGGCGGCAAGCCGGTGATGTGGAAATCCGGCCACAGCGTGCTCAAGGCGAAGATGAAGGAGGAAAACGCGCCGATTGCCGGCGAGCTGTCGGGCCACATCTTCTTTGGTCAGGATTACTACGGCTTCGACGATGCCCAATATGCGGCGGTGCGGCTGATCCGCGCGCTTGGCATCATCGGCACCGGCCTTACAGAGGCGCGCGAGGCGATGGCCTCGCTGGTCACCACGCCCGAGCTGCGCTTTCCGGTTGATCCGGCGCGCAAGGCGGCGGTGGTGGACGAAGTGGCCGCGCGGCTGGCGGCGGTCGGTGCCGGGGTCAGCCGCATGGACGGCGTGCGCGTCACGAGTGCCGAGGGCTGGTGGCTGCTGCGCGCGTCCAATACGCAGGACGTGCTGGTCGCGCGCGCCGAGGCTGCGGATGAGGCGGCGCTGGCGCGGTTGCTGGCCATCGTTGACGATCAGCTCCGGCAAAGCGGCGCGTCCCGAAAGGGATAGGTCCGGCCGGGCTGGCGTTCGCCGCGCCTCGCGCCCACATGGACGTCATGCCTCCTCCCCGGCCCCAGATCATCCGTGTCGTTGACCTCGAAACCACCGGCAGCGCGCCGCCGGCGCATGGCGTGTGCGAAGTCGGCTGGCAGGATGTCGCGCTTCATCGCGATCGCTGGGAACTGGAAGGGGAAGGCGGGAGCCTGCTGGTCAATCCCGGCCGGCCGATCCCGCCGATCACCCAGGCGGTGCACCACATCCTCGACGAGCAGGTCGCGGACCAGCCCTATTGGCCCGAAGTGGCGCGGCGAGTGCTTGATCCCTATCCGCGGCGGGTCGCGCTGGCGGCGCACCGGTCGGATTTCGAGGAACAGTTCTGTTCGGCCAATCTGACGGGCGGCGCCGACTGGATCTGCACCTGGAAATGCGCGCTGCGGCTGTGGCCGGACAGCCCGAACTTCTCCAATCAGGTGCTGCGCTACTGGCGGCGGCCGGAAGGACTGGTGCATGAGCGCGGTCTGCCCGCCCACCGCGCCTTCCCTGACGCCTATGTCACCGCCCATCACCTGCGCGACATGCTCAACGAAGCGGGCGTGGCGCAGCTGATCGAATGGTCGAAGCTGCCCGGCCTGCTGCCCCGGGTGCGCAACACGGGGCCGGACCGGGGCAAGGACTGGCGCGAGATCAGCGACGACAGCCTGGCCGGCTTCCTCACCGATCGCGATCCCGACGTGCGCTTCACCGCCGAGACGGAGCGCGCCCGGCGTCGTGGCGGTGGTGTGGTCGGCCGGCCCAGCCCGCAGCACCAGCTTCTCTGAACCTCCCTGCCGCCGGCTGGCCTTTCGCGAACAGGCGGCTATAGCGCTTTGCAAATGTTCGGGCTTTCTGATCGCATCGCTTCCGGGAAAAGCACCATTGGCCGATTGCTGATCGGCTTCATGGTGGTCGGCTTCATAAGCCTGCTGGTCGCCGGCGCCACCGCCGCATGGGTGATGCAGCGCAATGAACAGCATACCGCCTGGGTGAACCATACCTATGAGGTGCAGCTCGGCATTTCGCGTGCCAGCGGGGCGCTTGAGCGGATGGAGACCGCGCGGCGCGGCTACATCATCACCAGCCAGCCCGAGCTGCTCGCCAACTATCATGCTTATCAACGTGACCTCGCGCAGGCCGTGGCCCGCGTGCGTGCGCTGACCGCCGACAATCCGCGTCAGCAGGCCAACATCGCGCAGGCAACGCGGATGCTCGACATGGTGGCGGCGCAGCGGGCCCGGACGGTGGCGCTGGTGCAGCGCGGCCGCACGGCAGACGCCATCGGCTCTTTCAAGGCGGAGACAGTGCTGAAGCCGATGCAGCGCGCGCGAGTGAGCGGCGCGGCCATGCTCGCAGAGGAGCGGCGCCTGCTCGCCCTCCGCGACCGCGAACAGCGCGGCAGCGTCACCACTTTCTACCTGGTGATGACAATCGCCGGCATCATCGTGCTGCTGGTCGCGATCGCGGCGATCGCCACCGTGATCCGCTACACGCGCGACCTCGACCGCTCGCGCGACCAGCTGCGCTATCTCAACGACACGCTGGAGGATCAGGTGGCCGAGCGCACCGCCGACCTCAGCCGTGCCAACGAGGAGATCCAGCGCTTCGCCTATATCGTCAGCCACGACCTGCGCTCGCCATTGGTCAACGTGATGGGCTTCACCGCCGAGCTGTCCGCCGCCACGGGGCCGCTGGCCGAGTTGGTCGACCGGGCAGAAGCGGAGGCGCCGGAGATCCTGACGCCGGAGGCGCGGCTGGCGGCGCGCGAGGACCTGCCGGAGGCGATCGGCTTTATCCGCACCTCGACGCAGAAGATGGACCGGCTGATCAACGCGATCCTGAAGCTGTCGCGCGAGGGCCGGCGCGCCATCACGCCCGAACCGCTCGATATCGCCGGCATCACCGACACCGCCGTGGCCGCGATCCAGCAGGTGGTGGACGCGCGCGGTGTCACGGTGACGGTGGAGCGGCCGGTGCCGCGCCTGGTCAGCGACCGGTTCGCCGTGGAGCAGATCCTCAGCAACCTGATCGAGAACGCCACCAAATATCTTCAGCCCGGGCGCCCCGGCGAGGTGACGATTTCCGCCAGTGAAGCGCGCGGCCGCGTGATCATCGCCGTTGCCGACAACGGCCGCGGCATCGATCCGCGCGACCACCAGCGCATCTTCGACCTGTTCCGCCGCTCGGGCGCGCAGGACCAGCCGGGCGAGGGAATCGGCCTCGCACACGTGCGCGCGCTGGCGTACCGGCTGGGCGGCACGATTGACGTGGCATCGACTCTCGGCGAGGGCGCAACCTTCCGGCTCAATCTGCCCGCCGTGTTTCAAGCATCCCAGGAAGCGACCGCATGAACCAGCACCAAGCCGTCGGCATCGTCATGATCGAGGACGACGAAGGTCACGCCCGGCTGATCGAAAAGAACATCCGCCGCGCCGGCATCCTCAACGACATCCGCCATTTCACCGATGGCCACAGCGCGATCGAGTTCCTGTTCAACGCTCCCGACGGCCCGTCCAAGAACGGCCCGGCGATGATCCTGCTCGACCTCAACCTGCCCGACATGAGCGGCACGGACATCCTCGCCCGGATCAAGGCGGAAGGCAGCGCCCTGCGCCGCGCGCCGGTGGTGGTGCTGACCACCACCGACGACAAGGTGGAGATTCAGCGCTGCTACGACCTTGGCTGCAACGTCTACATCACCAAGCCGGTGGATTATGAAAGCTTCGCCCAGGCGATCCGCCAGCTGGGGCTGTTCCTCACCGTGATCCAGGTGCCCGACGTCGAGGACGCGGGATGATCAGCGCGGGCGGCCGCGTTCTGTATATCGACGACGACCCCGGCATTCGCCGGCTGGCGGCGCGTGCGCTGGAGCGGCGCGGCTATCAGGTGACGCTGGCCGAGCGTGGCGAGGAAGGGGTGGCGTTTGCCACCGCCGAGGCGTTCGACGTGATCGCGGTGGACCATTACATGCCCGGCCTCGACGGGCTGGAAACGCTGCAGCGGCTGCGCGCGCTGCCTGATTCGCCGCCGATCGTCTATGTCACCGGGTCGGAGGAAGGGCGGATCGCCGTCGCGGCGCTCAAGGCCGGCGCGTCCGATTACGTGGTCAAGACGATCGGCGAGGACTTCTTCGACCTCCTCGCCGCCGCCTTCGAACAGGTTCGCCGCCGGGCCGAGCTGGAACGGGAAAAGGCGGCGGCGGAGGACAAACTGCGCGCCAGCAACGCCCGACTGTCGGCGCTGCTCGGCGAGGTGAACCACCGCGTCGCGAACTCGCTGCAACTGGTGACCGCGATGGTGCAGCTTCAGGCGGGTGCGCTTGCCGATCCGGGCGCGCGCGCGGCACTGGACGACACGCAGCGGCGGATCGCCGCGATCGCGCAGGTGCATCGCCGGCTGTACACCAGCGACGATGTGGAAAGCGTCGACATGCGCGAATATCTCGGCTCGCTGGTCGATGAACTGGCCGAGACCTGGTCGAGCGAGGCGGCACCACGGCGGTTGACGCTCCATGCCGATCCCCTGCGCCTGCCGACCGACCGCGCCGTGTCGTTGGGGGTGATCGTTACCGAGCTTGTCACCAACGCCTGCAAATACGCCTATGCTGGCGAGTCAGGTGAAGTGCGCGTCGATCTGCGCCGCGAAAGCGAGGATCGCTTTGTGCTGGGCGTCGAAGACGACGGCTGCGGCATCACCGCCGACGCCTCGCCGCGCGGCACCGGTCTTGGCACCAAGCTGATCCGGGCGATGGCGCAGAGCCTGCAATCGGTGGTCGAATACGATCCGGCCCACCGCGGCTGCCGCGCGACGCTGCGCGCCGCTATCGGCTAGCCGCCGCGCTCCTTCTTTATCGGCCACCGCCACCCTAGATCAGGGGCATGGGCGATCTCCGCAGCGCGATACAGGGCCAGATCCAGGCGCTGTTCGGCAACACCAGCGACAACCGCATCGATCTGTCCCGGCCGCCGGGCGATCCCGGGCTGTTCGCGCCCGATTCGGCCGCGTGGCGGGTGCATGGCGACTTCACCTCCATGATGATCGGCGGCGTCGCGTCGCTGCTGCTGCAGATGCTGCACCCCGGCGCACTCGCGGGTGTATGGGATTTCAGCAATTTTCGTCAGGACATGCAGGGGCGGCTGCGGCGCACCGCACAGTTCATCTCCGGCACCACCTACGGCTCCACCGCCACGGCCGAAGCGCTGATCGATCGCGTGCGCCGCATCCACGATCGGGTGCAGGGCAGACTCGCGGATGGCACGCCTTATTCAGCCAACGACCCGGCGCTGCTGACCTGGGTGCATGTGGCGGAGATCTACTGCTTCCTGACCGCGTACCGGCGGCACGTCGACACCGCCTATCCGGCCGCCGAGCAGGACCGCTATGTGGCCGAAATGGCAGCGCTCGCGCGGCGGCTGGGCGCGGAGGACGTGCCGGAGACCTGGGCGGGCGTGGAGGCGTATCTGCAGGCGATGCGGCCGGCGTTGCGCTTCGATCACCGCACGCGGGAGGTGTCGCGGGCCCTGCTCAGCCAGCCGGCGCCGACGCTGCTGCTGGCGCCTTTCCGCAAGCTGACATTCGATGCGGCGGCCGACCTGTTGCCCGACTGGGCGGCGCGGATGCATGGCCTGACCCAACCGTTGCCGCAGCGCGCCGGGATCCGCGCCGGGGTGGCGGGCGTCGGCACCGTGATGCGCTGGGCGCTGAAGCCCGCCCGCTGACCCGCCGGCCGGTCGGCATAGGACCAACCGGCTGGTCTGCCTCAAACGTCCAGGTTGGCGACGTTCAGCGCATTGTCCTGAATGAACTCGCGGCGTGGCTCGACCACTTCGCCCATCAGCTGGGTGAAGATCATGTCGGCGGCCGAGCTGTCCTCGGTGGTGACGCGCAGCATGGTGCGCACCGACGGATCGAGCGTGGTTTCCCAGAGCTGCTCCGCGTTCATCTCGCCCAAGCCTTTGTAGCGCTGGATCGCGAGGCCCTTGCGGCCGGCCGCAAGGATCGCGTCGAGCAGCTGCGACGGCCGCGCCACCAGGCTTTCGCCGCGTGCAACGGTGGTCGCGACGGTGCCGATCGCGCCTTCCCCCGGTTGGGTGTCCCCCTCCGGCTCCTCCTCGGCGGCAGCAGCGGCGTTGCCCTTGGCGGGTACCAGCTTGCCGGCCTGCGCAAAGCTGTCGGCCTGCTCGGCCGAAAGCGTGTGAAGCTTGCGCGCCTCGGCGGAGGCGAGGAACGTCGCCTCGATGATGTGGTGGTCGGTGACGCCGCGCCACAGCCGCTCGAAGTGGATGCCGCCGTCCTCGGTCAGCCGCGCCGTCCAGCGAGACTCCTCGTCGCCCGCGTCGAGCCGGCGCGTCACCTCGGCCACCGTCGCCGCGCGCTGCTCGCGCGTGAACGTCGGGTCCAGCGCGCCGCCCAAGGCCAGCGCCTCGATGATCACCGGATCGTAGCGGCGCGGCACGTAGCGCATCAGCGTCCGCATCCGCCGGGCATGGTCGACGAGGTGCCGGAGGTCGGCGCCCGAGCGCGGGCCCGTCGGCGTCTCGAAGATCATGGTGTTGACCCCCGCCTCGACCAGATATTCGTCGAGCGCGGCGTCGTCCTTGAGGTACACCTCCGACCGGCCCTTGGTCGCCTTGTAGAGCGGCGGCTGGGCGATGAAGAGGTGGCCGCGCGAAATCAGCTCGGGCATCTGCCGGTAGAAGAAGGTCAGCAAGAGCGTGCGGATGTGCGCGCCGTCGACGTCGGCGTCCGTCATGATGACGACCTTGTGGTAGCGCAACTTGTCGGCGTTGAAGTCGTCGCGGCCGATGCCGGTGCCCATCGCCTGGATCAGCGTGCCGATCTCACGGCTGGAAATCATCCGGTCGAAGCGCGCGCGCTCGGTGTTCAGGATCTTGCCGCGCAAGGGCAAGATCGCCTGGAAATGGCGGTCGCGGCCCTGCTTGGCCGAGCCGCCGGCGGAATCGCCCTCGACCAGGAACAGCTCGCTCTTGGCGGGATCGCGCTCCTGGCAGTCGGCGAGCTTGCCGGGGAGTGAGGCGATGTCCATCGCGCCCTTGCGCCGCGTCAGTTCGCGGGCGCGCTTGGCGGCCTCGCGCGCGGCGGCGGCGTCGATGATCTTGCCGACGATCGCCTTGCCGTGGGCGGGGTTCTCCTCCAGCCATTCGGCGAGCTTGTCGGCCATCAGGCTTTCGAGCGGCTGGCGCACCTCGCTCGACACCAGCTTGTCCTTGGTCTGCGACGAGAACTTCGGATCGGGCAGCTTGACCGAGACGATCGCGGTCAGCCCTTCGCGCATGTCGTCGCCGGTCAGCGTCACCTTCTCCTTCTTGAGGAGCCCCGACTTGTCGGCATAGTTGTTGAGCGTGCGCGTCAGCGCCGCGCGGAATGCGGCGATATGCGTGCCGCCGTCGCGCTGGGGGATGTTGTTGGTGAAGGCGAGGACGTTCTCGTAGTAGCTGTCGTTCCACTCCAGCGCGACGTCCATGGTGACGTCGTCGCGGGTGCCGCTGATCGCCACCGGCTCAGGCATCAGCGGCGTCTTGGACCGGTCGAGATATTTCGCGAACGCGGCGATCCCGCCCTCGTAATAGAGCTCCACCGTCTTGGGTTCGTCGTGGCGCGCGTCGGTGATGAACAGCCGCACGCCCGAGTTCAGGAACGCCAGCTCGCGATAGCGCTGTTCGAGCTTGTCGAAATCGAAATCCAGGATCTTGAACGTGGCGGGGGAGGGCAGGAAGGTGACGCGCGTCCCCTTCTTGCCGTTGCTTGGGCCGACCACCTTCAGCGGCGCCACCGCATCGCCATGGGCGAAGCGCATGTAATTCTCTTCGCCGTCGCGCCAGATGGTGAGGTCCAGCCATTCGGACAGCGCGTTGACGACCGACACGCCGACGCCGTGCAGGCCGCCCGACACCTTGTAGGCGTTCTCGTCCGACGTGTTCTCGAACTTGCCGCCGGCGTGAAGCTGGGTCATGATGACCTCGGCCGCCGACACGCCTTCTTCCGGGTGGATGCCGGTGGGGATGCCGCGGCCATTGTCGGTGACGCTCACCGAGCCATCGGCGTTGAGGACGATGTCGATGCGGTCGCAATGCCCCGCCAGCGCCTCGTCGATCGCGTTGTCCGACACCTCGAACACCATGTGGTGGAGGCCCGACCCGTCGTCGGTGTCGCCGATATACATGCCCGGCCGCTTGCGCACCGCGTCCAGGCCCTTGAGCACCTTGATCGAGGAAGCGCCGTAATCGTTGGCGTTGGGGGCCTGCGGGCCAGTGTTTTCGGGGTCGGTTGCCATCACGGGTATATAGGGATCGTGCACCCGAAACGGAAGCGAAATGGGCTTGGAGCCCCGGTGCCGCCAGCGCCCGCCAAGCCGTTGCACCGCTACGCATCGGCTAACCCATTCCTAACCCAAGTATCGGTAACCCAAGGCCATGCGGACCGAGATCGCTCTTGCCACCCTGCACGGCTTTCAGCAGCAGATCCTCGATCATCTGACGCAAGCGGTGGCGCTGGTCGGCGGGGAGCCCGAGCACGCGCGCGTGCCGCTTGCCAAGTCTCGCTGGGAAACGGTGCGGCTGTTGCGCGAGTATCAGATGTTCAAGCACCGCGAGATCTTTGAACCCGCGATCGCGTTCGGATCGCCTCAGCAACGCGCGGTCGCCGAACGGATGAAGCAGGCGTGCCTCGCCCTCACGGCCGAGCTGGAAACCTACGCCCGACGCTGGGGCGGCACGGACGTGGTCAGCGAATGGGCGAGCTACAAACCCGCGATGCTGGCGATCGTCGCGCACCTGCGCCGTCACATCGAGTCGGAGCGGCGCATGGTCGTCGGCTTGCTCGCTGGCGCCGAGCGCACACGCAAGCTGGCGGGGGCTGTGCCGGACGGCCGGGTTGCGGCC
>Ga0210040_10008183_pt1 | contig 12468 bp, 17 predicted proteins | sample CryGeyCG12114_NA_FD_185462 | JGI IMG/M metagenome (GOLD analysis project Ga0210040, IMG submission 185462) | Groundwater microbial communities from aquifer - Crystal Geyser CG19_WC_8/21/14_NA (SPAdes) (version 2) | ecosystem: Environmental > Aquatic > Deep subsurface > Groundwater | place: USA... | reverse complement strand
AGCAGTCCGAATCTCATACGGGTTTCAACAGTCTCGGTTTGGGTCCCATACCGACCGCCGCAGCCCGTGGAGGGCACTTTCGCCGTCCAGATCGGGGCTCGAGTGACGTCGGCTGTCATCCTGATCTTGCTCTGTCATCCAGTTCGTCACCTGGCGAGAAATATGCGTCTTGGCAGGTCAGACCCTTAGTGTCACTACTATTACTCCCTCTAGAAGAAGGAGAGTGTCATAGTGACGGAGGTACTTGGGTCGTGCGGATAGCTCACCGGACTCGTCAACCCGTCAAGGTGTCAGAAGGACGACAAGATGACGGGTTGACGAGTCCGGGTCTACGGTTGCCGGGCCAGGGGGATCCGCTGTCACTTTGACATCGACGACATTCCTGCAGGTCAGACGCGAGTTGGCCGATGCACCCGGTGACGCCGTTCGTCACGATCTGAGACGGGATGGCGACCGTGGTACTGTCGTGGACGTCAAGACATGGCGAATCCCCGTCATAGCGACACCTGTCACGGAGGTCCTCAATGCATCTCACCTGCCCGTCCTGCTCTGCCGAGTTCAAGGTGACCGTCGAGGCGGTCGACCGCACCGGCAAGAAGTACACCGCCGACTCCCCCATCACGCCGAAGGCGATGCGCGCCGTCTTCGAGTTCATGCAGCACAAGGGGCCCGGCCGGTACGCCAACTCGATCCTCGTCGAGGGCTACAACCACATGGCCGCCGGCGAGAAGCGCGGCGACTGGCCCGCCCTGACCCAGCAGGCCCTGATGTTGGCGCTCAAGCGGAACGGTGCCGAGAAGTGGCGCACGTCGTCGGCCCGCGGGTGGTTCCTGCCCGACTTCACCGATGGTGCCCGCCCCGCGCCGGCCGCGCCGTCGGTGCGGGCCGAGATCTACGAGCAGGAGCTCCGTAAGCCCCCCGTGCCCATGGCCACTGGAGGGCGGCCGACGGAGCCCGAGAAGCCCTTCGATTTCTCCGATCTGCCCTTCGAGATCGACATCCCGACCGAGGACTGATACCCTCGAGACCACGGCAAGGCCCGTAATGACCCAAGGAGGTCACCATGCACATGAAGACCCTGCTCCTGCCCACCGGTGAGTTCGCGCTCATCGTCGACAAGGTGTCCGGCGGTCGCGAGACCGGCGAGGCGATCCTGCCCGGCCTCAAGGAGTTCCGCGAGCGCATCGGCGCCGCCGCGGTCTACGTCACCGACCTCGAGGTCACCGTCGAGGACGCCGAGGTCGACGAGGCCGCCGTCCGACACGACCCCGCGGCCACCATCCTCGACGCGGCTGAGAAGCTCGCCGAGGGGTTCTCGATCGTCGACGGCAAGCTCTACGCGAAGGGCTTCGAGCCCGAGGACACCCCGCTGCAGAAGGCGGAGGAGCTCGCCGGCGACACCAACGTCTCGTACCACTTCCCGAACTTCGTGTTCGACGAGTTCACCAACCTCAAGCCGGGCGTGATCCAGCTCAAGGGCCACGCCGAGCCGGCCTGGACCGACATCGGCACGCTGTGCGTCGGCGAGCTCAAGGAGTTCTTCGGCCCCGGCGTCGTCGAGGCCGAAGAGCAGGGCCGCGAGGTCTCGCCGGCCGGCATCGTCAAGGGCCAGCCGGGCGACCCCGACTTCCTGCACGACCCCGAGTTCGTCCAGGGCGGCGAGCCGGGCGCCGACCCCGAGCCCGAGGTCCACACCGCCGGCGGCGACTGGGACTCCGGCCCGGTGGACCTCACTGGTTTCCAGGTCGACACCAGCGCCGGCGTCGAGCAGCTCAAGGGGATCCGCGCCATCATCGCGGGGGTCGCTGGCAGCCCGGAGGGCGATCTGCTGGGCGAGTGGTTCTCGCCGATCGACATCGTCCAGGCGGAGGGCCTCGAGCCCGAGGACATCCGGCCGCCGCGTGAGCTGCAGCCCGGTGACACCATCCGGATCAAGGTCGACTTCTCGATCTGGGACACCCCCGACCTGATGGACAAGATCGGCGTCATCCTCGGCCGGACGACCGACCCGGGCCGCATCTGGGTCCGGGTCTCCGAGACCGGCGCCCACGTCGAGCTGCGGCGCGACGACGTCGAGCTCGTCGAGGAGGCGTCCTGATGTTCGGCCGCCGCCTCCGCGAGGCTGAGGAGCGCGAGCTCAAGCAGCGCCGCGCTCTGACCGACCGCATCATGGCCGTCCGGGACACCGAGCGCGAGCAGTGGCGCATCGCCGAGGGGTATCTGGCCGCCGGCGACTACAGCGGTGCCGCCACGGCGTGCCACCGGGCCCACCAGGCCAAGCTCGTAGCCGAGAAGCTCCTGGAGGTCTTGCATGGGTGACCGCGGGCCGGCGCCTCGTCGCGAGGCGGAGCGCCGGCGCACCAACGACAAGGGCACGGCGACGAAGCTGACCCGAGAGCAGCTCCAGGAGCTGCCCTTCGAGATCGACTTCGAGCCGGACCCGCTCGACCCCCCGGGCCACTGGGACGGCATCCTCGTCGAGCTCTGGGAGGCCCTCAAGACCGACCCGGCTCGGAAGTGGATGACGTCTGCGGACTGGGCGGCGACGAAGCTGATGATCGAGCTCACGAACACGCAGATGGGCGCCAAGGACAAGGACGGCAACCTCATCGGCGTGAGCGGGGCCCACCAGAGCTCGCTGCTCAAGCACCTGGCCTCGATCGGCATCACCGAGGCCGCCCGGTTGCGCCTGGGTAAGGAGATCACCCTGTTCCCGATCAAACCCCGCGGCACCGAGGACGGCAAGGTCATCGACATCCGCTCCGCGCGCGAGGCCGACGTCCAGTGAGCAAGGAGTACACGCTGACCCGGGCCGGCTGGCCGCGCCCGGCGAACGCTGAGGGCTACCCCGTGCCGTGGGTGGCCCCAGAGCAGAACCTGTCCCACGTCAACGAGGGCCGGCAGCTCGCCACGGTGTCCGGCTCGATCTGCGGGGTCTGCGGCGGCGACTACGACTATGGAGACGACGCCTACGGCTTCACCTCGCTCGAAGACGAGGATGGCAACATCACGACCGACCTGCCGCTCGAGCCCGGCGATGCCCTCGTCGAGCTGCCCGACATGAAGCCCGAGCGCGACTTCGTCGGGTTCCTGGACGGCGCCGTCATGCACCACCGCTGCGCGCGCCTCGCGGCCGCGCGGTGCCCCCACATCCGCGGCCGCAAGGACCTCATCATGGTCCGCGTGCCGGCCAACGATGCCACGGTGCGGGATCTGGACGGGAAGCTCCGTCCGACGTATTCTGTAGAGGACGCCATCTACGTCCCGTGGCCGACGATCACCCTCCAGGAGGCAGCATGAGCATCGACAGCGCGACCCTGACCAAGCTGCAGTACCAGGCGCGGCGCATGCACTTCGCCCTGGAGCACAACGACCAGCGCGAGGCCGACGCCGTCCAGCGCCGCGTCGACCAGATCCTCGACGAGCGGCCGCGCGTCTTCGCGGTGGCCACCGACGGCGAGACGATCTACGACAACGCGAGCCCGTGGATCAAGGCCCAGGTCTCGACCGTGGTGAACACCACCGGCGTGCCCGAGAAGGTCTTCGGCCTGAGCGACGTGCTCGAGCGGGAGGTCATCCGGCAGGCCGAGCTCATCCTGGGTGCCGACGACCCCGAGGACGGTGGCACCGCGGCTGGTGGCGGCGTCGGCGTGCTGGACCGGCCGTGACCGCCGACCCGCAGCGCGATGGCCGGAGGACCTCGCGCGCGCTGACCGTGGCGCGTACAGTGCTGGGTAACGTCGAGCACCACCTGGAGCAGTACAAGTATTGGGGCCAGGAGGGTGACCCGGCCAGCGACGACATCATGCGCGCCCTCGTTGAGTGCCAGCGCCAGCTCGAGCCGTTCCGCCGGACGGGCCGCCCCAAGAAGGAGTAGTTCGTGTCGCTTGCAGTGTTCGAGGCGCCCGCCATCCCCGCGTACTTCGTCGAGGCCGTTTACATCGGCCCGACGTGGGCCCGCGACGGTGACGGGCGCTTCATCCTGCCCGAGCGGACGCTCGGCTGGCAGATCCTGGCCTGGATCAAGAAGTACATCAACGGCGGCGGCGGGAAGCCCTTCACGCCCACGCGCGAGCAGGCCCGCTTCATCCTCTGGTGGTACGCCGTCGACGAGGATGGCCGGTTCCTGTACCGCGACGGCGTGCTGCAGCGCCTCAAGGGGTGGGGTAAGGACCCGATTGTCGCCGTCCTGGCCCTCGTGGAGATGCTCGGCCCGTGCCGCTTCTCGCACTGGGCCGAGGAGGACGACGTCTCCGAGGAGGACCGGATCGACCTCGGCGACCCCGTCGGTATGGAGAACGAGGTCGGCTGGGTCCAGGTCGTCGCCGTCTCCGCGGAGCAGACCAAGAACACCATGAAGCTGCTGCCGGCGATGATCTCGCGGCAGCTCATGGCCGAGCACGGCATGACCAAGCTCGACATCGGCAAGACCTTCATCTCCGCGTACGGCGGCTCCCGGGTCATCGAGGCCGTGACCAGCTCGCCCGCCACCCTGGAGGGCGGCCGTCCGACGTTCGTCATCCGGAACGAGACCCATCACTGGACGGATTCGACAGGGGGCCACGAGCTCCAGGAGGTCATCGAACGTAACGCAACGAAGTCCGCCGGCGGCCAGGCCCGCGCGCTGTCGATCACCAACGCCTACGACCCCTCGCAGGGCTCCGTGGCGCAGGTCCAGCGCGAGACCTGGGAGGAGGAGCAGTCCGGCGAGGCCATCTCGACCGGCATGTTCTACGACTCCATCGAGGCCCCCGAGTCGATCACGATGCGCCCGCCCGAGGCCGCCGAGCAGTGGAAGGAGGCGCCGCGGGACGAGGAGGAGAAGAAGTTCCGCGAGGCCTGTACCCGCTCGTGGCTCTCCACGATCATCGCGGCCGTCCGCGGCGACGCCGTCTGGCTGGACATTCCGTCGATCGTCAACGCGATCCTCCGTGGCTCCACGAAGGCCCACATCGCCCGACGCTTCTGGTTCAACAACATCGTTTCCGCGGCCGACCGCTGGGCGGACCCGCCGGCGATCGAGGCCGGCGTCCACCCGCTGCTCAAGGCCGCGCGCATCGCCGAGAAGGACGGCGACCAGCTCCGCCTGGGCTGGATCGTCGACCCCGACGACCCGGTCGTCATGTTCTTCGACGGCTCGAAGAACGACGACACCACCGCGCTGGTGGCCTGCCGCGTCGAGGACGGCTACACCTTCACCGTTGGCCTGTGGGCGAAGCCCCGCGGGGACGCCGGCAAGGACTGGACGGTCCCGCGGTTCGAGGTTTCGGCGCGCGTCGACGAGGCCTTCAAGCGGTTTAACATCATCGCCTTCTGGGGCGACCCCAGCCACACCCAGGAGGACGACAACACCCGCTTCTGGGACCGGTTCATCGACCAGTGGCACCAGAAGTACCACGAGCGGCTCCAGAAGGACTTCTGGGCCGTGAAGAGCGGGGTCAAGGTATCCTCGATCATGTGGGACATGGCCGATCCGGAGCGCAGCAAGCAATTCACCGCGGCCGCGGAGATCGTGCGTTCCGACCTGCATCACCGCAACCACGAGGGCAACTACGCGCCGAGCTTCCGGCACGACGGGCACCCGGCGCTGCGGGCCCACCTCCGAAACGCTCGGGAGAACCGGACGGACTACGGGGTCTCGATCCGGAAGAACGGCCGTGAGAACGGCAACAAGATCGACCTCGCGGTCTGTCTGATCGGCGCGCAGATGCTCCGCCGCTACGTCGGCAACGTCGGGATCGAGGAGGAAGAATCTTCCGGCGGATGGGTGACATCTCTCTGAGTTCTGCTACACTGGAACTCGGCAACCGAATCCATCGAACCAAGGAGCCCGCCATGTCCGAGACCGACACCACCACCCAGTCCGAGCCGACCGTCGCCGAGAAGCGCGCCGTCCTCCAGGCCAACGGCGTCGCCGTGGGTTCCCGGGGCAAGCTCTCCGCGGAGGCCGAGGCGGAGTACGCGCGCCTCACCGGTCGGACCCAGGCCTGACCCACCCCAAGACCGGCGGCGCCTCAGCGCCGGCGGGACCATCGCCACCGGGACGCCGGGAAGTTGACTGAACGCCCGTAGGGCTGGCTGAACGTGGTCCCGATCTGAGGCACCCAAGCCCTGGGGGTGTTTGCCGCATCTGTCGTGCATGCCATCCCTAGAGTCGGCGAGTCGGGGACGACCCCCGGAGTGCGGCCGGCATAGCCACCGCGTAAGTCGCCCCCCGAGGTCAGGCCACAAGCCTGCCGGGGGGCGCTGTGGGTTCTGGGGTACGATGAGTTCGTGGCCATCACCCCGGAGCAGCGGCGCGTCTACGAGCGCGCCCGCTACGCGGCTGATCCGTCGAAGAAGAAGGCCCGAGCCAGCGCCCGCTATGCGGCCAAGCGCGAGGAGATCAAGGCCGCCTCGCGTGAGCGGTATCGCGCCGATCCCGACAGGCATAACGAGTACTCGAAGGTCTGGCGTGAGGCGAATCCGGAGAAGTACGCGGCCGCCCAGCGTGCCCACCAGGCCCGCCGGCGTCAGGCAGAGCGCGACGGGGATTTCGTCGGGCAGGACTGGCTGGACCTCTTGGAGGAGTTCGACAACGCCTGTGCGTACTGTTCGGCGCGCGGGGTGAAGCTCGAGGTCGAGCACATGACGCCGCTCTCCCGCGGTGGCCAGCACACGAAGGGTAACATCGTCCCCGCGTGCGAGGCGTGCAACGACCGGAAGTACACCCGCACGTTGTTCGAGTTCGCCGCGCTCGCGGCCTGACGAGGAGGTCCCCTTGGCCCGCGCGATGAATCCCAGCTCTGCGAAGCGGCAGGCGTTCACGTTCTTCCCTGACTTCCTCGAGCAGCGCGTGGAGACGGTCGTCTACGACCAGTGGGCCCGCGGTGAGCAGGAGCGGAGCCTCTACGTCCCGAAGCACTACAACACCAACGACGAGTACGACGACCTGATCGAGCGCAGCCCCACGCCGTGGCTCGCTCTCGGGATCACCTCGCTGGTGCAGACCATCTTCCTGGACGGCATCAAGCGCCAGGGCAGCAACGACATGCTGCAGAGCTATGACATCTGGCGCCAGAACCGGTTCAACAGCCGGCAGAACGCGCTCTACCGTGGCGCCATGGCCCACGGCCAGTCCTTCGTGATGTCCCTGCCTGGCACGCTGCCCATGACGGGCGAGAAGAGCGCCGTCTGGCGCGGCCTGTCGGCCCTGACGACCGCGGCCTGGTACGAGTACCCCGGCGACGAGTGGTGCCAGTTCGCGATCCACGCCGAGGAGGACGTCGTCAAGGACGGCGACGGCTTCACCCCGGGGTGGACCGTCGAGCTCATCGACGAGGTCGCGGTCTACCGCTTCACCGTCAAGGGCAACGGCGAGGACCTCAACGCCTGGACCTACGTCACCACCGAGGAGCACGACTCCGGAGTGCCCCCGCTCGTCCAGTACACGAACATGACTGACCTCGACGGCCGCAACACCGGCGAGATCGGGCCTTTCATCCCGCTGGCCAAGCGGATCGACCAGTCGCTCTTCGACCGGCTGATCGTGCAGCGGTTCGGCGCCTGGAAGGTCCGGTTCATCACGGGCCTGCAGCGGCCGGCCGGCATGTCCGAGCAGACGTACCAGAACGAGCTGCTCGGCATGAAGATCAACGACTTCCTCGTCGCGACCAGTGACAAGACCAGGTTCGGCACCCTCGACGAGACCCAGCTCGACGGCTTCATCAAGGCCCGCGACGCGGACATCCGCGACTACGCCGCGGTGAGCCAGGTCCCCCCGTACATGTTCCTGGGCCTCTCGGCGAACATGCAGGCCGAGTCCCTCGCGGCCGCGCGCTCCGCCCTGATGGCGAAGTCGGCCGAGCGCAAGGAGGGCCTGGGCGAGTCCCACGAGCAGCTCTTCCGCCTGAGCGCGAAGCAGACCGGCAACCTGGAGGAGATGCGCGGCTACGACATGGAGGTGAAGTGGCGGGACACCGAGGTCCGGCCGCTCTCCCAGGCCGCCGACGCCCTCGGCAAGCTGGCCGCGCAGGTCGGCGTCCCGCTCGAGATGCTGTGGGGCATGATCCCGAACTGGACGGACTCCGACGTCGAGCGGGCCAAGGTCCTCGTGCAGGACGGCACCTTCGACCAGCTCGTCGGCGAGTTCGAGAAGCAGCTCGGCCTCGACGCCGGCGGGGCGCCCGGCGGGATCCAGCGGGTCCCGTGATGGCCAAGAACACCGGGCGCGGCAGCGTCGCGGGCTCGAGGGGTCCGATGGTCGGCAAGTTCCAGGAGATGAAGAAGCACGGCGGGTCCTTCCGGGGGGTGCGCTACGCCCAGCTCTCCCGGTTCCGCCAGTGGCTCTGGGATCACGGGATTCGCTCGTGACCGCGCCCGTCGTCGCCCCCGCGGCGGCCGCGCTGGTCGCCCTCGATGCCGCCTACCGGGCGAGCACCGCGCGCACCGCCATCGCCGTCGCCCGGGTCCTGCTCAACCGCTGGAGCTCGGTGGAGCCCGACGACCTGTCCGGGACCGGCGCGCGCTGGCTGGCGGAGGCCGTGCAGGTCGTGCTAGCCGGCCAGCGCAACGCGAAGCAGCTCGCCAACGTTTACACGGAGCAGGTGCGGCGGCTCCAGGCCCCGAACGCCCCGCGGTTCACGCCGGCGCCCGACCGGCCGATCACCCCGGACATCATCCGGAAGAGCCTGGAGTTCCAGGCCATCTCGACGACCGCGCGGGAGCTCTACCGGGTCAAGGCCGTGCGCGACGGCGAGCTCGAGAGCGGGGTGACCGACACCGAGTCCGCGATCCGCTCCGCCGAGGGCCGCACCGCCCAGCTCATGGAGGCCGCGATCACCCGCGCCGCCGGCACCGCGGTGCGCCAGGTCACCACCGCCGGCCATGACCAGATCTACGACAACGTGATGGCCGACCCGGTGGCGACCGGCTGGGCCCGGACGACGCGGCCGGGGTGCTGCTACTTCTGCGCCATGCTGGCCTCGCGCGGGTTCGTCTACAAGGAGGACTCGTTCGAGGCCTCTGACCCCCGGTTCCACGGCCCCGGCGAGCACAAGGTCCACGACAACTGCGGCTGCGGGATGCGGCCGTCCTACAGCCGGAACGACCCGGCGCCGGACCGCAACCAGGCCTACGAGGACCTCTGGATCGACATGAAGGACCTCCGCCTGCCGGGGGAGAGCGACATCCAGGCGTGGCGCCGGATTTACAACGAGTCACCCCTCGCCGCCCCGACCACCTGATCGGGTGCGTGATCCCCGGCGTGTCGCGGTTTCAGCTACACTACGGGTTGACGAGACGAGGGGGAACGATTCGTCACAACCTGTCGATCATGTGAGGAGCCCGCCATGTCTCGTGGAAAGCATGTCCGTACCAAGCGCGCTGCCCGGGACGCGACCGTCGTGAGCGGTCTGGCGGCCCTCGGCCTGGCCACCGCGCCGATGTACGCCATCCCGGCCCAGGCCGCGCCCGACGAGGCCTGGGACCCGCTGATCGACTGCGAGTCCGGCGGCAACCCGACGGCCCAGAACCCGAACAGCACGGCGTCCGGGCTCTACCAGATCATCGACGGCACCTGGGAGTACTACGGCGGCCGCGAGTTCGCCCCCACGGCCGCTCAGGCGACCCCCGAGCAGCAGCGCATCGTAGCCGAGCGCATCGCCTTCCTCGGCTGGAATGGCCGAGCTCCGCAGGGCCCCCAGGCCTGGGTCGAGCCCTGCAACGACTCCCTGGAGGCCTGGGTGGCCGCCGGCATGCCCGTCCTGACCGAGTCCGTCCCGATCCCGAACCCCGCGGACCCCTCGACCGACCCGCGCGTCGGCGCCGAGCTCGTCGTCGAGCCTGGCGACACTCTCGCCGAGCTGGGCGAGCTCTTCGGCATCCCGTGGCGCGACATCGCGGCGGCCAACGGCATCCTCGAGCCCTGGACGATCCATGTCGGGCAGGTGCTCACGATCCCGGGCGTCACCCAGCAGCAGATCGTCGACCTGCACAGCCACCCGGACGCGAACTATCCGCCGCCCGTGCCGCCGGCCGCGCCGATCCATGTCGTCCAGCCGGGCGAGTGGCTGTCGACGATCGCGCAGGACTACGGCGTCTGCGAGCACGGCGAGGACATCACCACCTGCTGGATCGGCCTGCACGAGGCCAACCGCGACGTCATCGGCCCCGACCCGGACCGGATCTTCCCGGGCCAGGAGCTCGTCATCGCGGAGGGCATGGTCGTCCCGGCGCCGCAGCCCGTCCCCGAGGAGGACGTAGTCGTGCCGATGCCGCCCCCGCCGCCCCCGCCGCCCGCGACGACCTCGCCGGATGGCACGGTCGTCCGGCCGGTCCAGGGCCGGGTGGGCGACGGTCTCAACGAGGGCCGCCCGCACGCCGGCGTGGACATCGACTGCAACATCGGTGACCCCGTCGTCGCCGCGCTGGGCGGCTACGTCCAGACCGTGCGCGACTTCGACGGCGGCTCCCCGTACACCGGCTACGGCAAGGTCGTCGACGTCATCGGCACCGACGGCGCGCTCTACCGCTACGCCCACCTGGACACCACCACGGTGGCCCAGGGCAGCGTCGTGCTGGCCGGCTACCAGATCGGCACCTGCGGCAACACGGGCGCCGTCGTGGCCGGCCAGGGTGGCAACGGGTCTCACCTGCACTTCGAGCGGCGGCCGTCCGGCGAGCTCTACGGCCCGCCCGACGACGCCGAGGCCTGGCTTGCCAGGAACGGGGTGCTGTAGTAGGGTCGGTATTGCAGGGCCGTCGCCCCTCATTCCGATCCGATATTGGTGCTGCTGTGGTGACGGTTGGCCCGGGTGCGTGGGGAAGACGTCCCGGGCCTTCTGCTATCCTGGGGAACGCGCACCGCCCCTGAACATGGCGACACTTCGGAACGGGGCGGTGTCGCATCTGATTCCCGGGAAGGACCGGGGACACCGGCGCACCAAGGAGTGCAACGTGAAGAAGATCAAGCTGGAGGACTTCCTACTGCCCCACGAGCACGACGGGGAGGGGAAGAAGCTCGACGAGCCGAAGGAGCTCGACGTCGAGCAGCTCCGCAAGTGGGTCTACGGCGTGCTCACCGACAAGGAGGAGGCGCAGGAGGCCCGCGACGCCGCGGTGACCGAGAAGGCCACCGTGGAGACCGAGCTCACCGAGCTCCGCAAGAAGAACGAGACGGACGAGGAGCGCCGCGTCCGCGAGCAGGCCGACCGGGACAAGGAGATCGCCGACCTCCGGAAGGCCCAGACCGAGCGCGAGAAGATCGAGGCCATCGAGGACCACTTCAAGGACAAGGGGATCACCTCGGCCCGAGCGAAGCGTCTCGCGAAGCGGATCGAGGGCGAGGACAAGAAGGCCTGGCTCGAGTCCGCCGACGAGCTGGTCGAGGACGGCTTCCGTGTCAGCGACAAGCCGGCCGGCGAGGGCGAGGCGGAGGAGACCGGAGGCGACGACCTCCGCGGCATCCCGAAGGCCAACCGCAACGGCAAGGTCGTCGTGGGCAAGGACGAGTCCGTCAAGACGAAGACCGTCGCGGACGAGCTCGGCGACATCGGTCGGACCGGCTGGTGAGCATCAAGCGCGCCTGGGGCACCGAGCGGCGCGGCCCTTGGGCGGCGACCTACGGCTCGGGCCGGACGGGCGTCGGCATCGGCCTGTCCCTCAGCCGGTCCGGCTGGGCCCTGTCCGGCTCCGTGGCCGGCCGCGGTGGTCTGATCGGCTGGGCCTCCCAGAACGTGGACTGGCCGATCCCCGACTGGTACGGCGAGGTCGAGGTGCAGTTCAACCGGAGGTAGGGTACTATCTCCATCAAGGTCCTGCGATCCCCGACCGCTGAACTCGTGTAAACGAGTCATTGTCGGGCTCTCCAGGCCTTTCGGACCTCTAGCTCAGTGGTACGAGCATCCGCCTCTTAAGCGGAGGGTCCTGGGTTCGATCCCCAGGGGGTCCACTCCTCGATAGCTCAGTTGGCGAGAGCTCCCGATTGTTAATCGGGTGGTCGCAGGTTCGAGTCCTGCTCGGGGAGCTTAGACATGGTAGCCTTAGCGCATGCCCACCGGTCGTCGCGACACCGACGAGTACCGCGCCTACATGGCCGAGTACATGCGGAAGCGGTACCAGCGCAACGTCGAAATCGTGCGAAAGCTCAAGGTCGAGCGCGGTTGCGCTGATTGTGGGTATAACGCCCACCATGCCGGCCTCGAGTTCGACCACCGGGAGCCCGGCCGCAAGGATCGCGAGACGGTGGCGGCCCTGATGGGCAAGGGGATCAACCGGATCATGGCCGAGATCGACAAGTGCGACGTCGTCTGCGGCACCTGCCACAATGTCAGGACTTTCGAGCGGTTGCAGTTGACAAATCCCTCCTGATCGTGTACCCGCTCGCGGTGGTACTCTTGCGTCGTGAGCCCCTGCTGGGGGACATCCGACAAGGACAAGGAGAGACCCCCATGGCCGTCATCAAGGCCAAGCAGGAGAAGATCGTCCCCT
>Ga0210040_10008181_pt1 | contig 12469 bp, 11 predicted proteins | sample CryGeyCG12114_NA_FD_185462 | JGI IMG/M metagenome (GOLD analysis project Ga0210040, IMG submission 185462) | Groundwater microbial communities from aquifer - Crystal Geyser CG19_WC_8/21/14_NA (SPAdes) (version 2) | ecosystem: Environmental > Aquatic > Deep subsurface > Groundwater | place: USA... | reverse complement strand
GACCTTTGCTGTTCGCCCGACCAGCTGCGCGATGCGCTGCGCGAGACCCCGCACAGCCGGATCCCGGTGGCGGAAGGGTCGGTGGAGAATATCGTCGGGGTGGTCCAGGCCCGCGACCTGCTCGATGCGGTGATGGACGGACGCTCGCTCGACCTTCGCCAGCTCGCCCGCAAGGCGCCGGTCATTCCCGACGTGATGGACGCGATGGACGCGCTGAACGTGTTGCGCTCGGCCGAGGTGCCGCTGGCGCTGGTGCACGACGAATATGGCCACCTGGACGGGATCGTCACGCCCGGATCGATCCTGGCGGCGCTGGCCGGCACCTTCCGCAGCGACGTGGAGCACGAGGACCCGCCGCTGGTCGAACGGGAGGACGGAAGCTGGCTGGTGTCCGGCGCGGCCCACGCCGACTTGCTGGAGGACCAATTGGGCATGAACATGCCCGCCGAGCGCGACTATGCAACGGTGGCCGGATTTGCCCTGTCCATCCTCAAGCGCCTGCCGGTCACGGGCGAAACCTTCGACCATGGCGGCTGGCGGTTCGAGATCGTGGACATGGACGGCCGCAAGATCGACAAGCTGCTGGCCGTCCGCCACAAACGTCGCGGCGACGAAGCCGCCGCCTAGAGCCGGCCGAAGGCGGCCTCGTACCCGGCCTGGTCGCCGCGGGCGAGATAGCCGGCCTGCTCGACGATGCGATCGCGAGCGATGCGGCCCTTGAAGGCGCCGAGTTCGGCGTCCAGCCGCTCGACCTCGTCCGAACCGAGCGCCGCGATCTGCTCGTAACGCAGCAGGCCGCGGCTGTTGAGCAGGGCGGCGAGCTTGGGGCCGACACCCTTCATCCGCTGCAGGTCGTCGGGCACGCCCTGGCTGCCGGGCAGGTTGGAATGGACGGAGGTGCCGAGCACCTGGCCGATCACGTCGCTGGTGGCGGCCGCCACTTCGTCGACCACGCCTTCACCCTCGCCGCCGCCGTCGCTGTCGCCGGGAGCGGGCGGTTCACGATGCTGGTCGAGCGCGGCCGAAGGCTGCTGCGACGCCTGCATCATGTGGGGACGGACGGGGGCCTCGTCCCGGGTCAGCGTGACCCGCTGGCGGGGACGGAAGATCAGGATGCCGGTGACCAGTCCAATCGCAACCGCGACCAGGATCACCGGCCAGTAGGCCGACCACAATTCACTCATTCCAACCTCGTGATTGATAACGGATGTGCAGATAGGTGAGCCAGGCGGTGCCCAGCCCGACGGCATAGCCGGCAAGTCCCAGCAGTGCCGCTTCGACGAATAGCGGGATCATTGGTTCACTGCCGCTGGAAGGGGAGAAACGGAGGATTCCACCGGCAGGCTGGCCGGGTCCCACTCGACCCGCGCGACGCCCGGCAGCTCCCCCATGACCCGCAGCAGTTCGGACCGCTGGAAGTCGTCGGCCGGGCCCGACAGGACCAGCGTCCGGCTGAGCGGCCGCCGGGCGAGGTGCGCCTGGACCTGGGTCATCTCGTTGATGTCGAGCAGGCGCCGGGCCTGCCCTTCGACCTGCCGCTGCAGCTCGGCGGAGGCGCCCAGCGGACCGTGGTAGAGCTCGGCCGCCGCAAGGGTGATCACGGCGCCAGTGAGCAGCAGCTGTCGGCTCGTCATTTTTCCTCCCGCGCCAGTTGGCGCCAGCCGATGTCGCGCCGGCAGAAGCCGTCCGCATAGTCGATCGCGTCAACCGCGCGATAGGCGCGGGCGCGAGCCTGGGCGAGGGTGGGCCCGACCGCCGTCACCGCCAGCACCCGGCCGCCGGCGGCGAGCAGTGCCCCGGAGCCATGGCGGGCGGTACCGGCCTGGAACACGGTGACGCCTTCCACCCGTTCGGCCGCTTCGATGCCGTCGATCGGGCCGCCCCGGCGCGGGGTGCCCGGATAGCCGGCCGCCGCGATCACCACCGTCAGGCTTGCCGCCGGCTTCAGCTGCGGCGCCTCGATTTCTCCCAGCCGGCCCGTCGCCACCGCATGGAGCAGGGCGGCGACGTCGCCTTGGAGCCGGGGCATGATCGCCTCGCATTCCGGGTCGCCGAAACGCACGTTATATTCGATCAGCTTGGGCCCGTCCGCGGTCAGCATCAGCCCGGCGTACAGCACGCCGCTGAACGGGGTGCCGCGAGCCGCCATCGCGCGGGCGGTGGGAAGGACGATCTCCTCCATCGCGCGCCGTTCCAGTTCGGGGGTCAGCACGCGCGCGGGCGAATAGGCGCCCATGCCGCCGGTGTTGGGTCCGCTGTCCGCTTCGCCGACGCGCTTGTGGTCCTGGGCCGAGGCGAGCGGAACGGCCAGTTCGCCGTCCACCAGCGCGAACAGGCTGGCTTCCTCGCCGTCGAGAAACTCCTCAATGACCAGCGGACCGTCGCCCGCCGCGCGGATCGCCGCCTCGGCCTCGGCGCGGTCGGCGGCGACGGTGACGCCCTTGCCGGCGGCCAGTCCGTCGGCCTTGATCACCACCGGCAGGCCGAAGCGGTGGAGGGCAGCCAGTGCCTCGTCGGTCCGCTCGGCCCGAACATAAGCGGCGGTGGGAATGTTCTGGGCCGCGCACAGGTCCTTGGTGAACCCCTTGCTGCCTTCCAGCGCGGCGGCGGCAGCATCGGGTCCGAACACCGGGATTCCCGCTGCCCGGCAGGCGTCGGCCACGCCTGCGACCAGCGGCGCTTCGGGCCCGACCACCACCAGGCCGATGCCCTGCTCCCGCGCGAACGCAGCTACCGTCTGCGGGTTGGCGGGATCGATCGCCACGCACTCGGCCCAGCGCGCGATGCCCGGGTTGCCGGGCGCCGCGAACAGCTTGCCGCACGAGGGCGATTGCCGCATGGCCCAGGCCAGCGCATCCTCGCGCCCGCCCGACCCCAGCAGCAGAATGTCGATGGAACCCGCCACGCCCGGCCTCCTAGCCCAGCAAGTCCCCGGCGACAATTCGCCGCCGCTCACCGTTGGCGAACTCGCCGGCGCGGTGAAGCGCGCGGTGGAGAGCGGCTTTGGCCGGGTCCGGGTGCGGGGCGAGATCAGCGGCTGGAAGCGGCACAGCTCGGGCCATTGCTACTTCACCCTGAAGGACGACAACGCCTGCATCGACGCGGTGGTGTGGCGCACGTCGGCCGGGCAGCTGGCGTTCCGGCCGGAAGACGGGGCGGAGGTGATCGCCACCGGCAAGATGACGACCTATCCGGGTCGGTCCAAATACCAGATCGTCGTCGATCGGATGGAGCTGGCGGGTGAGGGCGCGCTGATGGCGCTGCTCGACAAGCGGCGCCGGGCGCTGGCCGCCGAAGGGCTGTTCGACGGGTCGCGCAAGCGCCGCCTGCCGTTCCTGCCGCGGGTGATCGGAGTTGTCACCAGCCCGACCGGGGCAGTGATCCGCGACATCCTTCACCGGCTGGAGGATCGCTGCCCAACGCATGTGGTGGTGTGGCCGGTACCGGTGCAGGGCGAGGGTGCCGCTGGCAAGATCGCCGCCGCGATCCGCGGGTTCGCCGAGTTCAGCCCGAGGCCCGACCTGCTGATCGTGGCCCGGGGCGGCGGCTCGATCGAGGACCTGTGGGCGTTCAACGAGGAAGAGGTGGTGCGGGCGGCCGCCGGATCGCCCATCCCGCTGATCAGCGCCGTCGGGCACGAGACCGACACCACCCTGATCGACCATGCCGCCGACCTGCGCGCGCCGACGCCCACGGCCGCCGCGGAGCTGGCGGTGCCGGTCCGGGCCGAGCTTGCGGCGCAGCTGGACGAGCTGATGGCGCGCAAGCGCCGCTGCCTGGCCAGGCGGGCGGACGATGCGCGCGAGCGGCTGGCGCTGACGTCGTGCCGGTGGCCGGAGCCTGCCGCCCTGCTCGGGCCGAGGCGGCAGCGCCTCGATGAAGTGGGCGACCGGCTGCCGCGAGCGCTGTCCGCGCGCACGCACAAGGCGGAAGCGACGATGAACCTGGTCGCGCCGCGCCTGCGCCACCAGCTGCTCGAGGCCAAGGTCGAGCGGCTGGGCGAGAAGCTGGCGGCTGCGTGGAAGATGGCCGGGCTGGTCCATCCCGATCGCCCCCTGTCGCGCGGCTTTGCCCGAGTGACCGACCGTGCGGGCGTGACGCTGATCCAGGCCGGGCAGGCGCGGGCGGCGGGGGAGCTTACCCTCAACTATGCCGACGGCACGGTGGACGTGACTGTGGCGGGTACGGGTGCGGGTGGGCGCACCGTGGCTCCGGCCCGGGTTGAGCGCCGGCCGCGCATTTCCTATGTCGTACCCCAGCCGGGGCTGTTCGACGGCGAGGATTGAACACGAGATGTTGATGCAAGGCAGCGGCCGCGAGGCCCGGGTCCATTATCTGGCCAGTACCTTTCGCGTGTTGTCGGACGGCGACCACGTCCGCTGCGCCGTGACCGGACAACGCATCCCGCTCGATATCCTCCGCTACTGGAACGTCGCCCGGCAGGAAGCCTATGCCGACGCGGCGGCAAGCCTGGCGGCGGAGGAGCGGGCGAGGGGGGAGGCCTGATACCTCAGCCTGGCGTCTGCGTCAGCGCAGCCGGCCGGGAGCGGAAACCCGGACGACCTTCCATCCAGGCTGCCGATCAACGGAAAGCATGTAACTGCCAAGTGCCCCCCGTTTGACGGTGACGCGGTCACCGCGTCTCGGCGCCACGGCCACTGGCCGGTCGTCGGTCTGGCTCCACAGCGCGCCGTCGGCGAGCGCGATCAGGTAGCCGCCGTCGCGGTTGCGACCGACGGACGAAATAACGCCTTCGATCTGCGCGATCTCTTCTTGATCGTTGCCGAAAATTCCAAGCGTTGGAACGGGAAGCCCGAACAGGGTTCGCTTGGATGACCGAACAGCAGCACGGTCGACCACGACAAGGTCATTGCGCCTGACCGAGTTCGCGACGTTGGCCGCTTCCCGATCGAAGCAGGCAAGCCGTTCGGCGGGGTCGGTCACCGAACTGCAGTTGATCAGCTTACCGAATTGGGGCGGCAATCCGGGCGGAAGCGCGGATGCCTGTGCATTCGCCATTCCGCTTCCTGCCAGGCTCCAGCCACAACAGATCATCACCAGCGCACGCATCGGTTGCCCCCTTGCTTGTTCGAAGTCTAACCCGGGCAATTGCTTTTCCGCAAGAACATGTGTGTCCTTTCAGTGACAGCCGAACGCCAACCGATGTAACGGGGGCACGTCGCGTTGCCTTCGAGTTCTGTGCCGCTTACCCCTTGCTCTATTCGGACGATCCACCTCGCTTTCGAAGTGGAACGTGGCGACCGAATCAGCTTGTTTCGATAGGGGAAAACTAAACATGAAGCTCCAGACCCGTCAGCGTCTGCTTGCAACAACGCTCCTGATGAGCGCTGGATTGGTTGCCACGCCGGCGTTTGCTCAGTCCACCGTTCCGACGGACGACGCAGTCACCACCGGTGAGCCTCCCGTGACCTCTCCGGTCGAGGCGACCCCGACCCCGTCCACCAATGCGCAGGGCCAGCCGGTCACGCAGGACCAGGACATCGTTGTTACCGGATCGCGCATTCCGCAGCCAAACCTGACTTCGGCAAGCCCGGTGACGGTGGTTAACAGCCAGGAATTCAAGCTCAGCGGCACGACTCGCACCGAGGATCTCCTGAACTCGCTGCCGCAGGTGTTCGCAGGCCAGGGTTCGAGCGTTTCCAACGGTTCAAGCGGAACGGCCACGATCAACCTTCGCGGTCTCGGCTCCGAGCGCAACCTGGTGCTCGTCAACGGCCGCCGCGTGGTGCCGGGCGATCCCACCTCGGCTGCGGTTGACATCAACTTTATCCCCGCTGCCGTGATCAAGCGCGTCGACGTGCTGACCGGCGGTGCCTCATCGGTCTACGGTGCGGATGCCGTGACCGGCGTCGTCAACTTCATCATGGACACGGACTTCACCGGGTTCCGGATCGATGGCCAGTATTCGCTCTACAATCACAAGAACCGCAGTTCGTCGCGCATCCGGAACGCACTGGACAGCAACAGCCCGTACGGCTTCCCGACTCCGTATCCGCGAGGCGTGGTGAGCGATGGCGGCGCGATTGACGCAACCGTGTTGTTCGGCGCCAATTTCGACGACAATCGCGGTCACGTCACCGGCTATGCCGGTTACCGCAACGTCAATGCCGTTACCCAGGCCCGCCGCGACTACAGCGCTTGCTCGCTAAGCGCCCGCACCGCGGCCCAGGTCAGCGCCGACGGCAATCCTTACGCCTGCGCCGGTTCGATCACTTCCGCTGCCGGTTCGTTCCTGCTGTTCGACTCGGACCGTCCCGATCTCGGCGGCGAGTTCACCTCGACGTTCTTCCAGCCGGGCGCGAACCGCACGTTTGTTGGCGGAACCACGCCGTACAACTTCAATCCGGTGAACTACTATCAGCGCCCCGACGAGCGCTACACCGCCGGTTTCTTCGCGAACTATGAGATCAGCCCGGCCATCAAGCCCTATGCCGAATTCATGTTCATGGACGACCGCACGGTTGCGCAGATCGCGGCCTCGGGTAACTTCGGCAACACCACGTCGATTAACTGCGACAACCCGTTGCTGTCGGCTCAGCAGCTCTCGATCGTCTGCGACACCGAGAATTTGCTGATCCCGTTCGACCCGCTCGTCGGCAACTTGGTGGTAGGACAGGAGCCCGGAACAGCTCCGGCCACGTTCTTCGACCCCACCACCGGCGCTGCCTACAACCGCGGCTACCTGCAGGTATTCCGCCGCAACGTTGAGGGCGGTGGGCGTCAGGACGACCTCCAGCACACCTCCTACCGCGGCGTGCTCGGCACCAAGGGCGACCTTGGTCGGGCGTTCACCTACGATGCTTACTACCAGTACGGCCGGACCAACTTCGCCGAGACCTACCTGAACGACTTCTCGGTGACTCGCCTCACGCGTGCGCTCGATGTCGTGACGGACGCCAACGGCAATGTGGTTTGCCGTTCGGTGGTCAGCGGAATCGATCCGAACTGCGTGCCCTACAACATCTTCACTGCGGGTGGGGTCACGCCGGATGTGGTCAGCTATCTCGCAACCCCCGGTTTCCAGCGCGGCATCAACAGCGAGCAGGTGGCCTCGGCCAGCATCACCGGCCAGCTCGGCCAGTATGGCATCCAATCGCCGTTCGCCAACGAAGGCGTGGGGCTGGCGCTTGGCGCCGAGTACCGCAAGGAACGGCTTGAATTCACGGCTGACACGACCTTCCAGACGGGCGACCTTGCTGGTCAGGGCGCCGCGACCCTTCCGGTCAATGGGTCGTTCAACGTGAAGGAAGTCTTCGGCGAACTTCGCGTTCCGCTGGTCCACGACAACTTCATCTACGACGCGGCGCTCACCGCGGGTTACCGTTATTCCGATTACAAGCTCTCGTCAGGCGGCGGTTTCAGCACCAAGACCTACAAGATTGAGGGCGAGTTTGCGCCGATCCGCGACATTCGTTTCCGGGGCGGTTACAACCGGGCTGTTCGCGCGCCGACGGTTCAGGACCTTTTCGCACCAAATCGCGTGGTCCTGGACGGCACCACGGATCCTTGCGCCGGTCGTGTGATCACGGCGGCCGATCAGGCCTGTATCCTGCAGGGCCTCGCGGTGGGCGATCAAACTCCGGAAAACCCGGCGTCGCAGTACAACGGCCTGATCGGCGGTAACGCCGATCTGCTGCCCGAGGTCGCGGACACCTACACCGTTGGTGTGGTTCTGCAGCCGCGGTTCCTGCCGCGCTTCGCGCTGACGGTCGACTATTTTGACATCAACGTGGACCGGGCAGTCACCACCATTGGTGCCGACACCATCCTCAATGCCTGCGGAACCACGCTTGATCCGACTTTCTGCGGCCTGATCAACCGCGATCCTTCGGGTTCGCTGTGGCTGACGCAAGCCGGCTACGTCACCGACCTGACGCAGAACATCGGCGGTCTTTCCACCCGTGGTATCGACGTCAACGGCAGCTACACCCAGCCGATCGGTGACCTGGGCACCGTGGGGCTCAGCTTCGTTGGCACCTATCTCGACAAGCTCGAGACCGACACGGGTGTGACCGGCTCGTTCGACTGCGTCGGCTACTACGGCAATGTCTGCGGCACACCGAACCCCAAGTGGCGGCACACCGCCCGCGCGAGCTTCAACATGCGCAATGGGATCGGCGCTTCCTTGCGCTGGCGCCACTTCAGCAGCGTTGGAATTGACGCGGTCAGCTCCAACACCAACCTGAACAACCCGTCGAATACCGGTCCGGCTCCGGGTGGGGTTGCCCGTCCTGGAGTGGCTCGTCTGGCCGCGGTGAATTACTTCGATCTGGCCCTTACGGCCCGTATCGGTGATAATTACAACTTCCGCATCGGTGCCAACAACATCCTGGACAAGGCTCCGCCGCTGACTGGTTCGCAGGCCTGCCCGGCCGGTATCTGTAACGGCAACACCTTCGCCCAGGTCTATGATGCGCTTGGCCGGTATGTTTATGCCGGTGTGACGCTCGACTTCTAAACGTCACGGACTGAACTAAGAGGACGGCGGGCCGCAGGGTCCGCCGTTCTTGTTTCGAGTGTTCAACGTGCCTGGAGCATCGACACCGAGTTCCGAACAGACGCCGCGGCAGGCAGCCTTGACGCGGCTCCAGCGGACCAGCCCATCCGATCGCGGGCTCATGTTCGCCGCAGCCGTTGCGGCGCTTAACCACGGTCACGAGCACGCCGCGCTGCCGCTGCTTGAGCAAGCCGTTCGTCTGCACTCCCAGGACGCACGATTGTGGCAGATGCTCGGTCTCGCCCATCGCGGGCTGGACCAGTCCGGTGCCGCCATCCATGCGCTCACCAGGGCGGCGGAACTGGCTCCGACGGACCGCCTGATCATGCACGCCCTCGCCCGGACCCGGCTCGAAGCGGGGCTCCCTTCCGTGGACGCCTTTGACGCAGCACTGGCCCTGGCTCCGACCGATTCATCCATCCTGCTCGGGCGCGCGGCCGGCCTGTTTGCCGATGGCGAGGCAGCTGCGGCCGTTCGCTGGCTCGAGTCCCTCCTTCAGGCACATCCGGCATGGATTGCGGGTCACCAAACGGTTGCGCGCCTGCGGTGGATGTCGGGCGATCAGAAGATGTTCGCTGGTAGCTTCGAGGCGGCGCTCCGCCACCGTACGGATGATGGATTGCTATGGCGGGAACTCGTCCAAGTTCTCGCCAAGGCCGGTTTCCACGAGCAGGCGTTGGCCACGATCGGTCGAGCGCGCGCCGCGGTTGGCAGCAGTCGGACACTGGATACCCTTGAAGCTTGGCTTGTCTCGGAAAGCGGTGACAGCGCACGGGCGGACCAACTCTTTGCACGGCTCCTGCCGCTGGACGACGTCCCTGCGGTCGTACGATACGTTCGCCATCTGCTTCGTGCCGACCGCGCGGAGCAGGCCGCTGCCCTGGCCGAGGCACACGTGGGAACTGGATCCAATGACAGCCTGTGGCCCTATCTTGCGCTGGCCTGGCGCATGACCGGCGACCGCCGGTGGAAATGGCTGGAAGGGGACGAGCGCTTTGTGGGCACCTATAAAGTGACCGAGGACGCCGAGTCGCTGGAAAGGTTGGCGGCATGCCTGCGATCGCTTCACCTGGCCAAGGCCCAGCCGCTCGACCAGTCACTGCGCGGGGGGACGCAAACCGATGGCCCGCTCTTCTCCCGGCTCGAGCCGGAGATCGTGCAGCTCCGTTCCGCGATCATGCGCGCAGTCCGCTCCTATGTGGACGGCCTGCCCCAACATGACGGGAAGCATCCCCTTCTCCGCCATCGGCGCGACCAGCTGCGCTTTTCCGGCTCGTGGTCGGTTCGGCTGACCGACGGTGGGAGCCATGCCAACCACGTCCATTCGGAGGGCTGGATCAGCTCGGCCTTCTACGTCGCCGTTCCCGACGATCCTTCCGCCGCGACGCACGACGGCTGGCTGACCCTGGGGGTGGCCGACGAACTCGGCATCCGTCTTCAACCGATCAGGGAGATCGAGCCGCGACCCGGACGGCTCATCCTCTTTCCATCAACGATGTGGCACGGTACCCGTCCGTTCGCGAAGGGAGAGAGGCTGACCGTGGCGTTCGATATCGCGCGACCGGAACTCTGATGGTGGCAAACGGGCCGATGGACTTCGCAACCGCGCAAGCGATGGTGACGCGCGGCGATCTGGCCGGTGCCAGGGCCCTGGTCGAGGCGCACCTGCAGCAGCAACCCCAATCACCGGAGTTGCTGGAGTTCGCCGGCCTGCTTGCCTGGCGAGCCGGCTCCATGCCGGACCTCGTCGCGCATCTGCGGCAGCTGATCAGGGTGAAGCCGGAAAATGACGCCGCGCGGCTGAACCTGGCCGGTGCGCTCGTCTCCACCGGCGCGTTGGACGAAGCGGCCGATCTTTGCGCCGAACGAGCCGGCGATCCCAGGATCGAGCGGCTGCTTGGCTACATTCATCAGAGCAAGGGTGAATTCGCGGCTGCCGTCCGGTCCTACGAGCAAGTCCTGGCCGCCGTGCCCGATGACGTCGAAAGCTGGAACAACCTGGCGAATGCCCGCGCGGCTCTCGGCGATTTCGAGGGAGCAAGGGTCGCCTTTGGCCGTGCGCTCGACCTTAGACCCGACCTCATCCCCATCTACATCAACGCCTCGGAAGTGCTGGCGAAGCTGGACCGCATCGAGGCGCGCCGAGGCCTGATGCGCGAAGCGGCCCGCCGTGCGCCGAGCGACGCGAAGGTCTGGGCAGAACTCGGCCTGGCCGAAACGGCGGCCCGCGACTTCGATCGCGCAACCGATGCCTTCCGCCGGGCGATCGGTATCGATCGCGGCTGCACGGCGGCGTTTCTCGAACTCGGGCTGATGTTCGAGAACCTCAACCGCATCGACGATCTTGCGGCGGTGGTCGCCCAGGCCGAGAGCAACGGCCTGGCCAGCGCGGAGATCGGCTTCCTGAAGGCCTGGCTACTCCGGCGCCAAGGCCATTTCGCCGAGGCGCTTTCGTTGGCCGAAAAGACCCCCGGCACCATAAGTCCCATCCGCCGTGCGCAACTGCTGGCCGAGCTCTACGACCGATCGGGCAAGAGTCAGCTCGCGTTCGACAACTTCCTCGAGATGAACCGGCAAGCGATCGCCGCCCGGCCGGCGGCGACGGTGCGAAGCTACCGCGAGCGAGTGGAGGCTGAGGCGCAGCTGATCACCCCCGCCAGCACGAGCGCATGGACCAGGGTGGAGCTGGACACCACCGTCGGGGCGCCGATCTTCATTGTCGGCTTTCCGCGATCAGGCACGACCTTGCTCGACACCTTGCTGATGAACCTGCCGCAGCTGCATGTCATGGAGGAGCTGCCAGTGCTGCGCGGGGTGCAAGCAAGCCTGGGCGGCATCGAGAATTTGGCGACCCTGACGTCCGACTTGGCCAATGACTTGCGCAGGCGTTATTTCGAAGTCGCGGGCGAGCTGACGGAGGTGCCGCCGGGCAAGCGCCTGGTGGACAAGTTCCCGCTGCACTTGGCCGAGTTGCCGCTCATCCATCGCCTGTTTCCGGACGCCCAGGTCGTGCTGGTCGAACGGCACCCCTGTGATGCCGTGCTCAGCTGCTTCATGGCCAACTTTCAACTTAACGACGGCATGCGCAGCTTCACCAGTCTCGACGAAGCTGCACGAACCTACCATGCCGTGTTTGACGCCTTCACCCGCGCGACCGACGTTTGGTCGATCGATGTGCATCGGGTACGCTACGAGCATATGGTCGAGGACCTCGAAGCGGAGATGCGGCCGTTATTGGCGTTCCTGGGACTGGAATGGGATGACCGCGTGCTGGACAATCGAGCCAGTGCGGCCAAGCGGGATCATATCCGCACCGCCAGCTATTCGCAGGTCACGGAGCCGATCTACAAGCGCGCGGCTGGAAGATGGGAGCGCTACCGTCCGCAGATGAGCAGCGTGCTGCCCATCCTTGCTCCCTGGGCCGAGCGGCTGGGCTACGCTATTTAGGGAAGAGCCGCTTCCGAGCGGCTCGCCACCCAAGGTCGAATCAGTCGTTCTTGGCGCGGTTCAACTGCGAGCGCTCAACCGCTTCGCGATTCATCTGCTTCTCCGCTTCCCAGTCGGCTGCGCTCATGCAGCGCTTAACCGACGACAGGCGGCTTCCGGTTGATTCTTCGCTACGGCAGATGATGCGAGTGGCGTCGCGGGTCTTGGCCTGCGGCTTCGCACTGGCCGAGACCTGGGCAAGCGCAGCCGAACTCATCAGCATACAAGCGGCAGCCGCCGCGAAGCTCATTGATCTCATCATCCAAACCCCTTTCGACCCTTATTCAAAACCCAGAACCGCGGAAAAAGCAAGTATGTAGATCAAGCGTTTACCTCTTCGGATCGAGCACCAGCGCGCCTTCGCCTTCGTCGACGCGCACGGCCTGGCCGTCGCGGACTTCGCCCTTGAGGATGAGGTCGGCGAGGGGGTCCTGGAGGTGGCGCTGCACCGCGCGCTTGAGTGGG
>Ga0210040_10008180_pt1 | contig 12471 bp, 13 predicted proteins | sample CryGeyCG12114_NA_FD_185462 | JGI IMG/M metagenome (GOLD analysis project Ga0210040, IMG submission 185462) | Groundwater microbial communities from aquifer - Crystal Geyser CG19_WC_8/21/14_NA (SPAdes) (version 2) | ecosystem: Environmental > Aquatic > Deep subsurface > Groundwater | place: USA... | reverse complement strand
GGTTTCCGTGGGGGAAAAATTTTCACCCGGCCACCAAAATCATTTAGACCTTTATCCGATGGTAAGTTCGCTACGCTCTTCTTTACTGTTAGTTTACTTTTATATTTTCTCATTCTTTAGCCAGCTAACTAAAAATTAAATATGCACAACTATCAACTGTATCATATTTATTTAGAAACCTTACATCATTGTATGTGAAAACTTATTGAAGTGAAATCCTGGCGATATGAAAAAGTACGCGCTCATTATTTGCGTTTCTTTTGTTTCCTAGCAACCGAGAGACCATTTTTCCAGAAAATGATAAATTCGGACTTGGATGCCTCAGAATTGAGAGAACTGTGTGAGGAAATTAGTGTACTGCGATGTCAACTCTGCAGCCAACTGTGTTACGACTTGGAAGCCTTCTCTGTCCATGCCAAGGAAAAACACGGTCCAGCTTTGAAAGATCGGCAAAGGCTAGGAAAATTGCAAAATAGTGGACAGGAGTTGGAGGAAATTACTGAAGCATTCATTTGCTCTCCATGTCATTTGATAATGAATAGTAAAGTCGTGTGCATCAACCACATGGAAACAGTGCACGGAGTAAAACCGTCTGAGTTCTCCATTGACATTGACACGCAGGAAATTACTCAGCTAGCAGCTCAATCAGTCAGTGTACACAAATCACGATAAGTTAAATGCATTTTGTACTTGAAATTGAATCAATTTTAGATTTTTCATTGTATAGCCCTTAGACACAGTTGTTGAAGACTCTCACCACACGGATTGCCAAAAGTGCTCCTTAAAATTCGAAACCTGGGAAGTATGCAATTTACATGAAGTTTGTCACATCAATGCAAAGGAATTCTGCTGCATATTTTGTACAGAAGAGAAAAAATTTTACACGTGGGGAGACTGCGCTTGGCACATATGGAAAGACCACGAAATTGACTGTGAACTTTATTCTTGTTCAATTTGCAGTGTAAGGCTCATTATTTTGGTCATAAGTACTAACAGAAAAAGAGTGAAAAATGGTTCCATGTTGTTTGCAGAATTTCAAGACTCCGCTGGAAGAAGATTTAAAAGAACACAAAGAAGCTCACGAGAAACGAAACTCGCCGTACACATGTACGTTCTGTAATAAGAAGTTCAAAAAATCTAATCAGGTATAAATCTTTAGAGTTCAACTCGCTTGAAATATTTTTATATTTATGGATGGATGATGGATTATAATACAACTTTCTTCTCGTCAGTGGAAAGCACATGAGAAATATCATATTGAGTCGGGAAAAGAGGTCCCATTGCCTCAAGATTCCAGATGGTACACCAAGAAGGAATGTCCCACATGCAAGAGAATTCTCGCCAATTCAAAATGTCTCAAAATCCATATATCTGCCATTCACAACAAACTTAAGCCGTATGTGTGCCACATTTGTGGGTAAGTAAAAAAATATCAAATCTTTTCACTAGGCTCAAGGTGTTCAAACATTTTTTTCTCACTTTTACTAGCTTCAAATCAGCCAGGAAATCCGGCCTCACTGTAAGTTTTTCGCATTTATATCATACATTGTTCCCGACTGACAAAAATTTGATTTTTTTTTCTTCTCAGTTGCATATTCGACAACATACATCGGAAAAGCCATACTCTTGTTCAGTTTGTTCATTTGTAACTGGAGATCACAACTCCTTTCGTCGCCATAAAATGAGACACACTGGCCAGCAACCATACAGGTAGATAGATACTTCTACAGTCAACAACTATAGAAATCCTGTCTTGTAAAATGAAGTGCATGCATTGTGTGTTCGATCCTATACATTTAGCTGTCCTCATTGTTCGTACAACTGTATCCAGTCAATCGCTTTGAAAAAGCATGCGATTGCAGTTCATTCGGAGCAAACAGTGGTTTTCATTTGCTCCCTTTGCAACTTCACCTCCGTGAACGAGTCCTCGTACAAATCCCATCAACTGGATCATACTCAAGGCCGAATCAACATGGAACTTGGTAACTAACTCTTTTTTTATCGCTAACATAAAGTAGTAATGTAGTAAAGTAATACTTTTAGTTTACTTAAAAATGTATTGTAGACCCGAGTAATATGGAAAGTGGGAACAGTCCGCACTTCAAGTCCCTGTCCACTCATCGTCTCCATCATGCTTTGGAGAAAACAAATGGGGTGAGTTGTATAATCTATTTTGAAGAGGGAGTTGCTGAGTTGCATCGATATGTATTGCGTATGATAATGTTTAAACTTCAGGAGGAATCTCCGAAATTGGGGAAAAGTACAAAATTTTGGCTGGAAGATGACAGTTGTGATGTGGTGGACACAGGCGGGATCACAATCCCTGCACCGGGCATTGAACCTTCCCAAAATGTATAAGGTAATAATGGAGGGAGTGACCAATTTTTGTTCAAGAATGCTAAAAAATGCATACGAAAAAATTGCCTACTCTTTGCCAAAAATCTTCGAATACGAATTCTTTTAACCTTAAAATCAGCAAATGTTTATTTATTTTAATTGTTTATGGGTTTTTTCCTGTTTGCATGAATGTTTAATCGAGGTCATGCCAAGTCATAAGATTTAGTATAACAGAAAAGTGCGCACACTCAACTTTGTAGTTGGACTACGACTACTACATAGGTGAAATGAATGTATTCGCAGTTTATGCTGTGTGTGTATAGTGTGTAGGTATTGGTGTGTTCTCATTTTCCATCCCAAAAAATGTATATGGATAGATTTTTTCGTGGCCAAATATATTTGCTATTCAAGCATCATCTATTTATTACCTTCACCATTCCAAAAGATGAGTAACTAACTGTAGTGTGAGTGTGATATGTGATAATGTGAGGTTGTAGCTCAAAGAATATTCAAGTCAGTTAGCTACGCAAATCTGAATTTTAGCACTCGGAAACTAGTAATTAAGAAGTTATTACGCTGTTCAGTTTTCAAACCCAATGTGCCATACCTACTACTACCTATTTCACTATATGCAACAGTCAATTATTTAACTGACCAGTGCAGATAATGTTAATGTAAATTAAATTACTCTTTCTCTCTCTTTCGTCACAAATGTAAGAACGTGAGGAATAGCCATTCTAAGTAAACTATAATCACTGAAGGAAACAATTAGTTACCAACATTGAACCTGATAAATCCGAAACAGTGCCATGATGTTAATTTGGGAATTCTTCACTTTTGGAGCTGGTCATTAAAACTCAATGAATCAGCCACAAGCTGGTTCAGACTGCAGCACCATCACAAGTATTACAGATAGTCGTGCCCCTGAAAAAAGGGTCCCAACAGACCCTAGGAAGCGAAAGTGCACATCTTCTTCAGCAGCAGAAGACAAGCGGCGACGAAAGGAGACTGAGCAAGTGCCCCAGCAACAGGAGGAGGTGGATTGGAGCAATAGTGGCGACTGCCATCCCCCTGAAGAGGGATTGATGAAAAGTAGCACTCCTCCACAACCTTGCGTGTTGTCCAAAGGAGAAGCGGAAGCACTCTTCTCCAAAGAGAAGAAAACCTACTCCAACTGCGTGGAACGGGCCAGGAAAATCGTACAAACGAGATGTGGTCCACCTGCAGAGCAGAATGGTTCTGAGCAGGGGCTGGGTGACTTGGGGCACCCGACCAAACTGCCAATTAGCAAAAGCACTTTTTCATTCCGAGAGGAGCTCAGTAAAAGAGATTGCACGAGTTGTGCCAGAAAACCCATCACTCGTGGACAGTCCACTCAAGTCCACTTACCCCTTCCCGGGGAACAAGACGAAGTTGAGGTCCTTTCCCTCCTCACCGAAAAACTACCCCAGTACAAACTACGAGTAGACTCCATCACCCAATTCACTGGTAAGCCATCTGAATACCGAACCATTGTCTTTTTTACCTTTTTGCAAGAAATCCACGAAACTGATAATTTTGCACGTACTTTAGGTACCTAGTTGATTTTATTCGATAAAATCGATCCACTTGAAGGTTTCACATGTCCAGTTAAGAACTGATTAGATTTATGTTGTGTACATTAAATGTGTATACAATATTTTTTGACGTTTGGTATAGTAGTTAGTCCATCGCGAACTGGTAGTTACTGCACAAGTCTATTGGTCAATCTTATGAGATGGGGCGGTAGACATTAAAAAATGTGAGATGCGTACTGTCACTGTCATTCAGATTCAAGTGAGCACATATTATATTAGGATCCACACGATTTTAGATCTGTAAAAACGAAGTGCAATCTTTTTTTCTGCTCTGTATTAGACAATATATGATAGATGTTTTTGTGTAATTATTTAATGATGGGTTTATTTGGTTTTTTGTGCAGGTTATCCGAACGAGGATTTTGTGGGCATTCCATACCCAGTCCTTGAGGATTACACACCTGTGTCTCCTGAACAGGCCTACTTAACACTCTCCTATTTCCGTAAGCCAATATTCTATTTATATGTATCCATTTGCATTCATTAGGATCCAATTTTTGTCCGCTTTTTCATCCCGTACGGCTGACATTGTAACGTCCTATAGTAGTGACTGTGTGACTGATTTTTATGCAAAAAATGCATGCAACGTCATTCTACATGTTTTTCTATGGATGGGTGAGTGAGAGAGAATCTGGTGACGGTTTACCTGTTCTGAACAGAACTTCAAATGCTATTTCTTCATTAAATTTTGAAGCTAGAGCTACGATTCAAAAAGTTCTGTACCTGTTGGACCTGTGCGCACAATCGCATGAGCCAATGCTTTTAAATTTGTTCTATTTAGGACGCCATTAAGCGAAAGGTGTAATTGGCATTTTTAATAAGCTCTTGTATTATACTTTTCCGGATACAAAACATCATCCATAGGACTTTTCGGCTTTCCCGAGGAATTTTTTCAATCATTTATTCAGTCTTTTCTATAGCGACTTGATCTTGATGAGATGCATCAATAACATTCCTGTGTTGAAATAAAGTTCCCTACATTTGCAAACTTAAGAAAGTCCTCCTGGAACTTTGTCTTTTTTTTTTTGTATGAATCGCTCGTAACCAACTAGCGCTCTAAGAATTTTCTAAATTCACTGTTTCTTTGCTCTCGATTCTCGATATTTTGCATCATTTTTTACTATAGAGCTTATATCAGTTCAAGTTATACTCTAAAATGGACCAATTTGGCTTCAACTACTATGATGAATGTAGATTGATTTTGTCGTACTTTCTATAAAAAAATAATAATTCCGAACCGGCTTTACAATATGAAATGTTTGATTGTCATTTCCAGTTTTAAGTGGAGAACGTGTATCTCAGATGACTAAAACATACGGAGACATTGAAGCTTTGCAGCGTCTGCTTCAAGAGGTCAGCCAGTTTTTAAACTTTAATTATCCAGATTGGCATTTTTAAAATTTTTTCACACTTCTTTTTATATGCATTGGATTCAGAAAGAGAAAGATTTGGAGTTGGCAGCCAAGATTGGTCAACAATTGCTGGAGAACAATCGATGCTTGGAGGAGCGATTGGCCGTGCTGGAGACGGAGAGCAAGGAGAGTACTGAGCAAGTTACTCAATTGAAGCATGATCTACAAATCAAGACCCAACTGCTCCATTGGTACAATGAGTCAAATGTGGATAGTGCAGAGAGTTCAAAGGCAGGCACTCCCATGTGTTCCGGATCAAACATTTTGGAACGTCGACTGGCTCAGTTGGAGCAAGAGAACGAGTCCCTGCGCTCAGAGACCGTGAGGATCGCTGAGGATGTGGAAAAGACTGAAGCTGAAGAAAAGTACCTGGTTGAAGACGCTATCAAAAGATTAGGTAATGATCCCAGTCATAATAACAGAACAAATTGGTACAGATCACATATGGCATATAAAACTGACTGACTGAATTGTGCACCCGTAGGTGAGACGAATAGACGAGTGAATGACATGAGTGAAGAGCTGCACAAGAAGACGGAGGAATGTTTGACCCAACAAGAAGAGTTGCGAATGCTTGCCGATGAAATCCATGTATACGAAGATATGAATGCAGAGATTGTGGCCGAGAATACTGAACTGCATAATATGATCCAGTCTTTGAAATGTGTTCAGGACCAGTTGTCGACGGAGCTCATCGATTTAAAGGTAACCATATAATCTATTTTTCTAACCATCATGCCTGATTTTCTGAATATAAATTCAAATATGATTCCAAAAATGATAGGACAACTACGTGGAGGTAGTAGGAATCCTCAAGGAAACTCAAGAGCAACTGCGCGAAGCTCAAACGAAGAAAGATGAAGGAGCAGACGTCGTGAGCGTCTTCAACTCCCTCGCCTACGAAATAGAATCCTCCGTTGCTCGACATCGACGCGCGTCGGACTACTTTCGTCGCACCTTTGATACAGTCCGAGCAGCCAACAATAGTTCCATTTGCTCCTCAGGAATTTTCTCTCTGTCGTCGCTAGACGCGGGCACATCCTCCCTGGACATGTCTTTGACTCCAAATACCACTTGTGCCACGACCAGTGACATATTGCCCTCAGGATTCTCGTCATCTGGAGCCTCAAGTCCTGGGTCCGCTGGATGGCGGCTTCCAGAAAAACTTCAGATTGTAAAACCTCGCGAGGGATCCAACACGCTCAGTGTATGGAGTTCCCTAGCCACACCTCATCTGGGCAAACTCATGGACAAGCATCCTGGGGTCCGCATGAGGGTGGAGAGTCGTCTTAATAGTCCTAACGTAGGATCCATTTACATTTAATCACTGGTCTTGTTTTTGGGAGAACCCAAATCATTTGTGTTTTGTTTTGGAATTAGGGGGCCGGAGGAGATTGTTGTGAGCCTAGAAAAGGCGGTTTGAATGCATTGGAGGACAGTGGATACAGTGCCAATGATTGCCCCGTGTCTTCGTTGTCAACTAGTCTGGCGGAGACGAGTATAGCGGCCAGTGGGAGTGGCGGGATGAGGAAGACTCGCCCACCACCCCTGAAAGGACTGGACGAGCCCAGTAGTAGTAGTGGTAGTAGCAGCAGCAACATGGTTGCCTCATCAAAAGCCAATTTAGCCACTCACTTGTTTGACGGAGCCATTGAAGGAAGAAAGGGAATGGAAAATGAACGGATGTAGGCATGAAGTTGGAAAGTGCACACCGCTGGTCGCTTGGGCACATGTTATTTTATTCCGCAATGCAATAGCGAATACTAATAAACTTTAATGGATTTTTTAGTCAATGAACCAGAAACGAAGATGCATGGATGCTCCATGATATTCTATAGTCTTTTAGTCATTTTAGAGAGATGGTACTTACTATGACTATATGTTGCAACACTATTGCCATTTACTTATTGAAAAAGGGAACCTTACCTGACCTCTACATTGTGTTATACTATAAATACTATGCATTATTATTATACTTGATGAATTTAGTACGTGTAGTAGCTTGTGGTGGAGTTACTCCTATAATCTATAATTTCCGCTGTGAGATGCTACTTTAGGACGCAAATAAAATATTATTGTGCTATATGTGCTATAACTATGAATTATTCACTCCTGAACTTTGAGCTCACTTCCTGCATTCAAACTTCAATGTTCTGCTACGTCTCATCACATAATATGTTTTGATGTGCATACAATGCTAGGAACATGAATGAACAACAAATAAGACCGTATGGGACAGCCTGAGAATTTGTGTTTATATAAGTTTATTTTTTCTATTTTTTAGTCTTTATGCATCTTCCTATGAAATGCATACAAATGGAATTGTTACCTGAAACTTGAAGCTGAGGTTTTGGTCTCAAATTATGCTGACCTTTTTATTTCTGACACTCACTTGGATTTTAAATGCTGGATGTTTCCTGCGTTTCTCTAATAAATTCTATACGAATGACGCAAAGCTGCAGTAATTTCTAACCATTAATAAGGACAGAGGTCGTTTTACACACTGAATCCATTATAAAGCATATTATGGTGTAACATTTTCATCGAAAAGTTACTAAATCTGCCGGGAACCCATAGACAAAGTTTAATGTTGTGCTTCTCAAACAGGGAAAAATATCAACTCCGACCCAAGTTGGAAAAGTTTCTTGATTTAGTAGACTGATCATAATGTTTAAGACGTGCATTATGAGTGAAATGAAACATAGGTATGCAGTTTTGAGTGAGATGACGTGCAGCGGAGGAACGTACATGCAGAATTCAGACAGACAAAGGAGGAAAAAAGTTATAAAAGATCAATTTAATTGTTTCCCTTCTATGCCACATAAATAGCTTATGCTCTCCACATCAGTTCCTTTTCATTCCTTCTGTCCATTCATAAATATTCACTTTCGTGTTCCCCATAGGTGCATGGACAACTCTTGTTCATAGTTGACCAGGACCGAATAAGTCGACCAGGTATCCATGTCTTTACGTTACCCTGAATGTGATTATTCCCGTTTCATATACGTAGTTAAGAATAAAAAAATTAGGTTGGTGTATACCAGCATGTATAGCATATTGTCAGTCCTAATTCCAGTGCACCAGATAAGTGAGTCGCTGTAACCACATAACTAAATTTGAGAAAACATTATTTGTACACTTTCCATATAGAAATCACGAGAAATTGTCATGCTGTGAGGTTATCAGTTATAGCACAAATCTTTTTATGCTTCTGGAAAACAAACTTAACTGTGGCATGTTATTTACTGTGACTATAATAGAACCATAGGAGGTTTGAGGAAGTGGAAAATCTGTATTTAGATCGCATCTAAATAGATACCATGATGTTTAAAGATTTGTTTGCAGAATGGGAGTGATCAGAGGTCATTTCAAAACAAGTCCCTTGTTTGCAAGTCATTTGGATTTCTTTATTTCACTCCTATAGTCAGAAGCATTCAGATCCGTGCACAAATTGGTGAAAGGAATTTTTATCAACTATTTTCTCTAGAGTGTAATCCACATGTATCATCGTGAAATTTTTTTTCTATTCTTGTGGCAATAATAATGGGTACAGTGAACAAGGCCGAATTCTCTCCAATACTCAGGTTTACAAAATCGAGGCGTCGCAAAGTGTCACAAACGGTCCGAAAACGATCCCTTCGGGTAAAAGTGATCGACGCTGAAAAAACGAGTGTCCCTAGTAATGCGTGTCTCACAGCTTTTTCTCTTTTTGCCATCTTCTCCGTGTACAAGAATGTAGAAAAATTCTTCTCCTTCCAAACTGATCTACTAGACTCTGAGTTGAATTCATTAAGTGGTAATCATACTCCGGCTACCCCATTCAACCATTTTGGGTACCACAGTTTTGAAAGGTTAGAGTCCCAAATATAGTTATTTAGTTAGTTAAACACTAACCTAACTTCACACTTGTGTGTGATAAAAACAAAACACAGCAATTTAGATGTATTATTTACTGTGAAGGAAAGTGGATCAAGGTAAAATAGCATCTCCTATGTAGCTAATTAGGAAAAGGACCACCAGCGTATATATATTTTCTATATCAATAGCAGTCCACACATTCTCATTTCAAATGACACCACTTGCCCTAATTGAGTCTAAATTAGTTCATTGCATCCATTTGGCTCTCCCAACTAAACTAACTAACTGATATGTACTTCCTGCATGCGATGTGATCTCAAAAATCTCCCCTGCAAAACATATTGTACTAACTACAGATCCATTATCATTTCATACACAGGTTCAATTCAACGTGTAAACTTGTAACTAAACTAACTAGTTAACTTTGCAGGTTTATTGTGGAAACTTTGCAACCAGTACTCTTCATTTGTTCCTCGTGTTATTTGCTGGCCCGATTTATTCTTTGCTCGGATCCCAAAGAACTCAGATCCTTGAACCCTTTTTCAAAAGGACAAAAAGTGATTTCGGAGGAGCAGTCATTGATCATCACAACCACCTATTTGACTCCCCTGCAAAACGATTCCCAAAATCTCAGAAAAAAGTCTCGTAAGTTATCTTTTCTCACGTTTCCCCAAACCTATTCACCAACGAAATGCATTTTGCATGTTGTGTATTTGTAAGTAGTGTGTAGTCTGTATGGAACAATATTGCCATCCAAATTATGTGATTGCATGTTTTAGGCCGTTTTTCCTCGTCTGTTAATCATCCCGAACCAATTACTGTCATGGCAGCCCCAGTCGCCGCAACCAAAAAATCCACTTCTGACGCACCTGACATTCACTCCTTGAGCACAAAAATGGCAACACATCTAAGAGTGGGCAAAAATAGTTGTGAGCAGCCAAATCATACAGCCAAACTGGTTACCAACGGGAGCACTGCCGTGCCCATTACATTCAAAATTGGGGAATCTGATGACGACAGTGACAGTGAAGACGACCAAATTCAAATGGCAGACGCGAAATCTCCTTGTGGAATCCCGCAAGACTTCCCCTGTGCTGAAAACACTGGAATAACTGAAGGGACTGAGCCCGAAAAACCAGTTCGAGATCTAGAAGAATGTGTTCGCATCTACAAAGCAGATGAAGGGAGTGGCAAACGGCTGACTGACGACGAAGTTTTAGCTCTAGTGGATTCCAAACATATTTTGGCGTATCAACTGGAAAAGGCTGTAGAGGATCCAAATCGTGGTGTTGGCATCAGGTAAAATACCAAGTAAAAACCTTAGTGTTTCAGTCTAGTTTTGATGTCTTGGTCAGGTGAAAATCCCTTACCCGATTCTTTCCTCTATTCCCGGAATCTAATCATGGTCAAAATATTATTGTAGACGAAAACTGATCAACCGAAAACTATCTGAAAAGCAAAAGATCGGCACAAAACTACCGTACGAAAACTACGACTACACGTTAGTAATGGGCGCTTGCTGTGAAAATGTGATTGGCTACATCCCAATTCCAGTGGGAGTGGCTGGGCCCTTAAAACTGGACGAAGAGCTATTCCAAGTGCCCATGGCTACAACAGAAGGATGTCTGATCGCGTCCACAAACCGGGGTTGTCGGGCCCTTTTTGAGAACGGTGTGCGCAGTCGCGTGGTCAGTGACGGAATGTCACGTGCTCCCGTGGTTCGCTTCCCGTCCGCCATTCGGTCCGGCGAAGCCATGATGTGGCTCAATCATCCAGACAACTTTGACCTCATCAAGACGAGTTTCGACTCCACCAGTCGATATGCTCGACTTCAGAAGATCCATTGCAAGGTGGCTGGTCGGTTCCTCTTCATCCGATTAGTGGCTAAAACGGGGGATGCCATGGGCATGAATATGATTTCCAAAGGAACGGAGATTGCACTAAACACGTTGCAAACGGCCTTTCCCGAGATGGAAGTTTTGTCTCTGAGTGGCAACTTTTGTACAGACAAAAAACCTGCGGCCGTCAATTGGGTGGAGGGCCGAGGAAAAAGTGTGATTGCTGAAGCCATTGTCCCTGCAAAGATGATCAAAAATGTGCTAAAAACCACTGTGGCTAGTTTGGTGGATCTAAATGTGGCTAAGAATTTGGTGGGCTCGGCCGTAGCTGGCTCTATTGGCGGCTATAATGCTCATGCGGCTAATATTGTCACTGCCATCTATATTGCTACTGGGCAGGTAGCATTGCCAATACATGTTAGATTCGATTCAATGGTTCAGAGATCCTTTAAAATGATTCTTTTTGCAGGACCCAGCTCAAAATGTGGGCAGTAGCAATTGTATGACATTGATGGAGCCATGGGGGCCAGACGGAGAGGATTTATTCATTTCCTGTACAATGCCTTCAATGGAGATTGGGACAGTTGGAGGAGGAACCATCCTGGGTCCTCAAGCCGCATGTTTGGAAATGCTCGGAGTCCGCGGAGCCAATAGGGAAAATCCAGGAGAAAATGCGGGTAATCTAGCTCGCATCATTTGTGCCTCAGTGCTGGCTGGAGAATTGTCCCTCATGTCTGCACTAGCAGCAGGTCATCTGGTACGTTCTCATCTGAAACACAATCGATCTTCGGTAAATATGGAAGCTGCTGCCGTGGTCCCATTGTCACCTGAGCCCCAAAAAGTGGCTTTGGAAACGTTTTTGACAGCACCCAAAGGCGGTTTAACTGAATTGAAGCCCAAGTTGACGCGATCTTCTTCTATCACATTGCCCACTTCGGAGACGACTGGACCGGAAAATGAGAAAGTGGTCGCCAAAAGTAATCGAAGACCCCCCGCGTTGACCAAAAGAATGTCTGATAATATGTATCCTCAAGTATCTATGGACTTTTTGAATGTCCCTGAATGCAAGCCCACGTAGTAGTTTAGTGAGATTGTAACCTTTGGTTTAATTTGCTCTAATTTATTATCTAGGCATGCAATGAAAATTTGTAATAAAACCAGTACTCTTGGTATTGAATTTAGAAAAAAAGTACATCTGATTCTATTTGCCTCCAAATTGCATGCACATATTAAAAAATAATTTGTTAGTGTTGAGCTCCATGAGATTTCCTATGATTCTTCATTTAAATTAAACTAGTCAAAGTAAACTGTAAAGATTCTGCATCCGCATATGATTGTGTGTAGTGAGGCCAGGTAAATTTTTGAATTTCACTACTTATGGTGGATCGTGTCAGACAGCTTTCATGTGAT
>Ga0210040_10008179_pt1 | contig 12471 bp, 15 predicted proteins | sample CryGeyCG12114_NA_FD_185462 | JGI IMG/M metagenome (GOLD analysis project Ga0210040, IMG submission 185462) | Groundwater microbial communities from aquifer - Crystal Geyser CG19_WC_8/21/14_NA (SPAdes) (version 2) | ecosystem: Environmental > Aquatic > Deep subsurface > Groundwater | place: USA... | reverse complement strand
ACGGGGGCTCCCGCCGGGACCAGCGCCGCCGACGACTCCTGGCACCTGGGCCAGGCCACGGGGTTCCTCGTCGTCGCGGCCACCCTGCTCGACCTCAAGGCTGCGCGGCTGCTGCCCTCGGGGGAGGTGGAGGACGAGGAGGACCTCGCGCTGCTCGAGGCGCGCGACCTGCTCTTCGCCCGGCTCCTGCAGCACCGCGCCTACACCGAGGTCGCCGCCGTGATGGCCCAGCGGCTGGCCGAGCAGGCCCGCTCGCTCCCGCGGGTGGTGCCGCTGGAGGCCGAGGTGGCCGCGGCCCTGCCCGAGCTCGTCCTCACCACCACCCCCGCCGAGCTGGCCGCCCTGGCGCTGGCCGCGCTCGCCCCGCGCCGCCTCCCGGCCCCGGTGGCCACCGAGCACCTGCACGCGCCGGCGGTGAGCGTGCCCGAGCAGGTCGAGCTGCTCTCCGCCCGCCTGGCCGCCGCCGGGCAGGGGGACGGACTGGCCTTCGCCGACCTGGCCGGGGACGCGCAGACGCCGGCCGTGGTCGTGGGCCGCTTCCTCGCCGTCCTCGAGCTGTACCGGCGCGGCCTCGTCGACCTGGTCCAGGAGTCCCCGCTGGAGGGCCTGGCCGTGCGGTGGGTGGCGGCGTGAGCGAGCAGGACGACGGCCCGGACCTCGCGGCGCTGCCGGGCGGCGTCCGCGCGGCGCTGGAGGCGGTGCTCATGGTCGCCGACGCCCCGGTGCCGGCCGAGCGCCTGGCCGAGGTGCTCGACCTCGACGCCGCGGAGGTCGAGGAGCTGCTGGTCGAGCTGGCGCAGGAGCACCGGGCGGCCGAGCGCGGCTTCGAGCTGCGCCGGGTCGCCGGGGGCTGGCGCGTGTACAGCCGGGCGGACCTCGCCCCGGTGGTCCAGCGCTTCGTCACCGACGGCGCCAGCGCCCGCCTCAGCCGCGCCGCGCTGGAGACCCTGGCGGTCATCGCCTACCGCCAGCCGGTCACCCGGGGGCGGGTGGCGGCGGTGCGCGGGGTGGCGGTGGACTCCGCCGTGCGCACCCTCGCGGCCCGCGGTCTCGTCGAGGAGGCGGGGGCCGAGGAGGGCTCCGGGGCCCTCCGGTACCGCACCACCGACGCGTTCTTGGAGAGGATGGGGCTGCGCAGCCTCGCGGAGCTCCCTCCGCTGGCCCCGTTCCTGCCCTCCGACTCCGAGCTCGACGACCTCGACGACCTGATGGGACCCACCCGATGACCCCCCCGCAGCACCCCGCCGACCGCCAGCGCCCGCCGCAGCGCCAGCGCCCCGGAGCGCCGGCCGCGCCGCCGCGCGACGTGCACGACCCCGACGGCGTGCGGCTGCAGAAGGTCCTCGCCTCCGCCGGCCTGGGCTCGCGGCGCGCCTGCGAGATCCTCATCGAGGCCGGCCGGGTGCGCGTGGACGGCGAGGTCGTCCGCGAGCTCGGCGTCCGCGTCGACCCCGAGAGCGCGGCGATCGAGGTCGACGGGCTGCTCCTGCAGCTCGACACCTCCAAGGTCTACTTCGCCTTCAACAAGCCCCGCGGCGTCGTGTCGACGATGAGCGACCCCGAGGGCCGCCGCAGCCTCGCCGACTACGTCGGCGACCGCCACGAGCGGCTCTTCCACGTGGGGCGCCTGGACGTCGACACCGAGGGCCTGCTCATCCTCACCAACGACGGCGACCTGGCCCACCGGCTCCAGCACCCCTCCTTCGAGGTGGCCAAGACGTACCTGGCCGAGGTGCCCGGGCCGGTGGCCCGCGACGTCGGCAAGCGGCTGCGCGAGGGCGTGCAGCTCGAGGACGGCCCCGTCACCGCCGACTCCTTCCGCCTCATCGACTCCGTGCCGGGGCGGGCCGTCGTCGAGGTCGTCGTCCACGAGGGCCGCAAGCACGTCGTGCGCCGGATGCTCGAGGAGGTCGGCCTGCCCGTCCAGCGCCTCGTGCGCATGCAGCTCGGCCCGGTGGTGCTCGGCGACCTCAAGCCCGGCAAGCTGCGCGCCCTCTCCCGCGAGGAGCTCGGTCTGCTGCGCACCGAGGGGTCCCTGCGGCGCAACCGCGCACCCCGCCCCGGGCAGGGCCGGCGCGAGGGGCAGGACGGCTGATGGCGCTGCGCGCGGTGCGCGGCGCCGTCCAGCTCGACGTCGACGAGCGCGAGCACCTCCTCGCGGCCACGCGCGAGCTCGTCACCGCCGTGATGGACGCGAACGCCCTGGCGGTCGACGACCTCGTCAACATGGTCTTCACCTGCACCCCGGACCTGCACAGCGAGTTCCCCGCCGTGGCCGCCCGCGAGCTGGGGATGGGCGACGTGCCGCTCATGTGCAGCGTGGAGGTCGACGTCGCGGGCGCGATGCCGCGGGTGGTGCGCCTCATGGCCCTCGTGCAGACCGAGGCCACCCGCGCGCAGGTGCAGCACGTCTACCTGCGCGGCGCCGCGGCCCTGCGCCGGGACATCGCCCAGTGAGCACCCCGCTGACGGCCGGCGGCGCGACCGCCGGCCCGGTGCGCACCCGCGGGCCGGTGCGCGTCGTCGGCACCGGGCTGCTCGGCACCAGCGCCGGCCTCGCGCTGAGCGCCCGGGGGGTCGACGTCGTCCTGTCCGACCCCTCGCCGTCCGCCGCGGCGCTGGCCCGCGACCTCGGCGCCGGCCGCCTGCCGCGCGAGGGCGACCCGGAGCCGCAGCTCGTCGTCGTGGCCGCGCCCCCCGACGTCACCGCCGCCGTGGTGGCCGCCGAGCTGGCGGCCTGGCCGCGGGCCGTGGTCACCGACGTCGCCAGCGTCAAGCGCACCGTGCTGGCCCAGCTCGTGGCCGCCCGCGCGGACCTCACCCGCTTCGTCGGCGGGCACCCCATGGCCGGGCGGGAGCGCTCCGGCGCCGTGGCCGGCCGCAGCGACCTCTTCGAGGGACGCCCCTGGGTGCTCTGCCCGGCGCCGGCGACCACCCCCGCGGCGCTCGCGGCCGTGCGCGACCTCGCCGACGACCTCGGCGCCGCGCCCCTGGTCATGGACGCCGCCGAGCACGACGAGGCCGTGGCGCTCGTCTCCCACCTGCCGCAGGTGGCCGCCAGCCTGGTGGCGGGGCGGCTGCGCTCGGCGTCGGAGGGCGCGGTGGCCCTGGCGGGTCAGGGCCTGCGCGACGTCACCCGGATCGCGGCCTCCGACCCGGCCCTGTGGGTGCAGGTCCTCGGCGCCAACGCGGCCCCGGTGGCGGCGGCCCTGCGGGCCGTGCGCACCGAGCTCGACGGCGTCCTCGCGGCCCTGGAGCAGCTGGCGGGGGAGGACCTCGGCGACGGCGCGCCCTCCTCGGCGCACGCGCCGAGGTCCACCGGCGCGCGCGCCGCCCTGGCCAGAGTGATCGCCGACGGCGGGGAGGGCCGAGCGCGGATCCCGGGCAAGCACGGCAGCGCCCCGACCGCCTACGCCGTCGTGCCGGTCCTCGTGCCCGACGCCCCCGGCGAGCTGGGCCGCCTGCTGGCCGAGGTCGGCGAGGCGGGGGTCAACCTCGAGGAGCTGCGCCTGGAGCACGACCCGGGCCGCCCGGTGGGCGTGGCCGAGCTCGCGGTGCTCCCGGCCGTGCGGGCCCGGCTGGAGGAGGCGCTGCGCGCCCGAGGCTGGAGCGTCCAGGCCTGAGCCGCCGTCCGCGCCCGCGAGCCGCTCAGGTGCGGGGGACGAGCTCCAGGAGGGCCGCGTGGGCACCGGCGGTGGAGAGCACGAGCCCGGACGAGGCGCCGTCCCAGGGGCCGCCGTCGAGGTCGGTGACCGTGCCGCCGGCCTCGGCGACGAGCAGGGCGGGGCCGTGCAGGTCGCGCCGGTCGCCGCGCAGGCGCACCGTGCCGGTCACCCGCCCGTCGGCCACCTGCGCCACCTCGGCCGCGGAGGACTCGACGATCTTGGGCAGCCAGCCCGCGGCGGCGACCGCCGCGACGAGGGCGGCGGGGGCTCGCACGATGCCGCCGGCCTCGACGTCGGTGGCCGGCAGGGCCAGCACCTCGCCGTCGCGGCGGGCGCCGTGGCCGCGGGCGGCGGTGTAGAGCACCCCGCCGGTCCACACGGCCACGAGCTCGCAGGTGTCCCCGCGCCAGGCGGAGAGGACGACCGACCACGGGCCGAGGCGGCGCGCGAAGTTCAGGGTGCCGTCGACCGGGTCGACGACCCAGGTGCGCCCGCTGGTGCTGGGCCGGTCGACCTCCTCCTCGCCGACGAGGCCGTCCTCGGGGAAGCGCTCGGCGAGGGCGGCGTCCACGGCCCGCTCGAGGTCGAGGTCGACCTGGGTGACCACCGACCCGGTGAGGGCCTCGGCGGGCTTGCGCTGCTCGCGCACGCCCGCCTGCCGCTGCGCGGCCTCCTGCCCGCACCGGGAGACCAGGTCCCCGGCGAAGGCGAGGGCGTCCATCAGGTCGGTCGTGCTCTGCCCGGCGTCGCTCACGGACCACGACCCTAGCCAGGGCGCCGCAGCGCGGCCCGCGGGAGGCGCGGGGCCGCGGGGACGGGCACTACCCTCGGGGGGTCCCCGCCCTGCTCTGGAGGTTCCCCGTGCCCGTGCCCCACCCCGGTCCTGTCGTCGCCGTCGACGGCCCGTCGGGCTCGGGCAAGTCCACCGTCTCGCGCACCGTCGCCGCCCGCCTGGGCCTGGCCTACCTCGACACGGGCGCGATGTACCGGGCGGTCACGTGGTGGTGCCTGGACCAGGGCCTGGACCTGGCCGACAGCGCTGCCGTGGCGGACGCTGCCACCGCCCTGGACCTGCGGATGGGCACCGACCCCTCGGCCCCCTCCGTCGCCGTGGGCGGCACCGACGTCACCGCGGCGGTGCGCGAGAGCCGGATCTCCGCCGCGGTCAGCGCCGTGGCCACGAACCTGTCCGTGCGCGCGGAGCTCCAGCGGCGCCAGCGCGAGCTGATCGCCGCCGCGGCGGCCGAGCGCGGGGTCGTCGCCGAGGGCCGCGACATCACCACCGTCGTCGCCCCCGACGCCGACGTGCGCGTGCTGCTCACCGCCAGCGAGGACGCCCGGCTCGCGCGCCGGGCCGCCGAGCTGCACGGGCGCACCGACGCCGGCGCGGTCGAGGCCACCCGCGACGAGGTGGTGCGCCGCGACCGCGACGACGCCACCGTGTCCACCTTCCACACCGCCGCCGACGGCGTCGTCACCCTGGACTCCTCCGCCCTGTCCCTGGAGGAGACCGTCGAGGCGCTGGCGTCCCTGGTCGGCGCGGCCCTGCCAGTCGGAGACCGAGCATGAGCGAGCCCACCACCCCCGACCAGCGCTCGGCCGACCCGGCCGACCCGACGCGCGCGCTGCGCGCCGGGCTGGAGGAGTACGACCTCAGCCCCGAGGACCTCGCGGTCCTCTCCGGCGAGCCCGGCGCCGCGGACGGCGGCGGGCTCGGGCCGCTGCCGGTCGTGGCGATCGTCGGCCGGCCCAACGTCGGCAAGTCGACCCTCGTCAACCGCGTCCTGGGCCGCCGCGAGGCCGTCGTCCAGGACGTGCCCGGCGTGACGCGCGACCGCGTCAGCTACACCACCGAGTGGGCCGGGCGCCCGTTCACCGTCGTCGACACCGGCGGCTGGGAGGTCGACGTCCACGGCCTCGACGCGCGGGTCGCCGAGCAGGCCGAGATCGCCATCGACCTCGCCGACGCCGTGGTCTTCGTCGTCGACGCCTCGGTGGGCGCCACCGCCACCGACGAGGCCGTCGTGCGGCTGCTGCGCCGCTCGGGCAAGCCCGTCGTCCTGGCCGCGAACAAGGTCGACGACGCCCGCACCGAGGCCGACGCCTCCGCGCTGTGGTCCCTCGGCCTGGGCGAGCCGCACCCGGTCTCGGCCCTGCACGGGCGCGGGTCGGGCGACATGCTGGACGCCGTCCTCGCGGCCCTGCCGACCATGCCGGCGCAGGGGGAGATGCCCTCGAGCACCGGCCCGCGCCGCGTGGCGCTTCTCGGCCGCCCCAACGTCGGCAAGTCGAGCATGCTCAACAAGCTCGCGGGCACCGACCGCGTCGTGGTCCACCCCACCGCGGGCACCACCCGCGACCCGGTCGACGAGCTGATCGAGCTCGGTGGGCGCACGTGGCGCTTCGTCGACACCGCGGGCATCCGCCGGCGCGTGCACCAGACCTCCGGCGCGGACTTCTACGCCTCGCTGCGCACCCAGGCCGCCCTCGAGCGGGCGGAGGTGGCCGTCGTCCTCGTCGAGGCCAACGAGCGGATCTCCGAGCAGGACACCCGGATCATCACGCAGGTCATCGAGTCCGGACGCGCCCTGGTGATCGCCTACAACAAGTGGGACCTCACCGACGAGGAGCGCCGCTACTACCTCGAGCGCGAGATCGAGCAGGACCTCGTGCAGGTGCAGTGGGCGCCGCGGGTGAACGTCTCCGCGACGACGGGGCGCCACCTGGAGAAGCTCGTGCCGGCGCTGGACCTGGCGCTGGACTCGTGGGGGCAGCGCATCCCCACCGGGCGGCTGAACTCCTTCCTCGGCGAGGTCGTCGCGGCCCACCCGCACCCGCTGCGCGGCGGCAAGCAGCCGCGGATCCTCTTCGGGACCCAGGCCTCGACCCAGCCGCCGCGGTTCGTGCTCTTCGCCTCCGGCTTCCTCGAGGCCGGTTACCGCCGCTTCCTCGAGCGCCGCCTGCGCGAGGAGTTCGGCTTCGCCGGCTCCCCGATCGAGGTCTCGGTGCGGGTGCGGGAGAAGCGCCGGCGCTGACGCCCCCCGCTCCACGGGTCCGGCTCGGTAGGCTAGGGTTCACCGTGCCCGCAAGGGCTCCGGGACGTGGCGCAGCTTGGTAGCGCACTTGACTGGGGGTCAAGGGGTCGTGGGTTCGAATCCCGCCGTCCCGACTCGACGCTGAGCGGTGGTGGCGGCGGTCCGGAAGGGCCGCCGCCACCACCGCGAGGACGAGCCTCGAGCGGGGGAGGACCGTGGCGCAGACCGGCCTGAGCGACCGCATCCTCACCGTCCCCAACGGCCTCAGCGCCCTGCGCCTGCTGCTGGTGCCCGTGTTCGCGTGGCTCATCGTCGCCGAGCACGACGGCTGGGCGCTCGTGGTGCTCGCCGCCGCGAGCTTCAGCGACTGGCTCGACGGCCACCTCGCGCGCAGCTGGCACCAGGAGACCCGGGCCGGGCGCGTCCTGGACCCGGCCGCGGACCGCCTCTACATCTTCGCCACCCTCCTGGGCCTGGCCTGGCGCGACCTCGTGCCGTGGTGGGTGGTGGCCGTGATCGTCGCCCGCGACGTCGTCCTGCTCCTCACGCTGCCCTTCCTCACCCGCGCCGGCTACGGCCCGCTGCCGGTGCACTACCTGGGCAAGGCCGCGACGTTCTGCCTGCTCTACGCGTTCCCGCTCATCCTCCTCGGCGAGGTGGGCGGCTGGGTGGGCGACGTCGCGCGCCCGCTGGGCTGGGCGTTCGCCTGGTGGGGCACCGGCCTGTACTGGTGGGCGGGCCTGCTGTACCTGCGCCAGGTCGCCGAGGTGCTGCGCGGCAGCAGGGCCCGGCCGGTGGCGCAGGGCTCGGTGGCGAGGTCGGCGGCGAGCTCGGCGGCCGGCAGGACCGGAGCTCCGTGAGCGCGTCCGCACCGCTCCGCCCGAACCACCCGGCCCGGCTCGACGCCTCCATGACGCTGCTCCGCGAGGTGGTGGAGCGCCCGCTGGACCCGGGCTACGCCGCGGCCGCGGAGCGCCGGGCCCAGGAGGCCGCCGCCGGCCGGGAGCCGCCGCACCGGCTGCGCTCGCGCGCCGCCGCGCTGACCGGCGTCCTCGCCGTCCTGGCCGGGCTGGTCCTCGTCTCCGCCGTCGCCGCGCTGAGGGTGCCGGTGCAGGCCTCCGACCGCGAGGCGCTCGTGCAGCGGATCGAGGCGCGCACCGCCGAGGCCGACCGGGCCGCGGGCCGGGCCGTCGCGCTGCGCGAGGAGGTCCAGGCGGTCCAGGACGACGTCCTGGCCGGCGACCCCGGCGCGCCCGAGGCCGGTGCGGAGCTGCTCGTGCCGTCGGGCGCCACCGCGGTGACCGGCCCGGGGATCGTGCTGACCCTCAGCGACGCGCCGCGCAGCGAGGGGGGTCTCGACGACCCGTCCGCCGACGCCGAGGGGCACTCGGTGATCTACCTCGACGTGCAGGTGGCCGCCAACGGGCTGTGGGCGGCGGGGGCCGAGGCGATCGCCATCAACGGGCAGCGGCTGACGTCGCGCACGGCGATCCGCAACGCCGGCAGCGCGATCCTCGTCAACTTCCGCCCGCTGACCCCGCCGTACCGGATCGAGGCCGTGGGCCAGCCCAACGCCCTCGCCACGGACTTCGCGGTGAGCCCGGCCCTGCGCTACCTCATCGAGGCCCAGCGCGAGGCCGGGATCGGGATGTCCGTGGACTCCGAGGAGGAGCTCTCGCTCCCGCCCGAGGACGTCCAGCAGCTCTACTACGCCGAGCCCCTGGTCGAGCCCGACGCTGCGACTGCCCTCGTGCCCACCACCGACCCCACCCCGGAGGACTCCCCGTGATCGCCGCGCTCGGCCTGCTGGTCGGCATCGTGCTGGGCCTGCTGCTCGACCCCACGGTGCCGCCGTGGCTGCAGCCCTACCTGCCGATCGCCGTCGTCGCCGCCCTGGACGCCGTCTTCGGCGGCCTGCGGGCGCTGCTCGACGGCCTCTTCGACGAGCGCGTCTTCGTCGTGTCGTTCCTGTCCAACGTCGTCGTGGCCGGCCTCATCGTCTTCCTCGGCGACCAGCTCGGGGTGGGCAACCAGCTGTCCACCGGCGTGGTGGTCGTCCTCGGCATCCGGATCTTCTCCAACGTGGCGGCGATCCGGCGCCACGTCTTCAAGGCATGAGCAGCGCGAGCGGTTCGAGCGGCGGCCAGCGGCCCGCGACGCCGGAGGGGGCGTCGAAGGCCCCGGCCAAGACGCCGGCCAAGGCTGCGGTGAAGGCCCCGGGCAAGACCTCGGCCAAGACGCCGGCGAAGGCGAAGGCGCCGGCCGAGGCCGTGGAGGTCGAGCCCGCAGTGGCCACCCCCGTCGAGCCCGCGGTGGCGGAGGCGCCTCCGGCGGAGTCCGGGGCTCCGGCGGCCCCGCTGACGGGGCGCCAGCGGCTGTGGGCCTCGCTGGCCCCCCGCGGCACCCGCGCCCAGCTGCTGGCGGGGCTGCTGTGCCTGCTGCTGGGCCTGGCCGTCGTGGTGCAGGTGCGCTCGAACGACGAGGAGGACCTGTCCTCGCTGCGCCAGTCCGACCTCGTCGGGCTGCTGGACGACGCCAGCGACCGCTCCGACCGCCTGCAGCGGGAGATCGCCGACCTCGAGCGCACCCGCGAGGAGCTGCTGAGCTCCGGTGACCAGCGCGCCGCGGCCCGCGACCTGGCGCAGGAGCGCGTGGACGTGCTCGGGGTGCTGGCGGGCACCACGGCGGCCACCGGGCCGGGCATCCGGCTCGTGGTCTCCGGACCCGGCGTGGACGACCTCGTGCTGCTCAGCGCGGTGCAGGAGCTGCGCGACGCCGGCGCCGAGGCGATCCAGGTGGACGACGTCCGCGTGGTCGCCGAGACGGCCTTCGTCGACGGCCCGGAGGACGTCGTGGAGGTGGACGGTGAGCCGCTGGAGGGCCCGTACACGTTCCTGGCGATCGGGGACCCGCAGACCCTGTCCTCGGCGATGGACTTCCCCGGCGGCGTGGCCCCGACGGTGCGCCTGCGCGGCGGTGAGGCGGTCGTCGAGCAGCTCGACGAGGTGCAGGTCACGGCGTTGCGGGCCCCGAGCGAGCCTCAGTACGCTCGGCCGGTCGCTCCGTCCTCCGACTCTCCCAGCCCGTGAGGGGTGCTCCACCCATGCCCGAGTTCGAGCACCCCGACGACCTGCGCTACACGGCCGAGCACGAGTGGGTGCGCGCGGAGGAGGGCGGCACGGTGCGCGTGGGGATCACCGCCTACGCCCAGGGCGAGCTCGGCGACGTCGTCTACGTCTCCCTGCCGGCGGTCGGCGACCGCGTGGTGGCGGGCACCTCGTGCGGGGAGGTGGAGTCGACGAAGAGCGTCAGCGACCTCTACGCCCCGCTCGACGGCGTGGTGACGGCGTGCAACGAGCACCTCGAGGGCAGCCCGGAGCTCGTCAACTCCGACCCCTACGGCGAGGGCTGGCTGCTCGCCCTGCGCCCGGACGACGCCTCGGCGACCGCCTCCCTGCTGGACGCCGCGGCCTACCGCGCCCAGCTCGGATGATCCGGTTCCCGCCGTGATCCAGACCGTTAGGGTGGGTGCTGCCCGGGCCGAGCGCCGCCGCCCCGGGCGAGCACCGGAGGAGGAGGGCCTGTGAGCGAGAACGTGGACCCGGGGGCCGCCGGGCGCGGACCCCGCGACGTGAGCGGTGCGGACACGACGATGTCCTTCCCGGCCGTCTCGGCCCCTGCGCACGAGGGCGAGACCGAGTCGGGCCTGAGCACCGACCAGCAGCGCAGCGTCGACGCGCTGCCGGCGGGCTCGGCCCTGCTCGTCGTCCAGCGCGGCCCCAACGCCGGGGCGCGCTTCCTGCTCGACGCCGACCGCACGACCGCGGGGCGCGAGCCGAGCAGCGACATCTTCCTCGACGACGTCACCGTCTCGAGGCGCCACGCGGAGTTCGTCCGCGACGGCGACGCCTTCCGGGTGCGCGACGTGGGCAGCCTCAACGGCACCTACGTCAACCGCGACCGGGTGGACGACGTCCCGCTGGCCGCGGGCGACGAGGTCCAGATCGGCAAGTACCGGCTGACCTACCACCCGTACCGGTCGCAGCGGTGAGCCCGGCCGGCGCTCCGGGGCACGAGCCGGTGCGCCGAGCCGGCTCGTCGTCCCTGATGACCATCGGGGAGGTCCTCGCAGAGCTCCAGAGCGAGTTCCCCGACGTCTCCCACTCCAAGATCCGCTTCCTGGAGGACCGCGGCCTGGTCTCCCCGCAGCGCACGCCCAGCGGCTACCGCAAGTTCAGCCCCACGGACGTCGACCGGCTGCGCTTCGTCCTCTCCCTCCAGCGCGACCGCTACCTGCCGCTGCGCGTCATCGGCGCGTACCTGGCCGCCGTCGACCGCGGCGCCGAGCCGCCGGTGCTGCCCGGCGGGCCGGTGCGCCCGCCCCGCCGCCTGGACGGCCTCGGCGGGCCGGCGGCGCCCGGTCCGGTGGAGGAGGAGGCCCCGGCGCCCGCGCCGGACTCCCCGCCCGGGCGCGCCAGCCGCGCCGACCTCGTCGCCGCCGCCGGCGGTGACGCGGGGCTGGTCGAGGCACTGGAGGACCACGGGCTCCTGGCCCGCAGCGACGGCGGCAGCTACTCCGCCGACGCCGCCGACGTCGTGCGCAGCGCCCGCGACCTGGCCGCCCACGGCATCGAGCCGCGCCACCTGCGCGTGCTGCGCACCGCGGCCGAGCGCGAGGCCGCGCTGGTGGAGCAGGTGGTCAGCCCGCTGCGCCGCCAGCAGCGCGCCGGCTCCGGCGCCCGCGCCGAGGAGGTCGGCCGCGAGATCGCCAGCACGCTGCTGCGCCTGCACGCCTCGGTGCTGCGCACCGCCCTGGAGGGCCCCGGCGCCTGAGCCGGGGTGCCACCGGCGGGGGAGCCCGCGGCGGACTACCGTGGGAGTCGTGCGAGAGCTCGATGTCGTCGGCGTCCGGGTGGAGATGCCCTCCAACAACCCCATCGTGCTGCTGCGCGAGCGGGGCGGTGACCGCTTCCTGCCGATCTGGATCGGCGCGCCGGAGGCCAGCGCGATCGCCTTCGCCCAGCAGGGCGTCGTGCCCCCGCGCCCGCTGACCCACGACCTGCTCAAGGACGTCCTCGCCGCGGTGGGGCGCACCCTCGTCGAGGTCCGCATCACCTCGGTGCAGGACAACGTCTTCTTCGCCGAGCTCGTCCTCGACGGCGGCACCACCGTGAGCGCGCGCTCCTCGGACGCCATCGCCCTGGCGCTGCGGGTGCAGTGCCCGATCCTCGTCGCCGAGGACGTCCTCGACGCCGGCGGCATGCCGGTGCCCGAGGAGGACGAGGACGAGGTGGAGAAGTTCCGGGAGTTCCTCGACCAGGTCAGCGCCGAGGACTTCGAGGCGCCGGGGGGCCCGGACGAGGCTCCCGACGCCGACCGCAGCTGACCCGGACCGACCGCTTGGTCCTCCCCGTCACCTCACCCTGAGGTCGAGGGTGAGACACGCCAGGGCGACACGCCGGTGTTACTGGTGTGGCTGTCGTTGACTGTGCCCCCTGCGGGCGCCTACCTTCGACCCAGACGTCCTGATCCGGTGATGCAGGCGGCGCGCGCCCGAGGGGGTGCGCGCGGCGGTCGGCCCCGGCAGGCGGTGAGACGGAGGTACCTGTGAGCGGCACCGGCGAGAGCGGGGGTCCCCGCGGCTCTGCTGCGACGGCACGCGGGCCGCTGTTCTCCACCGAGGACCGCCCCGTGCTGGACGAGGAGGTCGGCTACCGCGGCCCCACGGCCTGCGGCGCGGCCGGCATCACGTACCGCCAGCTGGACTACTG
>Ga0210040_10008178_pt1 | contig 12472 bp, 9 predicted proteins | sample CryGeyCG12114_NA_FD_185462 | JGI IMG/M metagenome (GOLD analysis project Ga0210040, IMG submission 185462) | Groundwater microbial communities from aquifer - Crystal Geyser CG19_WC_8/21/14_NA (SPAdes) (version 2) | ecosystem: Environmental > Aquatic > Deep subsurface > Groundwater | place: USA... | reverse complement strand
TCACCAGCCAGTCACCACACACAATATAGCATAGTGGTGGAGAGTGCTTTCCTTTTCATTTGGATACAATACTCGAAAAGTATTTTGTGATAAACTCTGAAAAGAACTGATGGGACAAAAAATTGTGTATGGTATAAAAGAATAAGAATTCTTGGCAACATAGTCTACGTTATCTTTACAATTCATTTTTAGCATCTGCTTTTTATCAGATTCTAAACTTACTTCTACAACGAGGTGATGTGATGCAACAGAAAATGTGGCACAAAATGGTAATAAAAAAGTTGCGTATAGATGAATAGAAAAACTTGAAAATATGAATGAAAGTTTTCGTGAAGAAAATGGAAAAATAGAGAAAAAATTGTGTAAGGGAGAAACGAAAATCTTGATCATACCTTACGATAGCGGGATCACATGAGTGATTCAGAAGAGCCAAAGTTGGGAAAAGTCCACCTCCCATAAAGTTAGATTTGGAATTCTCATCATCCCATCCAGACACTTCATGTGTATTGAATTGAAGGAGCTGCAAATTGCGAAGGAGAAGAGTGCCAATTTTCACGTAAAGAGATTTTTTGAACTCGTCGCTCTGCTCGCCTGTATGTAAGAAAGGTCCAAGTGGACACAAAATATGAACATTTTATTGCACAAGCAAAACTTATCATATCTTTAGAGTTTGAAGTATTGATTCAATAGTAAGTAGCAGGAGGCTCTCAGTCAGTAATTCCGACAGTGCTGATCAAACAGCAATAATTTTTTGCAGTCCTTTTTTTCTCAACTGTAAGTAGACTGACTGACTGACTGAGACCAGTTTCTGATTGATATGAGCGGGTTAATTTATTGATTAGATTAAAAGGAAGCATTTTTTGTTCTAGAAATGAAGTAGTATATTGTGTTATAGTACTTTGTAGAGTGTAAATCTAACCTCACCTTGGTCTTTGTCATGAAATTGTGAGAAATAAGATGTTTTCTGAAGTGAGTGTAGTAGAAACAAGGCCATAACAATTTTGTGAAACCGATCTTCTGTTAGACGACGAGTTGTGTGTGTAACAAGATGAAAGACGGAAACATAATCTCCTCGATATTCTCCATTGTTTGCACCCAGCTTGCTACTATCTATTTGTTTGCTTGATTTTGAAGAGGCTGGAGAGCTGCCATTTTCTTTCGTTTTATGTTCCTCACCACTTGCTCCGTTTTTTAGGCCATTGGATTTAGCCTTGCTCAATTCCTCTTGTTCTGTTTTCTGTGCAAGGTCAAACCAACGGAGTACTTCTTCGGCTTTTCCCTGTGTAGCTCAAGAAAGAAACTCAAATTGTATTCAATGGCAATCAAAATTTTCCATACAAGTTTACGTCTACAATTTATCTGGCTGCAGTCTATCTGCCTATAGTGAAAGAGAAAACTAATTTAAAACTGTCAAAGAAAACTCAGTCAGCTTCTCGGTACACATGGTAGCGTTTCTTGGCATTAAAGAAATGTCTGCAACTTTATGTTTTTGAATGTGGCGGAGTGACGTTAGTAAGTTAGTAGTTACAATAAATAAAGAAATTAAATTTGAATAGCATGCAGGATATTTTAGTTTAGAAGTTTTACTTATAGTGAAAAGTGAAATTTTGCGGCTACGTATTATTGCAATGAAGAGGAGAAAGTTGAGATAATAGGTTGGATAGTCATGGTGTTCTAAGTTTGGCACGGTATTTCCAGAGAAATGACTTTTCTTCTATCAAAATTTTATTCAGCGAGAAAATTACTCGGAAATTAGCTTTTTTGGTAGCATGCCAAGATAATCACTGAAAAAGATCAAACTGGTTTTACCAGATTGAACTGACCTGTGTTAGCATTCGAAGCGCCATAAAACATATGATGGAGATTCCAGCTTCAGCCAGAAATCCCAGTATGCTGCATTCAAATCTGTGATGCGTCTCTTGAGCTGTATCTCGGCATTTTACTGAACAATAGGACACCACACTGCAGTATTTGCATGGGTATGGGGCCAGTAATCTACGTAAATGAAAAAGGATGAGTTAACTAAAATGCCCTTCAATCCATTCAAACTGTATTTTTACTGCTGAATCTCATTTCCAAAGTTCAGTCAGACTGATGCGATTCGAAAGCTGTGAAAATTTGTGAAAACGTATAATCAGACAGCAAACTAATCTAGATCTAAATTGAAAAATCCATTTGGCGACAATTTTTGCGTTCCAACTCCTTGATAACCAAATCACAAATAATTCTCACTATGCTCCATCTACGTGGTCCACAATAAACGAGTGTAAACAAAGAAAATCCCAGACTGGATTTGATGGAAATCGTATGAGCAGTTTGTACATCATTCAAAAAGCTCGTTTGGTATGCACAGACTGTGAGAACATTATCACACAGCCAATGGTATATTCCACAAAGCTTTACTGCACACTGACTCACTTACTTAACATACATCGCACTCACTTTATATGCAAAGTAAAAGTTTATTACTGAATATGCGGTCTAACATAACTAAATATCTATTTAGTAAATCAAATCATGCACATAATATAGGAAGGAAGCAACATAGTGCCATTATATCCAGAAGACCATTGATAAGAGAGTTTGGGAAAGAGGAAATCCTACTTACGGAGAAAAGCATTGGAAACATTGTTTGTGATAGCATTCAGGCGTAACAAAGGAAACGTAAGCCTTTTCAACCACAATCACATCTCCAGGGTGGATTTTTCTATTGGCAACAACAAAGCGACCTTCTCGTTCATTGCTTTGCACTGTCAACTTTTTAGATGCTGCTTTCAAGTAGGAGCCCTGACCGTCAGATACTTGAGGTGGTGCCTGGATAGGCTCTTTTAGAAAAAAAGTAAAAAGAACAGTTCAGTCAGGAAAGAAAGTAAATAGTGCGCATTAAATGGAACAGGGACTCAGTTCCGTCAGTGCTTTTAAAAAGTAGTGCAACGTTTTTCTCAAGTGAGGGTTTCAAGATGTCAAAAAACAGTTGTAGCGATGAGCAGTTATATCGTTACACGTTACATATGACTTCAAACTTACAGAATAGTACTATGTGTATGGTTTTTAGCGCGTGTCAGCTTTTGCAAGCGCTACATACATTACATTATTCTGCTAAATTTTCATGTGACCAGCATTAAAGTTGTTTAAATAAACGGACTGACTAACGGCCTTTTTTACATTTTCATTATTCAATTTAGCTCCTTAAAGCACTAGCTGTTCATACAGGGTGAAAAGTTTTAAAGCAGTCGGACAATATCTTTTCAGGAAATCAATTTTGGTTGCGGTGCGGCACAAGTGTAGAAAAAAGTATATTCGTCGTTCTAGATCTTCTAGATTTAGTTTAATTTTTTAAAACACCCAACAAGACCGAGTATTGAAGATAGGAATGAGAAAAAATGAAGAAGTGAGGGATAGTACTAAAAATTAAACTAATGAGTTTTTTCAGTTAATTATTGCTTTGGTTTAGGCACAAAAATATAACAAAGTGTCGACTGCTCCAGATTATTTATTTTATAGAAGAAGTAAAAATATTTTGCAAAAAACATAGCAAGAGTCTGATGATTATTTTTTGTAAAAATTACATAACTTTACATTTTTCACCGACTTATCAATTTGTTTACGGCATGAATATAGAGCAAAATATATAATTTTTTGAAGTTTCAGACTATGATTCTTTTGAATAGTTAGTGTCAAAATGATAATGTAAAGCAATGCATCTTTCAACGCTGACAGGCGCTCTGTTTCTGTATTCTTCGTGCAAGTTTTATGTAAAAATTTAGCTACCAGTGAATCTAATGGCACCAGTTTTAAATGGAATTTTAAAAAAATGATTCGCATGTTAAAATCAGAATGAAAAAATCTATCCTTCTCTTTCGAATTGAATGCACTTAATACTCTCTATTCTGGTCAACCGCGCAAGAAGGTTGAAAAAAATCACTAGGAAAAGATTCGTAAAAAGAATTTAAGCACACATGTATCAGTTACCATACAACAGACCATGGTTTTTTAAAAGCAAGCCAAGTATATTTACTCTAACAAATACGAGTCACTAACTAACTAACTAACCAAAGCACCTACCATAGACATTGTCTAGTTTTTGGCCACTGAATTTTGTAGAGGAGAAATGGGAAGCACAATGATTAGAGCAAGTAGTTAAAAGCATCTCCAAGTTGGTCTTGATTTTAGCAATTCTAGACTCGTCCAGCCCCGTTGCTTGAGTGAGTGCTTTTTGTCCAGCCTTGGCCTGTGCTTGTGCCCTAGAGAATTCCTCCAAATGAATGTAGCAACGAGCGGAACGTTCATACAACTTGTACTGGAGCTCTAGTGGATAACCACAGCTGAATGCCAATTCCATGTTCTCCAAAGCCGCTGAATACAGGTTCATGTGAAACAGAGCTGCCGATCGATTTGCGTACACAACTGATGTTTCTATTGTTCACACACATTGTCAACATGAACATTTCATCATCAATAGGTATGCATAGGAATGTATCGTAGTAGTCAGTCACTAACCAGTGCTCAAAACAAAATGACTTAGTAGTTACGGGTTGCCTTTGAATGGGAAAGAAAATTGAGCGGTCACTCTCTAATGAGTTCTGTATTCATTACTAGGTTCGACTAGGCAAAGGTATAGGTTTTACTGTAATATTGAGTGAGTATCGTGAATACTAAACAGGCCTTGCTCCATAGGATTAACTCAAATGTTAAGCTTTTGGGTTCTTTAATTCATGATAGATTGTGACTTGACATCATACGGATTGATTTAGAGTTGTATCTTTGACAAGGGAAGCTAAGCTACTCACCAGCAAATAATTTTAAGACCACCATCAAATGATGTTTACTGACAGGCAGATAGACAGTTAGTTTGTGGACTTGGAAATGGACTTTTAACGTGTATTAAATACATAGTATTGTACCTTTAGAATTTTCATCATCATGAGGTAGCCAACGTAAGCATTGGGAATAGAGATCCAAAGCCTTTTCATTATCTCCTGAGCCGAATGTACGATTCCCCAATTGTTTCAGATCCAAAGCTTTATCCTTGTTTTTTTCACCAATTTTTCGATCCCACTGAGATTGGACTGTTGCTAAAATTTCGGGTCTATCCAAAAACAATTGAATGCGATCCTTGTCTGTGGTCTGTTGATCGAAAGTTTGCCATTCTTGTGCAGTAAAGCTAGCGCGCAAGGATTTGCATAAATCTCGTACCAAAGACTTTTTCTCACCTTCTTTACTTTGTGCAGGTGGTGTGAGGGATAACATTTTTAAGTAGGTTCAAAACTTTTTTTCGTCAAACTTTTGAATTCTATTGAAAACTCTGGATGACAGTGATAATGGGAAAATCAGTTTGTCTGAAGTAATAAGAGTGCAAAATTAAATACAACATAAATGTAGCACTTACTTTTACTTTGTTTTAAAAATGCAAACACTGGTCGCACACGTAATTTTTCAAATATTCGTTTATTCGCTCCTTTTTTTCCTTAAAAATTGTGTATAGTCTGTTAAGCTACTCTGAACATTAAGTTGGAAGTTTACAATATCTAATTCTTCTTCTCACAATGTGTAATGTGCATAGAAAAAGTTGTATTTTTAGAATGTTTTTTGTGTGCAACCAGGGAAGTAAAGCACGCTTTTTGGTTAGCATGCTTTGCTGCATCTATATAACACAAATGTGCTTGCCCACACTACATTTGCAAACCGTGGTTCAGTGAGGGATATATTTGAATGTTGGGACCAACTGAAAAAGACGCAATATTACAGTAGATCTTTATAAAATGTTCATTTTTGAGTTCTCTATACAGGACTTGTGCTCATGTTCCATTCTTGAGGGATTTTAGAGTAGTTTGTATTCACTTCATTGCATCTTATATGTCCCATTCTCTGTTTGGATTAAAGCATCGCGCGTACAGATGGAACTGACAAGGGAAAAAAATGAAGACCATGTGTGGCTCTGCAGTGCACAAAGAAAGTTTCCATCATGATGAGTTTTCCAAGACATGAGTTTTTAAAACAAGTCGTGACTGCTTTAATCTAATGATTATTTGAGTGTGGCTTTTCTGCACATTTGAGTGACATATTGGTTGAATGAAATGAGAGTATAATAAATTGCTGGCCGTAAAGCTGGCACGTAATTTGATGCCAAAATGTTCTTTTTTCAGGCATTTATTATTTCACTTCATTACATTCGCTTTTAACATGGTCCAAAAGAAGAGCTTCCAGCTGCATGTCACATTAGTGCAGCTATCTAGTTTGGCCCATCGTTTGGAAATCTTTTGGACATCTAGCTTTCTTGGAAAAATTTGCTGCAACATTCTGTGAGTAGTATAGAGAATACGGAACATTAAACGAGTGTGCAAGCAAACCAAATCGTCTGCTGCTAGCTGATTAAATTGAATTTTTTAAAATTTCGACGCCGTTTTGTTAATTATTACTAAAACATTAAATATCTCACTTACAGAAGGGGCTCAGAAAGTATTTCTGTAAACCTAAAAACATCGAAAAAGTAAAATCAATATAAAAAATTGTACGCTACGAAAAACTTGCTTAATAATTCTCACTGACAACTAACTCCGCAAACCAACCCAAAAAGCAGTACAGAATAAATGGAATCTTTCACTTTTACTACCCTTGAAGTGCAGACCTAGCACTGGGATGTGATGTCGCAGTATTGGCAACTGCTGTTAAAATCTGGCAACTAACTCGGCGAACACATTGGTCAGCTGCACTCATGTTCCCATTGTTAGTTCCAACAACAACAACAGGGTCCTTAATTTGATTTAGGAGAGAAGGCGGATTTCCTGGTCCGTACAATTTCCTACCCACTGCAGCGCTTGTAGTCACAGCCGTGCCCGATGTTGCAAACAACGCAATCACAAAAAGAGCCACGCCGAAAGATATCATCACCGGGAACAATATGGGGAAGATTATAAGTGCTAATATAAGCATCCCTTTCTTGATCCCCGCCGTAGTAATAATTGCTCCCACATCTGGTATATAAGGTAGGCAGTTGGTTACAAAGATAGATTCATTGAGTAAACAAGTTAGGATGATGATGGTAGCTCAAAAGGTAAATAGAGAAGGAGTGCAAAATATTAACAAAGGTAGCAAATACACACTTGAGGTTTTGTTTACGTAAACGTAACTTGAAGTAGGTGCGGAGAAAAGACACACTTAAATACCTGAGTGATAAAGGGAGCCGGAAATTCGAAGATAAAGGAAATGGGATGAATTATAATAAAAAGCCCATTTCCTTAAAATACTAAATTCTTCCCTAAAAAAGTATGCGCTGCTTAATGGTCAAATAACTTTTATTGTTGATAAAGATCGTTCTATAGCTAGGGGAAAGAAAATAAAATACTATTGAGGTTTATGCTGTTCGAGAGCAGTAAAATGTGAGTGCACTGGGGATTTAAAAGTTAACGGACTCACTCGATGCAACAATAACACACTTTTCTTACAGCTGTTTTCAATGGGCTAACTTTGATGCAGTATCATAAAACGTACCAAACCGCGAAGATGGCGGATCGTAGTCAGCCACCGGCCTATTTATCGCAGTCACGGATGAAACGGCTGGAAAATTTAGTGCTTCATTATTACTATGATGACTGGTGTAACGATCTTGCTCCGAATTAGTCCACAGAGCGTCGGAAATCATGTTGGCACTATCCACGTGGCTCCCTGTAATACCCCCATTCTGGAGACCAAATGAGCCACTTGATACTAATAAAACAAGTACTAGCGCAAAAGTGAAATGCGTAGGAAATATTGTATACGAAATTGAGTAAGGTGACTGCATCACCAATCACACTATTTGTTGACAATAATGAAAATTGAAATTAAGTTAGTTACAAATAGTGTGTAAAAGAGGAACCGTCAACTCCAAGTGGGCTATTTGTAGTGTTTCACAAGCCATTTTATGGGGAAGGAAATTCGATTAGATGGATAATAGATTGCTCCTGAAGAATTCAAAAAAATCTTTAGTCTTCAATCTATTCACTGATTTAGCTTTTAACTTTTAACCACGAATTGAAGACAAAACCTACAGCAGTCGAGGCAGTGCAGGTGGGCTGTGGGCTACATTTCTCTATAGTTTCCGTTTCATTTAAGATGTCAAGTTCATTAGTATTGTTTTACCCACTCGACTCATTCCTCGTGTTTAGTTAGAGTGGAATTTTCGAGTTGGATCCTAAATCTTGGTTAACTCACTGAACCGTGTAATAGGATTTGTGTTTTCCAAAACCTAAATTGTGTACATACGTATTATGTTGGTTTTTGATACATGACTCAGCTGTGGTATAGCTTTTTCTGCAGTTTGTGGTCACAAAATTAAATGCGCACGTTTTTCATCAACAAACGATTCATTGCACACAGAGAGGCAAAAATTGTTTTCTACGTTACACCTTATATATAGCTTCTACCGCTCGAGAAGATTTTATTGTACAAACATACAAAGAACAAAAATAACAACGGTGCATTTTTTGGTTGAATGCACCCGGAAAAATAAATAAGAACGGGTAATAATAAATAATAGACAGCCATTTGTTTGTCTTTATGTACATCTCTTGTTTGACCCCTCTGAATGAGTAAAAATTCATTTGCCCAATGAAATTTTTATGGCTGTCAGGTGTAAAAAGTTGAACTAGAACATTATTATTTGAAGACTCGTGTTCCATCTTGGGTTAAAAGTTTTTCATGAACCCATTTATGAGATTGCATTGGAATTTTTGACAGTCTGTTACTTTGCTGGATTCATATGAGTATCTCCCAAAGACTCTTCTGGAATGAAAAAATCAACAATAATCATTATTATGCATGCGGATACTTTTTTGCTCTCATCGTTGATTTGTTAGTGCTTTGTTCGGGTATACATATAAGAAAATGTATACAAACTTTGGGATTTTACCTTGACTTGTTTGACGTCTTTTTGAAAAGTCCTTTAGACGCTCTCATGATTTCGCAACTAATCCTCTCAACACATTCCTCACTACTGAGCACATCGCCAGCTAGTTTAGCTGAAGCCATTAATGATCTTCCAGTATAGTACATGGGATGATGATGTTTATTGCCCACAGGGCCTCCAGCAATGGTTGCGCAACCCACGACTGCGAAAAATAGTAGTAAAAGGATTCCCACTATAATGATCATTGGGACAAACAATGGGACAGCCAAGGGCGTTGCGGCGGATTTCAGGTTGCCCAAGCTCTTTTTCAATCTTTTGAACTCGTCCACTTCTGCAAAATTAATACCAACCAAGTCACACAGTGTCAAATTAGAAATTATTACCTCATAAGGATTTATTATGTCATTCTTATCGAAACATATGTGAATAACAATGGTAAGTCAAGTCATTCCCATTTTTGTAGACTAAATGATAGGAGCACGGTTGTTTATAGGATGAATTTACTGCCCAAAGTAAACAAAGTAAAGAACAAAAGCTGAAATTGGTGCCCTATAATTTTTTCATGTTTCATTATTCGACCAAAAATTTCATGCAGCTAAAAGTTACACCTTACTCTGGCTTTGGTATTGTAGTAATCAAAAGAGATCAATAATAAGTAACTCACCATGTCTTTGCTCATTGCCTCCTTTAGACCTATGCTTAGGCCTTGGATGATAATCATTGTTTTGATTCTGATGATCAGCATTACCCCCAAAATGGATATTTTGGTTTTGGTTATTGTTACTGGGAGCTTTGTACTCGTCTTGAACAAAGTTCACATGCCTGTAGCTATTACTGTTGTCATTATTATTAGCATTCCCGTTGTCAAAAGAGTTGCCACTACTTCCCCATCCAGTGTTTTGGTTTCCATTGTAGTTGTTATTGTTATTATTTGTAATTCCATCATTGTACGCTTTTTGATTCCGATTATTGTTCCTATTGCCACTAGGAACTTCATTGTTGTTGTACGTCAAACTAGGGTAGTTAGAAATTCCGGAACTTTTCCAACTCGAGGAATAACTGGGACTGTTATTCTCTGTCAAAGTTCCCGTCGTCTCCCCATAAACTGGGCTGTAAATGTGAGCAAAGTAACAAAGGAGAATCCCAATAGACACCACTGCACTTGTCCGCGACTCCATTTTCCAAATTTGCACTTCTCACACACTACAGGCAAATATCCTAATGATAATAAAAGGTGGAACTAATACAAAACTTGATTACACTCCACTGGTGCGAATATTATATTTACTCCGATGACTACAGTTCTCATTCCTCTCCAAGTCCATATGCCCAACTAACTTAGCACACAAGATTTATTGTTGATAAAAGTAAATACGTCTCTGGCTTCTCGTAAAACTCGAACGAATCAAGCGGAAGGAAAAATTAAACTATGCAAGCTAAAGGGAAAACGTCTTCTCTTATATTCGACTAAGATTTGGGTGACGGGGTCAAATCATAACTCCGGAAGGAATACATCTCCTACACACATTTTTTGGCCATCTTTTCTACAAATGAAGTTCAAGTACACACATGTAGATTAGTTAGTTAAAGGATCTACTGTACATCGTGTATTAGGATTTTTGCGGCGGTAAACCCACTAGGACTGAGCATACTATGAACATTTGTGGATCGCACGACCTACACAAACCATTGTTTTCCGTTCGTCATAATGCGTTGAGGATGTGGGCAAAAAGACTTGCAGCATTTTTCTTCCCAGTTTTATGTATGTGTAGCAAAATGGGATGAGTTTGCCGACTGCCAACAATGGGGATCACAGAAGAGAAAGGGAACATTATTAGTACATGATGATGATCATCATCATCCTGAGAAAAAATGTGGGTCTTACAGATCTATATGGAATTGCAACTATAGTTGGTTAGTTAGTTAGTTAGTTACTATTGCACTAACTAACTACTGTACTACCTACCTACCTAAAGTAGAAGTTAATGGACCTTTGAATTATTGTCGCAAGTTTAGTAAAGGCGTAATAAACTCATTAAACTATGTACTTGACAAAGAACTGTGTGACTTTAACAGAGGAATCAGATTAGTTAGCGCGCATCTGACTACATACTATACATGTGTAATAATGTAATGAAACGTACTGAACGCATGAATAATGTCTCGTGTTCTTCAGTTTTAATAGTTATGCACAAAAGTTGACAGGTTTAGACAAATTAAGTGCGTGGCCGAGTTTGAGTAGACAAGACTTGTGGATTCAAAACGTAAGTGGGAACAAGGCACAATAGATGTGCATATCAATATCATTACTTTTCGCACCATTTACTCATTCATAGGGAAATATAATGCTAGAGGAACAACACAAAGTTAATTATCTTGACTGCTTTTACTATTTTCCAAAGCCGAGACGGGCTGACTAATATACAATGAGCTGAGAAGGAAAATATATACGTAGAGTGTTGCCGTTGCCGCTATAGCTAGCATGAGTATTTAACGTTTTCACATTGAATTTAATTAAATCTAAGCTTTGTTTCTACTGTGATTCATGTTGTTTTTTCCTATTGTCAGAATGAGCAAGAAATTTGCAAAACAAAGCTTATTATTCAAGTAATTATAGTTTGCCAGAGTATCCAAGATAAACATTCGTTTCACTTTAAAAGACTGGGTGGGATGAAAGTATAAAATTGAAAACTGACTGATTGAGTGAGAAAGTTTCTTTTGCTGTACAGTGTGTTCCAGTAATTAAATAAATAAATGAAAATATGCATTTACCACATTAAAGGGAGGGAGTGGGCTTGAGAGCGATTCAACTTATCCCATTTACCATACAAATTACCACAATTTAATGGAAACAGAGTGAGCTCTCGGGTAGTGCAAAGCTAAAACCTTGTTCGGTATGCATGCTCACAGTATTTCAATTACGATTATTGAATGGGTCTTCTCATGTATGCTCTAGTTTAATGCATTCGCCGTTTGAGATTAGTATGATGATGTTTGTACTAGATCTCCAGACACATAGTCTCATCTTATTCTGCCCAAGGGATTATCTACGCAGTACTACCGTTCTATAGGAATGTTTTTTACATTCCGCACATAATATGATCCCGTCTCGTAAAAAAACTGTAGGCATTTGCTCTCATTTTATTTGCTGCGTGAAACCAATTCATTTTGCTGTAGCCCTGAAACTTAAGTTTTCAGTTTTTTTACAAATAAAATATTATAATAACTATTCACAAAATGAAAGTGTTTTAATGCTTTTCTTAAGCATGTGTGACAACAAAGAAACGTATAAAATTTTTTGCCCTTATTTAAATTTTTGCAGGTGTTTTGTTAAACAGTGTTAATTTTTCTGACATTTTCGTTTTTTGTGGAACATTAACCGATTCACATTGCGTTGTGAGTTTCCCATCCCTTATGGGCTGGCGTCATTGATCAACAATGACTTGGCCTCAAGGAGCCATCCATTTGTGTTGGAAGACAAGACATAGATGAATGAATAGAGTTTGGCTTCTAAAAAATGTTACCATTAGTTAGTAATACTAGTACGTACTTGAACACGTTGTTCAGATAGGCAGACATGTGATG
>Ga0210040_10008177_pt1 | contig 12472 bp, 15 predicted proteins | sample CryGeyCG12114_NA_FD_185462 | JGI IMG/M metagenome (GOLD analysis project Ga0210040, IMG submission 185462) | Groundwater microbial communities from aquifer - Crystal Geyser CG19_WC_8/21/14_NA (SPAdes) (version 2) | ecosystem: Environmental > Aquatic > Deep subsurface > Groundwater | place: USA... | reverse complement strand
GTGAACCAGGCGCTGAGCGAACTCCTCTCCGATGATCCGCCGCAATTCCTGGCGCGAACCCCGTTCGGCTATGCCGACGAAGCGCAGATCGAGCTAGACCTGCTGGCCGCGGGCTTCACCGACATCGAGCTGGAAACGGTGACGCTGGAGAGCCTGCCGACCGCCGGGCCGGAGGATGCGTCGCTCGGGATGGTCGAAGGCACGCCGCTGCGGGGGGAGATCGAGGCGCGCGGGCCATTCATGCTGGAGCGGGCGGAGGAAGTGGTGCGCGCCGCCTTGTCGAATGACTTTCCGCGCGCGCTGTCGGCGCACGTAGTGACGGCGATCAGATAAGGCCGGCGAGCGGGCTCGACGGATCGGCGTAGCGGCGCTTGGCCATGCGGCCGGCGCGATAGGCGAGCCGCCCGGACTCGACCGCCGCCTTCATCGCGCGGGCCATCAGGATCGGGTCCTTGGCCTCGGCGATGGCGGTGTTCATCAGCACGCCGTCGCAGCCCAGCTCCATTGCGGCCGCGGCATCGCTGGCAGTGCCGACGCCGGCGTCGACCAGCACCGGGACCTTCGCGCCCTCGACGATCAGGCGGATGGTAACCGGGTTCTGCACGCCCAGCCCCGAGCCGATCGGCGCGCCGAGCGGCATGATCGCGACCGCACCGGCGTCCTCGCAGCGGCGGGCCATGATCGGATCGTCGGTGCAATAGACCATCACCTCGAATCCTTCCTTGCTGAGCAGTTCGGTCGCGCGGACGGTTTCGATCATGTCGGGGTAGAGGGTCTTGGCCTCGGCCAGCACCTCCAGCTTGACGAGGTTCCAGCCACCCGCTTCGCGCGCCAGGCGCAGGGTGCGGATCGCGTCCTCGGCGGTAAAGCAGCCGGCGGTGTTGGGCAGGTAGGTGACCTGGCGTGGGTCGATGTGGTTGGTCAGCATCGGCGCGTTCGGGTCGGAGATGTTGACCCGGCGCACGGCCACCGTGACGATCTCCGCGCCGGACGCGGCGACCGCGGCGGCGTTCTGTTCGAGGCTCTTGTACTTGCCGGTGCCGACGATCAGGCGCGAGCGGAACGTGCGCCCGGCGACGGTCCAGCTGTCAGGGTCGATGGTCGAGGGAGCGTTCACGGGCGAATATCCTGCAGCTTCGGTTCGGATGCGCTGATATGGGAACGGCATGGGGATCGCAAAGCTCACGTTCGCCGCTTTCGCGCTGATCGCTGCGGCGCTACCCGAGCAGGCGCAACAGGTGACGGTGGCGGCCAGCGCCGCCAAGCCGGCGATCAAGCGCATCCTGGAGGCCGACAACCTGGACGTTGAAGCTTTGCCGGCCCGCGAAGTTGCGGAGCGGATGGGCGACATCCGGCAGGGCGCCGCTCCGGCGGAGTTCTGGACGGCCTACCGTGCACATGTGCGGGCATGGCAGGATTATGCGCACGCCAAGGAACTGGTGCGGAACGCGGACCCGCTCACCGGACCATCGCTGGACGACGCGGGCGAGATCGTCGCGGCGCGCAGTCGCATCAACCGTACGTTCGATGACGTGGAAGCGATCGCCAAGCGCTACGATGCCTGGCCGCCGCGCACCCAGACGCGGCTCTGATCATCCGCCGCCGACGAAGTGGACGATCTCGTAATCGTCGCCGTCCTCGACCTGCACTTGCGCCAGTGTCGAGCGAGGTACGATCTCGAGATTGCGTTCGACCGCGACGCGTGCGGGGTCGAGGCCGATCTCCTGCACCAAGCCGGCGACGGTGGTTCCGGCTGGCACCCGGCGGTGCTGGCCGTTGACGCTGATCGAACAGGTTTCGGTCTCGCTCATTGACTGGTGCATCTAGGTGGCGGAAGGCGGGGCGGCAATGCGCAAGGTGCTCGTCCTCAACGGTCCCAACCTCAACCTGCTCGGCTCGCGCGAGCCGGAGGTTTACGGCTCGCAAACGCTCGACGACATCGCGGGCGAGCTGCACGACCGTGCGGGTGAGCTGGAGCTGGAAGTGGACGTGCGCCAGTCCAATCACGAGGGTCACCTGATCGACTGGCTGCACGAGGCGCAGGCGAACGGTGTACACGCAGTGGTGCTGAACGCAGGCGGGTTCACGCATACGTCGGTGGCGTTGCGCGACGCGGTGGCGGCGATCGCCACGCCGGTGATCGAGGTGCACCTGAGCAATCCGCAGGCGCGGGAAAGCTTCCGGCGCCGAAGCCTGATTTCGGGCGTTTGCACCGGATCGATCAGCGGCTTCGGCGGCCTGTCCTACCGGCTGGCACTGGACGCCGCGGCCCGGCTCTGACAGAGCGCGCGGCGTTAAGTTACAGGGAAGTGACCATGGCTGAAGAGACGAGCGCCGACAGCTCGAGGCAGATGCGCGTGGACAGCGCGCTGGTGCGCGAACTGGCCGAACTGCTTGCCGCCAACGAGCTCTCGGAGATCGAAGTCGAGGACGGCGATCGCAAGATCCGCGTGCGGCGCGAGCTGACGGTGGCCGCGGCGCCGGCGACGATGATTGCCGCGGCGCCGGTGCTGGCCGCGGCTCCCCTGGCAGCCCCGGCCGACGCTGCTCCCGAGGTCGACGCGCTGCCGGCCGGCGAAGCGGTCAAGTCGCCGATGGTCGGGACCGCCTACCTGTCGGCCGAACCGGGCTCCAGGCCGTTCGTCGGGCCGGGCGACACGGTGCGCGAGGGCGACACGCTGCTGATCGTGGAAGCGATGAAGGTGATGAACCCGATCATCGCGCCACGCGACGGCAAGGTGGTGCAGGTGATGGTCGCCAACGCGCAGCCGGTGGAGTTCGACCAGCCGCTGGTCGTGATCGAGTAAGGCATGGCGAAGATCACCAAGCTGCTGATCGCCAATCGCGGCGAGATCGCGCTGCGTATTCATCGCGCCTGCCATGAACTGGGCATCAAGACGGTGGCGGTGCATTCGACCGCCGACGCGGACGCGATGCACGTACGGCTGGCGGATGAAGCGGTGTGCATCGGGCCGCCGGCGGCGAGCGACAGCTACCTTAACGTCGCCAACATCATCTCCGCCGCCGAGATCACCCACGCCGACGCGATCCATCCGGGCTACGGCTTCCTCAGCGAGAATGCGCAGTTCGCGGAGATCGTCGAACTGCACAACATCATCTGGGTCGGGCCCAAGCCCGAGCATATTCGGGTGATGGGCGACAAGGTCGAGGCCAAGCGTACCGCGGCCAAGCTCGGGCTGCCGCTGGTGCCGGGATCGCCGGGGCCGCTCGAGACGATCGAGGAAGCGATGCAGGTGGCCGAGGAGATCGGCTATCCGGTGCTGATCAAGGCGGCGTCGGGCGGCGGCGGGCGCGGCATGAAGGTGGTGCCTTCGCCCGAACAGCTCGAAAGCCTGATGATGCAGGCGGCGTCGGAGGCGAAGGCGGCGTTCGGCGATGACACCGTCTACATGGAAAAGTATCTCGGCGACCCGAAGCATATCGAGTTCCAGGTTTTCGGCGACGGCAAGGGCGCGGCGATCCACCTGGGGGAGCGCGACTGTTCGATCCAGCGGCGCCACCAGAAGGTGATCGAGGAAGCCCCGTCGCCGGTGATCAGCGCCGAGCAGCGCGCGCATATGGGCGGCATCGTGGCCGATGCGATGGCGGCGATGGGCTATCGCGGCGCGGGCACGATCGAGTTCCTGTACGAGGATGGCGAGTTCTACTTCATCGAGATGAACACCCGGCTGCAGGTCGAGCATCCGGTGACGGAGATGATCAGCGGCCTCGACCTGGTGCGCGAGCAGATCCGCATCGCGCAGGGCGACGGGCTGACCGTCACGCAGGACAAGGTGGTGCTGAGCGGCCATGCGATCGAGTGCCGGATCAATGCCGAGGATCCCGAGACCTTCACGCCTTCGCCGGGGCTGGTGAAGAACTATGTCGCGCCGGGCGGCATGCACGTGCGGGTCGATAGCGGGCTGTACGCGGGCTATCGGGTGCCGCCTTATTACGACAGCATGATTGGCAAGCTGATCGTCTACGGGGCCGATCGCGAGGAGTGCATCCGGCGGTTGCGGCGGGCGCTCGAGGAGTTCGTGGTCGAGGGAATGAAGACCACCGTGCCGTTGCACCAGCGGGTGATCGAGACGGCGGAATTCGCGGCCGGTGACTATACGATCAAGTGGCTGGAGCGCTGGCTGGAAGAACAGCGCTCGTAACGTGGACGTAAACGAAACGACGTTCCTCGGGGAAGTCGATTAGGGCTTTGGTCCACGTTAACCCAAGTCATTCAACAAATCCTTGCGCGCGCTCGCCTGACGAATAGTTTCGGAGCATGAACAAGCAGTCTTCGCTGCCGGCTGAAGCCGCGAGGAACGCGAGGGGGCAAGCGGTATCGACGGAGCGGCGCGCTTCGGTTCCGTTGTTTTTCGCACTGCTGCTGCTCGCCTATGCGCTGACGGCCGCCGCCGGCCTGCGGTGGGCGACCGTCAGCGGAGTGGCGTCGCCGATCTGGCCCGCCGCAGGGGTGGCATTTGCCGGGCTGTTGCTGGGCGGGCGGCGGTTGTGGCCGGCCATTACCATCGGCTTCATGGCGGCAGCACAGCTGACGGGCACCACTCAGCCGCTGCTTGCCCAACTGGCGATCGGGCTCGGCAACGGCCTTGCGGCGTTGGCGGCGGCGAGCCTGGTGCGCCGGTTGGCGCCCCGGGTCGCCATGACGCGAGTGCGCGACGTGCTGGTGCTGCTGCCAGCGGCCGTGCTGGGCGCAGGGATCGCGGCCGGGGTCGGGATCGGCATTCTTCTGGCGCGGCAAGCGATCGCGCCGGCGGAGGTCGGGGCGGTGCTGGAGACGTGGTTCTTCGGCGACGCGGTCGGCATCCTGACGGTGGGAGCGCTGATCGTCAGCATGCATGCTGCCGGACGCCCGGTTCTTCGCTCGCGCTCCGTCGTCGGCCTAGCTAGTTCGCTGGTGGTGGTGGCGACGATCACCGCCGCCGTGTTCTTTGGTGGCCCGGCGCCGCGGGCGTGGCTGGTCTACCCGCCCCTCGCCGGCATCGCCCTGTTGTTCCGGGTGCGCGGCGTGGCGCTTGGCCTGCTGCTCGTATCCGCTGTGGCGAGCGCGGGCACGATCATGGGCCACGGACCGTTCGTGCTAGGCGGTCCGATCGCCACGGACCTGATCCTGCTGCAGCAATTCCTGGCGGTGACTTGCGCGACCATGCTGGTGCTGGCCGCCGCGATCGACGAGCGCGACAGTCAGCTGCGCCTGAGCGAAGCGATCGGCAAGGAATGGTCGGCGCGCGAGGAGTTGCAACGGACGACCTCGCTGCTGGACGTGATCGGCAACTCGGCCGCCAGCCTGATCTACGCCAAGGACCGGGACGGCCGGTTCATCTACGCCAACCGGGCGCTGCTCGACCTGTACGATTGCACGCCGGACGAGTTGCTCGGCCGGACGGATGCGGACTTCACCGGACCGGACGAGGCGGCGGTATTTCGCGCCAACGATCGCCGCGTGATGACCACCGGCAAGGCCGAGGAAGTGGAGGAGCCAGTGTCGGGCAAGGAGGGCCCACGCATCTTCCTGTCGGTCAAGGCGCCACTGCGAGACGAGACCGGCCACATGATCGGGATCGTTGGCGTCAGTACGGACGTGACCGACCGCCACGAACGGCGCGAGCAGCTGATCCGCATGGCGCACCGGGCCGAGACGGCGCAGCGGGCGGCGCGGTCGTCGCTATACGAGATCGAGGTGGCGAGCGGCATCATGAGCCGCGATCCGTTGGTGGCGGAGCTGTGTGGCCTCGCTCCAGATGCGATCGCGCCGACGCAGGAAGGGTGGGAACAGCATCTTCACCCCGACGACCTGCCGGCGTTTCGCAACACGGTGCAGAGCGCGGTGGAGCGCTTTGAGCGGTTCGCGATGGAGTATCGCGTGATTGCCGCCGACGGACGCCACATCTGGCTGGCCGACACCGGTCAGATCGAGCGTGGTGAGGACGGACAGGCGACCCGGGTGGTCGGGCTGGTGATGGACGTGACCGAGCGCAAGCTGGCGGAGGAGCGCGAGCACTTGCTGGCGAGGGAGGTCGATCACCGGGCCAAGAACCTGTTGGCGGTGGTGCAGTCGGTGGTGCAGCTGACGCGCGCCGACGACGCCGAGGCGTTGAAGGACGCGATCACCGGGCGCATCCAGTCACTGGCGCGAGCGCACAGCCTGCTGGCGAGCTCGCGTTGGACGGGAGTCGACCTGGCGCCGCTGGCCCGCGAGGAGCTCGCCCCCTTTGTCGATGAGGACGGACAGCGGATCACCATTGACGGCCCGCACCTCCGCCTCAAGCCGGCCGCGGCGCAGAGCCTGGCGCTGGTGCTGCACGAACTGGCGACCAACGCCGCAAAATATGGTGCATTGGCGCGGAGCGGTGGGCGGCTGGACGTACGCTGGGCGGTGCAGGACGGAGAAGCGGTGCTCAACTGGCGGGAGACGGGCTGCCCGGGAGTGCGCTCGCCCAGCCAGTCGGGGTTCGGCTCCAAGGTGATCCGCAACAGCGTGGAGCGGCAGCTGCGAGGCTCCGTTGTCTACGATTGGGGCGATGACGGCGTGCAGGTTCGGCTGGCCATTCCGCAGGGTCATGTCAGCCGGGTTGCGGAACCCGAGCCCGATGCGGCAGGGACGGCGGCATGAAGGCGACGATCTACCACCATCCGGCGTGCGGCACGTCGCGCAAGACGCTCGAGATCCTCCGGGAGTCCGGCGTGGACGTGACCGTCGTCGAGTATCTAAAGCAGCCGCTCGGCCGGGATCAGCTGGCCCAGTTATATGCCGAAGGCGGGATGCGCCCGCGCGACGGCCTGCGCGCCAAGGAGCCGCTGGCAGCCGAGCTCGGGCTGGCCGAGGCGGACGACGACGCGATCCTGGACGCGATGGCGGCGCACCCGGTGCTGGTCGAGCGGCCGCTGGTGAAGACGGACAAGGGCGTTCGCCTGTGCCGGCCGCAGGACGTGGTGCGGGAAATCCTCTGACGGCGAGCGCGGTGAGCCGGCTCGAGCCCCGCCTGGTGCTGCAGGGCTATGCCAGCGGCATCTTCCCGATGGCCGAGAGCCGCGACACGGACGAGCTGTTCTGGGTCGAGCCGCGCGAACGGGCGATTCTGCCAATCGACGGGTTCCACCTGTCCAGGTCGCTGGCGAAGCGGCTCGGGTCCGGGCGGTTCCACGTCACCCGCGATCAGGACTTTGGCGGCGTGATCCAAGGCTGCGCCGATCGCGACGAGACCTGGATCAACGGACCGATCGAGCAGGCGATGCACGACCTCTACGCGCTGGGCGCGGCGCACAGCGTGGAGGTATGGCGGGACGGCCGGCTGGTCGGCGGCATCTATGGGGTGAAGCTCGGCCGCGCGTTCTTCGGCGAAAGCATGTTCAGTCGCGAAACGGACGCGTCCAAGGTGGCGCTGGCCTGGCTGGTGGCGCGGTTGAAGGTGGGCGGGTTCGCGCTGCTCGATTGCCAGTTCATCACCGACCACCTCGCCTCGCTGGGTGCAATCGTGGTGCCGCGGACGCTTTATTCGGCGTTGTTGGCGGCCGCGCTGGGCGGGCGCGGCGCGGACCTGGCGGGGCGCGACGGCCGGGCGTCTTTCGACGCGCTGGACGAGTTGCTGGCAGCGGAAGGAGCGGCGGGGGCGGACGGACCGTCGGGAAAGGTCATCGCGCAGCTCTTGACCCACACATCGTAGACCGGGTGCTCGACCACGTTGAGCGAGGGCGATTCCCTGTACAGCCAGCCGGAGAAGACGCGCTTCCAGGAGCCGCCGGGCTGCTGCACGTCGAGCTGGACGAACGCGCCGGTGAGCTTGTCGAACTCCCACGGGGGCGTAGTTTCGCAGGCGCCGAGGCGAACGATGACGTCCTTGCCCTTGGCCGCCTGGCCCGGCCGCATCCGGAGGTCGCGGGAGATGCCGTTGCGCTTGTTGAGCAGGCCGATGATCGCCACCCGCTCGGCCATCGGCGTGGCGCCGGGCACCTGCGTCGCCTGCTGCGCCTGGGTCGGTGGGACCTGCGGCTGGGCGGCAGCGGGCTGCTGTGCCTGCTGCCGGTTGCCGCCGGGCAGCCGGTCGCAGCCGGCCGTGACGAGGCCGAGCAGCAGCAGGCCGGTCAGGCGCTTAATTGCCACCTTATTCGGGGGTCCAGGCCTGGTAGTCGCCGGTCGCCGCCGGACGCTGACCGCCGCGGCTGAGCGAACCGGCCGGGCGGTAGGTCTCGCCGGTGCCGGTGAGGTTCGGCACGGCCGGCTTCTGGAACGGCCGGCGCGGCGGCAGCGCCTTGTCGGGCACGTCGTCGATCTGGCCGCGCAGCCAGCTCTGCCATTCGGGCGGGGTGCGGCTGGCATCGTTGCTGCCGTTGTAGATCACCCAGCGGCGCGCGGGGTTCTTCGCGTGCACATAGTAAATATTGCCGAGCGCGTCCTTGCCGACCTCGCTGCCGAAGCGGCGCGTGAAGAGCGAGGTCCCGAAGGTTGCTCCATTCCACCAGGTGAACAGTCCCATGGCGGCGCTCCCTGCCCGCTCGTCACGGCAAGCGCAAGCGCCCGCCGTGCCCGTGCCTACCAGCTGACCCGGTCGCCCGGCTTGATCCCAAGCTCGGCTGCGCGGCCGCCGGGGATCTCCAGCACGGCCGTGATCGGCTCCAGGCTGGACACCGGTTCGAGATTCAGCGGAACGGCGCTTTCGATCCGGGCGATCGAATTGTCCGGGCGGATGAATACCATGTCCAACGGGATGTAGGTATTCTTCATCCAGAAGCTGACCGGCTGCGGCGGGGCGTAGGGGAAGATCATGCCGCGGTTCGGGGCGAGGCTCTGGCGGTTCATCAGGCCCTGTTCCTGCTCCTGCGGACTGCGCGCGACCTCCACGGTGAAGCGGTGCAGCTGGCCGGCGGCGGTGCGGACGGTCAGCACCTTCTGCTCCAGGCCGGAGGGCGCGCGTTCGAGCGTCTGGGTCGCGGAACCCGCCTGGCAGGCGGCGGCGGACAAGGGCAGCGGCAGTAGCAGGGCGGCCGCGGCCAGCCTCAGCCGATTGGTTGCAGAGCGACGGCCGTCAGGCCCTTCTTGCCAGCGGCGACCCGCGCCTGAAGGCGCTGCCCCGGCTCCAGTTCCGCCAGCCCGGCCCGGCGCACCGTTTCCATGTGCAGGAAGATGTCCTCCGACGGATCGCCGATGCGATTGAGAAAGCCATAGCCTTTGACGCGATTGAACCACTTGACCTCCACCGGCTCGAACGGGCCTGCGTCGTCGAGCAGCGCCTGCCGGTCGGCCCGGTCGGCGGGGTCGGTTGCGGGCTCTACCCGCTGGACCAGCGCCTGGCTCAAGTCGATCGACAGCACGCGGCTCGCCTGCAGGCCGCGGTTCTGCCGTACGACGTCCACTTCCACAAGCGCGCCTTCGGGCAAGCTGCGTCGGTTGTGCTCCTTAAGCACCGAAAAATGCAGCAGGATGTCGCCCTCGATCTCGTCCGACACGGCGAACCCGAAGCCGCGGGTGGCGTCGAACCACTTGATCCGACCAGACGTGCGCAGGGCCGCCGCGCCGGAAGTTACCTCCGCCGCCGAGTCGTTGCCCACTGAGTACGCGCGTTCCGGTTGCACGAAGCAACTATAGCATGGCGACTGGCTTGTTAGCAAAGCCGTAACGGAGCAGTTATGAATCTCAATGAAACGAATGGGTTACAGCTCTGGCGGAAATCCGGGCTTCGCGTCGACGATGGCGCGAGCGAGCGCGAAGTCGTGGCCGGCGCGGATCATGGCGGCGAGCGCCTTCTCCCGCCCGGCGGGATCATGCGGTTCGAGCGCGAACGGGCCGATCCGGCGGCGCGAGGCATAGCGCAGGGCGGCCTCGGCGGCGCGTTCCTGGGCGATCGCCGTGCCGTCGGCCGCATCCTCCTCGCCGACCCCGGCCATCGTCAGAGCCTGGCGAACGCGGCGCTGACCGTAGCCGCGGGCGGTGAGCGAGCCGGCCTTGGCCACGCCGAACGCGCGATCGTCGACATAGCCGAGCTCGGCCAAACGCTCGACCAGCGACGGCAGGTCGGGCGCCGCCTCCCCCGCCCAGCCGCGCTCGCGCAGCTTGCGGGCGAGGTAGGTGGCGAGCTTGGCGCGGGTCGTGGCGAAGCGGCCGACGTAATGAAGTGCCAGGTCACGCAGGCGTTCTTCGTCAAGCGGCCGAGGCGCGCGGCGGGCGCGTGCGCTGCTGTTCTGCTGGTCGGTTCCCCTGCCCACGCCATGATTGTGCCACACTATGACGCTTCAAGAAAATGGTAACCATGTGACGCGCGGGCCTCGCCTGCCGTCCACAGCCATGCGACGAGAACAGGACACAGGCGTGCTCGACCGACACACCGCATCGACCGACCTGGCTCCGGCCGGCGCCACTTCGACCCTTGATCCCCTGCCCCGGCGGATCGCCGACTTCGCGACGTTGGGCGAGGCGTTGGACTATGCGGCGGGCGGGCGGCGCGGGCTGAACTTCCACGATGCGCGCGGCAACCTGGCGCACGCCTACCCTTACGCCGAATTACGGTCCGATGCGCTGGCGCATGCCCGGCGGTTCCTGGCGCTGGGCCTCGCCAAAGGCGACCGGCTGGCGCTGGTGGCCGAGACTGGACCTGAGTTCGCGGCCTGCTTCTTCGGGGCGATCTACGCCGGGCTGTGGCCGGTTCCGCTGCCGCTGCCGACCAGCTTCGGCGGCCGCGAGGCCTATGTCGAGCAGCTCAAGGTGATGCTGGGCAGCTGCGACCCGAAGCTGTTCGTCTACCCGGCCGAGCTGGAGGATTTCGCCGCGGCCGCGGCCGCGCAGCGCGGCGTCGAAGGGCGCAGTTGGGAGAGCCTGGCGGACGTCGTTCCGGACGATGGCGCGGAGCTGCCCGCCGCCGACCCGCAGGAGATCGCCTACCTCCAGTACAGCAGCGGTTCGACCCGCTTTCCGCATGGCGTGGCGGTGACCCACCATGCGCTGCTCGACAATCTCCAGGCGCATGGCGTGGGCTTGCAGGTGCGCGAGTCCGACCGGTGCGTCAGCTGGCTGCCGTGGTACCACGACATGGGGCTGGTCGGCTGCCTGCTGTCGCCGTTGTCGCAGCAGATCTCCGTTGATTACATGAAGACCGAGGATTTCGCGCGGCGGCCGCTCGCCTGGCTGGACCTCATCAGCCGCAATCCGGGCACCACGGTCAGCTACTCGCCGACGTTCGGCTACGACATCTGCGCGCGGCGGATCTCGTCGCAGACGCGGGCGTCGGACCGGTTCGACCTGTCGCGCTGGCGGGTCGCGGGCAACGGCGCGGACATGATCCGGCCTGACGTCATGCAGGCGTTCGTCGACGCGTTTGCCGATGCCGGGTTCAAGGCTCAGGCCTTTTGCCCGAGCTACGGCCTGGCGGAGGCGACGCTGGCGGTCAGCCTGATGCCGCCGGGCGAGGGCATCCGGGTCGAACTGGTCGAGGAAAGCGAGCTGAGCGGTGCCGGCACGTCGGCGCAGGAGCGGCCGCGGCGGTACCGTGCGATCGTCAATTGCGGCAAGCCGGTGCAGGGCATGACCATCGAGATCCGCGATGCCGACGGCAGCGTGATGGCCGACCGCCAGATCGGCAAGGTATGGGTCAAGGGCGCGAGCCTGATGGTTGGTTATTATCGTGACCAGGAGTCGACCGACGCCTGCATGAAGGACGGTTGGTTGGACACCGGCGACATGGGTTACCTGTCGGGCGGCTACATCTTCATCGTCGGCCGCGCCAAGGACATGATCATCATCAACGGGCGCAACCACTGGCCGCAGGACATCGAGTGGGCGGTGGAACAACTGCCCGGCTTCAAGTCCGGTGACATCGCCGCGTTCGCGATCACCGGGCCGAGCGGCGAGGAACAGCCGGCGGTGCTGGTCCATTGCCGCGTGTCGGACCCGGAGGAGCGTGGGCGCCTACGCGACGACATCCGCGAGCGGGTGCGGGCAATCACCGGCATCACGCCGGTGGTGGAACTGGTCCCGCCGCGCAGCCTGCCCCGGACGAGCTCGGGCAAGCTGAGCCGGACCAAGGCGCGCAACCTGTACTTGAGCGGCGAGATCGTGCCGTTCGACATCGCCGCCTGAGCGCCTTGCGCGCGGACGGCTTCACGGCTACTTCGCGCGCCGGCCCTCAACGGGTCCGACCGGCCTAGGGGTATAGCTCAGTTGGTAGAGCATCGGTCTCCAAAACCGAGGGTCGTGGGTTCGAGTCCCCCTGCCCCTGCCAGGCCGGAGCGAGCGGCGTAGCGAAGCAGCGTCGCGGTGCCGTCAGGCACGCGAACGGCCGGACGGCCTGCCGCGCAGCGGAAGGACCGACGCCGCGGATTCACTCCGCGGCGGCTCTCGCTTGAACCGCTCCGTAACCCGCGCTACATCGCCGCTCGATCGAGGTCCGGCGGGGATGCCCGCGGACCTCGTTTTTCTATCGCGAAGAGGAAACAGAGACCCGTGGCCAAGACGTCCCCCGGAGAT
>Ga0210040_10008176_pt1 | contig 12472 bp, 12 predicted proteins | sample CryGeyCG12114_NA_FD_185462 | JGI IMG/M metagenome (GOLD analysis project Ga0210040, IMG submission 185462) | Groundwater microbial communities from aquifer - Crystal Geyser CG19_WC_8/21/14_NA (SPAdes) (version 2) | ecosystem: Environmental > Aquatic > Deep subsurface > Groundwater | place: USA... | reverse complement strand
AGGGTTTTTGTTTTTGTTCGAAATTGTAACAGGTATTCTGGTTAGAATTAGCTGTTGGGTAGTGGTCGGGAGCGGGGTAATTAAAATTTGTAAAGAAAAAGTAGCTTTTTTATCATAGGGTTTAAATTGGAGCTGAATTTAGTTTGGAGGAAAAGTGGTAACATGATGGTAATCTTCTTTGGAGATATGAATGTCTATTTTATTCACAGCAGCTTTTATTTGCTTAGTAAAGCTAACCAGACAAATTATCGAAGAAATAGAAGGCATTGAGTTTTTTATTTAACTATTCCATTATTTTGGAACTAAGGTAGGCTAATATATTTAAATAAAAAATTATTTTAATACCATAAAACAAAAATCTTGTTGATAACTGAGATAGTTTGTCTTTTTTGTTAATATAAATATTGTATTATTTTTCTAAACTATATTGGTAATAAATTCTTTCTGATGAAGAAAAAACAAGTATTCTGAATATTACAAAGCGGCTATATAATATTTTATGAGTATAATAAAATGTTAATTTATTTATACAAATAAAAAGGAAGGCTTTTTGAAAAAAAAATTAGATTTATTAAAAAAAATATGTCTTTAATGATCAATGCACTAAAAGTAAGGCGTACTCAGCTATTATTGCTTTAAATCAGAGTAGAAAAAATCTAGAACTTCTAGTTGTTTATATTTAATTAAAAGAGAGTAAAAGTATGGACGGGTAAGTTGGAATAGAATTTAGTAAGCTAAACTACCCTGGTGCTAAGCTATTATAATAGAGCTCCGGAAGTATTGTAATTAACAAACCAATTCAGGTTTGCTCCAAGCTTGTTTTACAAGGGCGAAGCAATAGCAGTTTGGAATTTAGGTCTGCCTTTCCGGGATGACCAACCGTAATTCTGTTAAATAAGGTAAGACTAGATTTTTATGCTTGTTTGAAAGTAATATCAAAGAATGCCTTGATAATCTTTTGCTAAAATATTAGGCTTAATATAGATAACGTCACCACTTATCGGAATTACAAATTGCCGAAAAAAGTAACTTAGTTCCCCGCCTTAGTTAAGGAGGGGTTAGGGGTGGTTGTTTTCTTAGATTGGTTTCCGACAGATTAATTTCTGACAAGTTCTGGCGCAGTCTATAAGCAAAGTTAAAAAGCGGGTAAAAGGAAGTAAATCTAAGCCGCTATTTATGGTTAAAAAGCAATCTTTTACCGAATATGAACTTATCTCTCATAAAGTTTGATTATTCTAACATCCTGATTCTCATTCAGGAAAAAATTTTACCTTTGTAGTTGATTTTAGAAGGCTCAGCATGCCTGTAAAAACTGGCGTAAGCTTTAACACAGGCCAGATAGAACGTGGTATTGGGTTGAGGTTAAATAAACCGGGAATTAGCAGGATTAGTTATAGCTAACCATCTAAAATCAGCATGAGATAAATTTAAATAAAAGGTTGAAAACAACAGAAGTGCTGAAAGCGCCGGAATTGCCGCATACGCCAATATTTACGGCCGAAAAAGAAGAATGGACCGAAATAATAGAGCCGCGCACCAATTTACTGGATCTGGGTTTAAAGGATGTTTGGCGGTACCGCGATCTGGTCATGCTGTTTGTACGCCGCGATTTTGTATCTACGTATAAGCAAACCATCTTGGGGCCGCTCTGGTTTTTTATCCAGCCCTTACTTACCACCCTTACTTTTATAGTTATCTTTGGTAATATCGCCCAGCTCTCGACCGATGGCTTGCCCATGCTGGCTTTTTACTTGGCGGGCGTTACCATCTGGAATTATTTTGCCCAAACCCTGACGGCTACTTCCACGGTGTTCACGGTCAATGCCGCTATTTTCGGGAAGGTGTATTTCCCGCGGCTTACCATGCCGCTGTCTATTGTTATTTCTAACCTGGTGCGGTTTGGTATTCAGTTTGCCCTTTTCTTTGTGGTGTGGGTATATTATCTTATAGTTGGCAGTAAAATTCAGCCCAATGCGTATATTATACTTACACCCTTGCTTATTGTAGTAATGGGGCTGCTTTCGCTGGGCTTGGGTATGATCTTTAGTGCGCTTACCACCAAATACCGCGATTTAGCCATGCTGCTCACTTTCGGGGTACAATTGCTCATGTACGCAACGCCGGTAATTTATCCTTTATCCAGCATCTCCGAAAAATATAAATGGCTTATCCTGGCCAATCCCATGAGTTCTATCGTGGAAACCTTCCGGTACGGTTTTCTAGGCTCGGGTACTTTTAGCTGGGCTTATCTGGGCTATAGTTTTGCCGTAACGCTGGTAATATTATTTATTGGTACGGTTATCTTTAACAAAGTACAAAAAAGCTTTACCGATACCGTTTAAATATTTAAATTCCTGGTTGATTTAACTGCTAAGCAATCAACAATCAACAATCAACAATGAAATGAATGATATTGCCATTAAAGTAGAAAACTTAGGTAAACTCTACCGGCTGGGCGAAGTGGGTACCGGCACCATTAGCCACGACCTGAACCGCTGGTGGGCCCGTATGCGCGGCAAAGAAGACCCTTTTGCTAAAATTGGCGAAACCAATGACCGTACGGCTAAGGGAAAAAGCGATTATGTTTGGAGCCTGAAAGATTTAAATTTTGATGTAAAACAAGGTGAGGCTTTAGGCATTATTGGCCGGAATGGCGCCGGTAAATCTACTTTATTAAAATTATTATCGAAGGTAACTTCACCTACAACAGGCCGCATAAAAGTAAAAGGACGGATTGCTTCTCTGCTAGAAGTAGGTACCGGTTTCCATCCTGAACTAACTGGCCGGGAAAATATATTCCTGAACGGGGCCATACTGGGCATGACGAAGGCTGAAATACGGAGTAAGTTTGATGAAATTGTTGACTTCTCCGGGGTGGAGCGCTACATCGATACCCCAGTTAAACGTTACAGTAGCGGGATGTATGTGCGCCTGGCTTTTGCCGTAGCCGCTTTTCTGGAACCCGAAATTTTAATTGTTGATGAAGTGCTGGCAGTAGGCGATGCGGAGTTTCAGAAAAAGTGCCTGGGCAGGATGAAAGACGTGAGCGTGAATGATGGCCGTACAGTTCTTTTTGTATCTCATAATATGGCCGCTGTAAAACAATTGTGTACCCAAGGTATAGTTCTACGCCACGGCGGATTAGTGTACGCCGGCAATCAGCTAGAGGCTGTTTCTTATTACCAAAATTCAAGCGGAACAATTTCTAATTTTATCCATGCAGGGCCACTAGACCAGGCTCCGGGTAATGATATAATTAGAATATTGAAATTTGAAGTTATACCATTAGTAGGAGAAATGCTTTCTATTTCTTCCGGCGTAGAATTTCAGCTTGAGTTTATAAACAATAAAGAAAACATTAACCTAGATGTAACTTTTGAACTGCGTAACCTGGATGAAGTGCCTGTTTTTCATCATGGTACTTTTGTAAGCAGTAATTATGATTCAAAAAAAGGGAAGTATTTCGTAAAGGGTACATTATCCCCCCATCTCTTAAATGCTGGAATCTATCAGTTTAAACTGATCTTTGGTGAAAATCAGCGCTATGCTTTATTTACTATAGATGATCTCATTCAGTTTGAAATTATGAATGAGGCCATGGGAAGCAATAGTAATATTTTACCTGGGGTAATTCGGCCTAACATCCCTTACGAAACTTCTTTTCAAACATTAGCACATGAGCCTGCAGGACGTTAGAATAATAAATCTTCCTAGAGTTCTGGATGAGCGGGGAAATTTATCTTTTTTTCAAAATAATGATCAACTCCCTTTTGATTTAAAACGGGTCTATTGGATTTATGATGTGCCAGGAGGTGAGCAAAGGGGAGGTCACGCTTATAATGATTTACAAGAGGTAATTATAGCCTTATCCGGTAGTTTTGATGTTGTTTTGAATGATGGCAAAGAAGAGAAAGTTTATTCGCTGAATCGTTCTTATTTTGGGTTATATGTACCTAAAAAGATCTGGCGGCATTTGGAAAACTTTTCTACGAATGCATTAGCCTTTATTGCTACGGATGCTTATTACGATGCTAATCAATACATTCGGGATTTTGAATTTTTTAAGCAAGTAGCCAATGATAAATAAGCGTTATTCCGTTTTTGACTGTCATATCATTCATTTTCCAAAAATTCATAATCGTGCCGGAAATATTACACCCCTGCAAAATAATATCGATATACCTTTTGAAATAAAGCGGGTTTATTATTTATATGATATACCTGGAGGGGAATCTAGAGGTGCTCACGGTCATAAAAATTTGCAGCAGGTTATAATTGCAGCTACTGGTAGTTTTGATGTAACTTTAGATGATGGCGTAAATAAAAAAACAGTGCAACTTAATCGCCCTTACTTTGGATTACATATTAATCCGGGAATGTGGCGGGACATCTCGAACTTTTCTTCTGGCGCAATTTGTTTAGTACTGGCTTCAGAAGTGTATGATGAGAATGATTATTTACGCGACTATAGTGAATTCTTAACTTTTAATGGAAATAATAAAGCTTAGCACAAAAGATTATAAAAGCATTTTTACAGATCCTTATCATGTTTTTAATAAATTAGATTTTAATCTGTTAAATGCTGAAGCTAGAGGCATAGAAATTTTGTGCTTAGGCTTTAAAACTAAAAAATATAAGTTAGGGTTGATAGGCGGTATTGTTGATAAAAAGCTTCGGTCACCATTTTCAGCGCCGTTTGGTGGCTTCTCATATTCAAAAGAAGATATAAGTTTAGAAACCATTGATGAGGCTCTAGGTCTTTTGTTAGAATATTGCCGCGCTAATCTTATAACAGAAGTTGAATTAACTTTACCTCCTCTTTTCTATGAAATGAGTTTCATAAGTAAATTAGGTAATGCTTTATACCGGAAACAATTCATAGTATCAAGGAGCGATCTTAATTATTCTATACACTTGGACGGATCTTTAGAAGACTACTTAAAGACAATTCATCATAATGCTAAGAAAAATTTAAATATAGCTTTAACTAAAGCATTTTCATTTTTTGAATGTAAAAAAATAGAAGATAAAGAATTGGCTTATGATATAATTAGAAGAAACAGGGAAGCAAAAGGGTATCCACTTAGAATGTCCTATGAAGCTGTACAAAATACAATAAATGTAATAAATGCTGATTTCTTTCTGGTGAAATTAGAACAAGAAGCTATAGCTGCCGCAATGATATTTCATGTGACAACAGGTATTATACAAGTAGTCTATTGGGGAGATTTGCCAGAATATAGTATGAACAGAACAATGAACTATCTCTCATATAGTATAATAAATCATTATCAAGATTCTTCTATTAAAATTATAGATATAGGGCCTTCTACAGAAAATAGTATTCCTAATTATGGGCTGTGTGATTTTAAAGAAAGTATTGGTTGTAGGATATATCCAAAATACAGTTACATTAAAGTATTAAATTAATATATGAGTTTTCTGTTTAAAAATGGTTTTGCTATAAATCCGTCTCAGGAGTTAAATCCTTCTTTAAGAATAAGTCCTTTTACTAGTAGACACATTGCTTTAAACAAATCTATTTATACAAACAATAGGAATAATGTTTCATGTTTAGCTAAAAGCTTTATTGGAAATAATTATGTTTTTACTTCCTCAGGTAAAAAGGCAATTAGTTTAGCTTTGAAATACTATAATCTGGAATCAGAAGATAATGTTTGGATATTAACGACATCTGGAAATAAATATATAAGTGGCTGCGTAACCCATGAAATTGAAAAGCAGTGTAAATGGTCCAGGGAGTATAAAGAGAATACAAAAGTTATTTTTGTAAATCATGAATTTGGTTATCCATTCACCAATTGGGAAATACTGAATTATAACTTACCTATTATTGAGGATGTAGCACATTCATTTTTTTCAACAGATGGTACAAATACTACTTTAAAGGGAGACTTTGTAATTTATTCTTTACCCAAATATTTTCCTTTACAATTTGGTGGAATTCTTAAAATAAATAATGGTGCTCAATTATTTTCAGATTTAACCGAAGATGCAAATTCTTATTTAAGAGTATTAGTAGATCATTACTTGCAAGAAGCAGATGTTATAAAATCTAAACGTTTAAGCAATTATTATTACTATAAAGATTTATTTGCGACCATAAACTATTCGCCGCATTTTGAAATGAAAAAAGGTATTATACCAGGAGTGTTTATGTTTGATATACCTAATACTGATGGAGGTGAACTTAAGAAATTTATGCAAGGGAATGGTGTAGAAAGTAGTGTGTTTTACGGGAGGGATGCTTTTTTTGTACCAATCAATCAGGCATTGGAGGAGCCACATTTGGAACTGATCTTTTCACTTTGTCAGGTTTTTATACATGGTAACTTCTAATATACACCTTGGTAGTAATGTTAATATTGATGCTACTACTTCTGTAAACAATGTTGTAATAGGTGATAATGTAAAGATTGCTAAATATTGTTCTGTATTTGGAGCAGCAATCCATTTATTGGAAATAGGGGAAAATACAACTATAGGAATGTTTTCGATGCTAAACGGGTTTGCTGATAAGTTAAGTATTGGCAAGAACTGTTCAATTGCACAGAATGTATTAATTATGACGGATTCTGGCCCAAATGCTAGTCCGGAATTACAAAAAGTTTATCCATTAATAACAGCCCCGGTTACCATTGAAAATGATGTATGGATTGGAGCAGGTGTAGTTATACTACCGGGAGTACATATAGGAAAATTTTCTGTAATAGCAACAAATAGTGTTGTTAGTAAAGATGTGGAGGCTTATTCGGTGGTTGGGGGTACGCCTGCTAAACTTATTAAGCGAATAGCATTATAAATCTTTAATAAAAAAACCAACTAAATTATAAAATAGATAAACACTAAATGAACATTCCATTTTTATCTTTTAGTGATACGAATAAGCATATTAGGCCCCAAGTATTACAAGCTTTTGAGCAATTTTTTGATAATGCTTGGTATATTCTGGGTGAAAAATTAAAACAGTTTGAAACCGAATATGCCTCGTTTAATCAAGTAGAACATTGTGTTGGAGTAAGTAATGGCTTAGATGCTTTACATTTAGGTTTACGCGCTTTAAATATCAGAGAAGGTGATGAAGTAATTGTCCCTTCTAATACTTTCATCGCTACTGTTCTGGCCGTGTCGTATGTAGGGGCTACACCTGTTTTTGTAGAACCAGACATCCATACCTATAACATAGATCCTGCTAAAATTGAAGCTGCCATTACATCCCGAACTAAAGCTATTATGCCGGTACATTTATATGGGCAGGCTTGTGAGATGGATAAAATAATGGAAATTGCCCAAGAGCGTAATTTATTTATAATTGAAGATAATGCCCAAGCCCAGGCTGCAACATTTAAAGGTAAACTTACTGGGAGTTGGGGGCACGTTAGTGGAACTAGCTTTTACCCCGGTAAAAATTTAGGCGCTCTGGGTGATGCTGGGGCCATTACGACTAATGATGCTGAGATAGCAAAAAGAGTGGCAATATACCGGAATTATGGTTCTCAGGAGAAATATCATAACGAAGTAATTGGCTATAATATGCGCTTGGACGAATGTCAGGCTGCTATTTTATCTGTCAAATTGAAATACCTCAATAAATGGACTGAAGAACGTATGCAAATTGCATGCTGGTACAACAATGCGCTGCAAGGAGTAGGTGATTTAGTATTGCCTGGTGTAGCATCCGGTGCTTCACACGTTTATCATTTATATGTAATACGCACATCACGTAGAGATGCTTTGCAAGAGCACCTGCAAAAAAATGGTATAGGCTCCTTAATTCACTATCCTGTTCCTCCACATTTACAAGAAGCCTATCAAAACCTGGGATATAAAAAAGGGGATTTCCCCATTGCTGAAGAAATAGCCAATACTTGTTTAAGTTTGCCCATGTGGCCCGGGATCAAACAAGAGATGATAATGAATATTACCTTAAAAATTAACCAATTTTTTGCAATATAGATAAGCCTTGATGTTAACAAAAGAAACTATCAAGAAGGACTATGTTTTACTAAAACAGGCCGCTATTAGGTTAGCTAATTCTGAGGAAAAGCTAGAAGCTTTGGATTTAATAGCTGTTGTAGCAAAAATTGCCTATGAGTATAATTTTATTGCCTCTTTTGATGATGAAGAATTAGATTCAGTTTTAGATAAAATTTCTTGTAGTTTTTTCACAGAAAATATTTCTTACGAATCTTGCTCAAACAGAATTGTTTTTTATGACTACTTCGCTTTCGACAATAGAGGGCTCACACAGCAATATCTTAGAGGGTTAATAAGTTTAGATTATGAGATTTTGTATATAATCGCAACTGAGAAAGCATATTTTGGAAGAAATGATATATTAAATGAAATAGAGGGTTATCAACGAGGAAAATTACTGTTGGTTTCTGATTCATTTAACTTTCAAGAAAAAGCTGAAATGATATTAGCTGCTATTAATGATTTCAAACCAAGTAAGGCTTTCATTCATTCAGCACCTTGGGATGTAGTTGTCAGCCTAGTTTTTACTAGATTAACATCTGTACTACATCGATATTTCATTAACTTAACTGATCAAGCTTTTTGGTTAGGTAAAAATCTAATTGATACAAATTTTGAATACAGGAATTTTGGATTTCAACTATCTGAAAATTGCAGAAAGATTGATATTAGTAAGTTGCAGTTACTTCCATATTATCCGATTTTACCAGATAAAAATCAATTTTTAGGTTTGCCTAATGGAACTGAAGGAAAAGTTATTGGCATAAGTGGCGGAAGTGGATATAAATTTTTAGGTGATAATGGACGTTTTTATAATTGGATAAAATATTTATTAAACAAACATGATAATTTTTGTTTTATTTTAGTTGGGGCAGGTTCAGGAGCACATTTCTTTAATAAGAGAATAGAAAGGGATAACCTTAGTGAAAGATTTATTCTAATTGAAGACAGAACTGACTTGTATCAACTTTTACAAAGATGTAATTTATTTATAGGATCATACCCTTTTTCAGGGGGGCTAATGTCTCAAATTGCAGTTATGGCTGGTTTACCCATTGTTTCCTATACTAAACAAGAATATCTATTTAATTATCTACATGAAATCTTTATCAATGATACAAGTAAAGTAGAGACTTTTACAGATGAAAATAAATTTCTTAATTTTGCATCCAAATTAATCGAGGATGAACAGCTAAGGAAAAGTTTATCTAATTTAGGAAGTGAACTTATCATAACTCAAGGACAATTTGAATTGAACTTAGAAAAAGTACTTCAGGGTGAATCTACTGAGTTTACCAAGACAGCTAGTGAATTACCCAATATTGAAAATACAGCTTCAGCTATGTCGGAGTTATTTATTGAAATTGAAAATAAGTACAATCCAAAATATTATCATACTTTAAATCATCTTCTTCTTAATACTAAACCAGATGTAATTAATGGTAATTCTAAGCTTAGTTTAGATAATTATAAAAGGAGACAAAAAATAAAAAGATTTTTTAACTTTCCAATAGCTCAATCAAAATATTACCTTAAAAGGATTTATAAGTTATTTTATTAAATGCAAAAAGGTCTTTAACTAAAAGCCAAAGAATTAAATTAATGAAATCTTATTTGGTCAATATACTAAAACATAAAATTGATAATTTAATTAGACAATCATATCAATTAAAAGAAGCAGAGGACCTTTTAAGATTGAAGAATGGATTCAAAAGTGTAGGTGATAATGTATTTATATCCCATCCTCATACAATTAAGAACCCTCAATATATATCAATAGGGAAAAGTTTTTCTTCATTATATAATCTGAGACTAGAGGCTTGGGATGAATACATGGGTGAAAAGTTTAGTCCAGAAATAATCATCGGAGATAATGTAATTATGAATACTGATTGCCATATAGGTTGTATTAACAGGATTATAATTGGTAATAATGTTTTAATGGCGAGTAGAATTTATATATCAGATCATTCTCATGGTGAAATAACCAAAGAAGCTTTAGAATTCTCTCCTGTTAAACGGCCACTTGTTTCAAAGGGGCCAGTAATTATAGAAGATGATGTTTGGATTGGTGAAGGAGTGTGTATACTGCCTGGTGTTACCATTGGTGCTAATGCTATAATTGGTGCTAATGCAGTAGTTACCAAAAATGTTCCTGTAAATGCAGTAGTAGCTGGTAATCCAGCAAAAGTTTTAAAACAATTATAATTAATGAATGTAGCTTTCACAATTTGTTCAAATAACTACTTGGCTAAGGCTAAAGTTGTTGCAGACACTTTTATTTTTCACCATCCTAGCTATAAATTCTTATTTTTTCTTGTTGATATTTTAGATAATAAATTAGATTATTCTGGTTTAGAAAAGTATCAGTTGATCCAAATTCATGAAATAGTACCCAATATAGTAGAGCTGGCAAAGAAATATAATATCATAGAGCTGAATACAGCCGTTAAGCCGGCCATATTTCTTTATTTATTTAAAACGTACAAGTTTAGTAAGGTTATATATTTAGACCCAGACTTAATGATATTTGATACCTTTAATGAAGTAAATGAAATTTTGGATGAAGTTAATAACAATGTTGTAGTTACACCTCATTTTTGCTCACCTATTGATGATGGCAAGTATCCTTCAGAAATTGATCTGGCTCCGTATGGACTTTACAATCTCGGGTTTATTGGCGTGAAATTGTCTGCCGAATCGGAAAGGTTTTTACAGTGGTGGCATGATCGTTTGATGAAGTACTGTTTTATGCAGCCGCAGAACGGGATGTTCACGGACCAACTTTGGGTAAACCATGCACCAATTTTTAATGAAGGAGTTATCATATTAAAACACTTAGGATATAATGTGGCTAACTGGAACTTGTATGAACGTACCATTACCGACTCTGAGGTTGGATATTTGGTTAATAAAAAGTATAAATTAAAGTTTTTTCATTTCAGTCATTATTCCTTTGAACAGCCCTATATTATTTCTAAACATCAGAACCGGCATACAATAGAAGAGCGGCCCGATGTGCAAAAGCTTATTGATGAATACCAGAGCCGTTTAATAGCCAACCAACAATTAGCTTTTAGTGGTAGTGTTTGTTATTATCATACGCTCTATCAGCAACACCAGGATACTTTACAAAAACAAAAGGAACAAGCTGAAAATACGTTTAAGAGAAAAATTAAAAATAAAACATTTGCTCTTTTAACCCGGGTTCTGGGTGAGTAGGATTACTCATTTTTGCATTAAATCCATTCTGCTACTAAAATAAATTTTTTAAGTTAGTTTATTTTAGTACAACGTAATGAAAAACAAGTTGATTAATATGAGCGATAAAGTATGTGTTGTTATACCCATACATGCTCCTCAGCCTACCGGCTATGAGCTTATTTCTTTTGAGCAGTGCTTTAAAGTATTAAACCAATATCCTATTAAGATTATTGCACCGGAAGGCCTTAACTTAGATGCCTATAAAAAGGTAATTCCGGAGTTTGAGGTTTTATTTATTAATCCCAAATGGCAATCAAGTATTATAAATTATAATAAGTTGAAGCGAAGCCGTTTCTTTTACAGCTTATTTAATAAATATGAATTTTTGCTTACTTATGAACTGGATGCATTTGTTTTCAGAGACGATCTGCTTCTTTGGTGTGAAAAGAGTTATGATTACATAGGAGCTCCCTGGTTTGTGGGATATAACAATCCAATACCTAACGCGCCTTTTCAAGGAGTAGGCAATTCGGGCTTTTCTTTACGTAAAGTAAAACCTATTCAGCACATATTAAAAACCTGGTACTACAAAAACCCTTACGACTACCAAAGTGGCCCCATACGGTTATTGTGGGCAAATATAAAGGCACCTTACCGGTGGTTGATGAGCCAAACCGGAGAAAACTATACAATACAAAATAATTATCCTTCCTATGAAGATATCTTTTTTTCGGATGCTGTACCAAAAAAGTTTAAGAATTTCAAGGTAGCCCCTATTGAAGAGGCTATGAAGTTTAGCTTTGAAGTAAAGCCGGAATATCTTTATGAACTTACGGATAAACAGTTACCTATGGGCTGCCATGCCTGGTGGCGCTATAATCTTGATTTTTGGCGACCCTTTATAGAAGCGTTTGGTTACAAGTTGTAAATAACTACTTACCTTTCTTCAATTGGGAAAAGATTAGAAAATTTTAAGCTTTGTTCAAAAAGCTCATGTAAAAAATTACTTTAAAAGTAAATACCCAATTAATATTTGAGTACCTGGTATTTTATATGATTATTGTCCGCTTAAATTTTGGTCTTGGAAATCAAATGTTTCAATATGCTGCCGCCAGAGCATTGTCATTACGCTATAACCGCGATTTTAAAGTTGACCTGTCAGCCTATGAAAAGGGTGTTGGCGCGCAAGCGCATGAAAGAGAGTGTCATCTGCATGTTTTTACGACAATCTTAAATGTTGCTACCAAAGATGAGCAGAGGTTAATTGATC
>Ga0210040_10008175_pt1 | contig 12473 bp, 10 predicted proteins | sample CryGeyCG12114_NA_FD_185462 | JGI IMG/M metagenome (GOLD analysis project Ga0210040, IMG submission 185462) | Groundwater microbial communities from aquifer - Crystal Geyser CG19_WC_8/21/14_NA (SPAdes) (version 2) | ecosystem: Environmental > Aquatic > Deep subsurface > Groundwater | place: USA... | reverse complement strand
GTCATTTATAGTGGTTTCAAGTCATCAAAACGCATGTTTCCGCCGATTCGAATAAAATTTATTAGTTTTGCAAACTCTTTTTTTGAGGGTTAAAGTAAAACCAATCGGAATAATGTCAACAAAGAAAAGAATTTTATTTATTGCTAACGAAATGTCACCATATTTAGAGCTGACAGAATTTGCGGAGATAGTGAATAAGCTGGCAATTAAAAGTAATGAATTGGGGCTGGAAGTGCGCTGTATTATGCCAAGGTTTGGAACAATTAACGAAAGAAGACATCGCTTGCATGAAGTAGTTCGTCTTTCCGGAATAAATGTCAGTGTAGACAATGATGATTATCCTTTACAAATTAAAGTAGCTTCTTTGCCTAATGCAAGGTTACAGGTTTACTTTCTTGATAATGAAGATTTCTTTAAGAGGAAGTTCGTTTTTAATGATGAGGAAGAAAAGTGGTATGATGACAACGATTTAAGAGCAATATTCTTTTGCAAAGGCGCTTTGGAAACTGTGAAGAAATTCGGATGGCCTCCTGATGTTATCCATTGCAGCGGCTGGATGACCGGACTGATACCATTATATCTAAAAACAGTGTATAAAAAAGAACCGGTCTTTGCAAATAGTAAAGTAATATACACTTTAGGAAGCTCAACTTTTGAAGAAAAGCTTAGTGATGATTTTGCTAAAAAAGCTCTCATTCATATTAGCCTGAAAGAAAAGGACCTTGATGTATTTAAAGATGCTACCAATTATGCTCTGCAAAAAGGTGGCGCTGCATATGCTGATGCTATAACATTTGGCGGAGAAAATATAGATCAAAAACTTGTCGAAGAATTCTCTAAAGTTAAGGGTAAAAAGATAATACCATTCAAGGGATGGGATACTGATTTAACAGAGTATTTAGAATTGTATAACGACCTTGCGGGCAAGTAAAATTAACCCTTAATTTAATCTCTATCAACGGAATGCGCAAGCTTTACTGGATAGCTATTGCTATTTTTCTTTTTGTTTCTGCCTGTACAAAAATCGAATCTACAACTATAGGCAGTGGGCTAATTCCGACAATAGACGGTGTTACAACATTCGACACAACTATGGACGTGTTTACAAACAGTTTTGTCGAAGAGTCTCCTAATGCTGTTAAAGTTTATAAAACAGATGATCATGTAATAGGGGTTACTAATGATCCACTTTTTGGTCAGACTTCCGCCAAAGCCTTTTTTGAAATAAAACCAACCTTTTACAAATTTTCATTACCAAATGTGCAGGAGCTCGTTCCTGACTCTGCTGTTCTTATACTAAGTTATAAAGGTGTTTTTGGAGATACTCTTCTTAGTCAAAATTGGGAGGTTCGCGAACTGGATGAGTCTTTAAGAGGAGATACGGTATTTAACGTAAGTAAAACTTTTGCTACAGGTAATTTGTTAGGTACTAAAACCATAGACATTCCTCATTTAAAAGACTCCGTTAATGATAGGTTTGAAAATGCAAATAACCAAATACGTATAAAACTTTCGTCATCCTTTCGTGACAAGTTGATGAAGCAATTTGATTCATCTGCTACCGGTGCTTATGCAAGCGATTCACTTTTTAGACTAAACTTTAAAGGATTTGCAGTGATGCCTGCGGCTAATAGTCCTGGAAATGCGTTAATCCGCATCAACTTATTAGATACAAATACTAAACTCGCCTTGTTTTACAAGTATCACGTAAAAGACTCAGCTGCCACTAAAATAGATACGGCTGTAAGTTATTTCAGGTTTAGCGATGGTACATCTACAACTGTATCAGGTAATGCCAATTATATAGAGCGCTCCTACGCCGGCTCTCTTTTTGCTAAATTTAATGACAGAAGCAGGAATGACTCACTTGTATTTATTCAATCTTCTCCCGGAACTTTTGCGACTGTAAAAATTCCCCGTCTTAGAGAGTTTCCAAATGCAATCATTCATAGGGCAGAATTATTAACCTTTCAGGCTCCGGACTTTGATCCTTACTTTAATGTATTTACACCTCCACGATTTATGTTATTAAGTGGCTATGATAGTACGAATAAGCTCAAAATAAATGTTCCTAATGATTTTATCATTAGTTCAACCGGTATTAATCTTGAAACATTTGGTGGTTACCTCGCTCAAAAAGGTGTACCTGGTTACAATGCGATATATGCATATACGTTTGATTTGACAAGATATACACAAGGTATCGTTACCAGAAAGGATTCGAGCATGACTCTTCGCTTATCAGCTCCCAGTAATGACTCTTTAAGATATACTGAGCCATATCCTTCAACTATATCTGCTACTACTTACTATATTGTGCCATCAGGTGCTAATAATGTTGCAGATGGCAGAGTTCGTCTGGGAGGAGGGGGAATGAGTCGTAATTCGCCCCTTAGAATGCGCTTCAGAATAATTTATTCACCCATTTAAACGATAACCTTCAAGGTTGCTGTTCAACCACTATATTTGCAACCATAATTAATATTTTTTTCTGTTATGCCTTATTTATTTACTTCTGAAAGTGTTTCTGAGGGACATCCTGATAAAGTAGCTGACCAGATAAGTGATGCTTTAATAGATAATTTTCTTGCATTTGATTCGCAAAGTAAAGTTGCCTGTGAAACACTGGTAACTACGGGCCAGGTTATCCTTGCAGGCGAGGTTAAAAGTAAAGCGTATCTTGATGTACAGGAGATAGCGCGAGGTGTTATTCGTAAAATTGGTTATACCAAAAGTGAGTACATGTTTGAGGCAAACAGTTGTGGTGTTTTATCTGCTATTCACGAGCAATCTTCTGATATCAACCAGGGGGTTGATAAAGTAAATAAAGAAGAGCAGGGAGCCGGAGACCAGGGAATGATGTTTGGCTATGCAACTAACGAGACTGAGTCTTATATGCCTCTCGCTCTCGATCTTGCACATAAATTGTTAGTTGAATTAGCGGTATTAAGAAGAGAAAATTACATCATCAGCTACCTTCGTCCTGATGCAAAGAGCCAGGTTACCCTTGAGTACGATGATAACAACAAGCCCATAAGAATTGATGCAATTGTTATTTCTACCCAGCACGATGATTTCGGTCAGGAAGAAGCCATGCTTGATAAGATTAAAAGTGATATTATTAGTATTTTAATTCCAAGGGTAAAAACAAAGTACGCAAAGTATTCACATCTTTTTACTGATGACATTAAGTATCATATAAACCCCACAGGAAAATTTGTTATTGGTGGCCCTCATGGCGATACTGGTTTAACCGGTCGTAAGATTATTGTGGATACTTATGGTGGTAAAGGTGCTCATGGCGGCGGTGCGTTCAGCGGCAAAGACCCTTCTAAAGTTGATCGTAGTGCTGCTTATGCTACGAGACACATTGCTAAAAACCTGGTCGCTGCCGGTCTTTGTGATGAAGTATTGGTTCAGGTATCTTATGCAATTGGTGTTGCACAACCAACCAGCATCTACGTTAATACCTACGGAACTTCGAAGGTGAATATAACAGATGGTGAAATAGCAAAAAAGGTGGAAGGAATTTTTGATATGAGGCCTTATTTTATTGAGCAACGTTTAAAATTAAGAGCTCCGATTTATAGTGAAACAGCTGCTTATGGGCATATGGGACGTGAGCCGGAAGTGAAAATTAAACAGTTCTCAACACCTTCAGGTGAAATAAAATCAGTAGAAGTTGAGTTGTTTACGTGGGAGAAGTTGGATTATGTTGCTCAGGTAAAAGAAGCCTTCAATTTATAATTATTCATCATTAATTTATTAAAGCCTTTGTTCAAAGTAAACAAAGGCTTTTTTGTTGCAATGTATGCACGATCGTTCGATAACATCTCAGGAGAATTTGGCCGCATAGAATTTGTCTTTACTTTTGCATCTTATGAATTTTCGAAACCAGGGACAAAAGCCGCGCCCCAAAAAAAATACATTGATTGTTGGGCGGAGTAAGGTAATCGAAGCCTTACAACAAGGCAAACAACTAGAACGGATATATCTTGTCAGTACTATACATGGAGACGTAATTGACGAGGTGAAAAGACTTGCGGAACAAAACCAGGTTCCTGTCAATAAAGTACCGGTTGAAAAACTCAATAGCTTTAATATCAGTAATCATGAAGGCTGCGTTGGTGTTATTTCAAAAGTTCAATACCAGGATTTGCAACAGGTTATTTCGTTTGTCGTTGACCAAGGGGAGGCGCCATTATTCCTTATATTAGATGGTGTGACCGATGTTAGGAACATAGGTGCTTTGGCAAGAACGGCATTATGCACAGGCGTACACGCTATTATAATACCTGATAAAGGCGTCGGTGCTTTAAATGAAGACGCCATCGCAACATCTGCAGGGGCTCTGGAAAAAATTGCTATCTGCAGGGTTAACAGCCTAATGAAGACTGTAGATGACTTACATCTAAACGGGATAAAAGTATTTGCCAGCGAAATGACAGCAGAAACGAGTTTGTTTAATGTAGAATTATCAGAACCGTGTGCAATAGTTATGGGCAGTGAGGATAAAGGTATCTATCCGGCTCTGATGAAGATTTGTGATGAGCAATTTAAAATACCGATGAAAGGAGACTTTGAGTCTTTAAACGTTTCTGTGGCTGCTGCAATGATTTTATATGAAGCTATGAAACAAAGAATAAACGGAATGCAATCTTAAAGCTGTTTTGAAAAAACATGACTAATGTCAGGCACAGTCTTAGCAACCTTTTATATATTTGATTGCTGTCTATGAATGTAAACTTAATTTTTAATTTAACGTTACTGACCTCCGGAAAGGGGCAAGTAGTAATTTAAAAGACATGAAAAAATACAAAGCAGGCGTCCTTTATGGCGAAGAGCTGGAAGCTCTGATGAAAGATGCTAAACAAAATGAATTTGCTTTACCGGCAGTTAACACAATAGGTACCAATACTATTAATGCTGTATTGGAAACGGCAGCTAAAGTAAATTCTCCTGTTATTATTCAGTTTTCTAATAGTGGTGCGCAGTTTATTGCCGGTAAAGGTATGCCCAATGACAATTTGCAGGCAAACATTGCAGGTGCTATTTCAGGTGCACTGCACGTACATAATGTTGCAAAATACTATGGTGTGCCAGTAGTATTGCATACAGACCATGCTGCTAAAAAATGGTTGCCCTGGATTAGTGGATTAATTGATGCAGGTGAACAATTTAAAAAAGAAAAAGGCCAGCCACTATTCAGCTCTCACATGCTTGACTTGTCTGAGGAAACTGTAGAAGAAAACATAGAAACATCCGTTCAATTTTTTAAAAGAATGGCTCCTTTAGGAATGGCTCTTGAGATTGAACTAGGAGTTACCGGTGGTGAAGAAGATGGTGTAGACAACAGTGATGTTGAAAATAGTAAACTTTACACACAACCTCAGGATGTTGCTTATGCTTATGAACACCTTCGTAATGTAGGTGATTTATTTACCGTAGCTGCAGCTTTTGGTAACGTGCATGGTGTTTATAGCCCCGGAAACGTTGAGCTAAGGCCTGTTATCTTGAAGAATAGCCAGGATTATATTAAGCAGCATTATAGCACTGTAGATAACAAGCCTGTGTACTTTGTTTTCCATGGAGGGAGTGGTTCACCTCAAAACCAGATACGTGAAGCAATTAGTTACGGTGCAATTAAAATGAACCTTGATACAGATATGCAGTGGGCATTCTGGGAAGGTATTTTGCTTAATTATAAAAAAAGTGAAGGTTATCTTCAAACCCAGTTAGGTAATGCTGAAGGAGCTGACAAGCCAAATAAAAAGTATTACGATCCACGGGTTTGGTTACGGAAGGGCGAGGAGAATGTTATTAAGAGACTTGAAGTGTCTTTTGAAGACCTCAATTGTATAAACCGGAACGCATAAATTACTACGATTTTTTAAGGTTGAAAGCTCCGGTAGGGGCTTTCTTTTTTTATTTTTTTCGAAACCAGCATTTGTATTTCATGGAGATCATTCGTTGCGACGCTCCGTTCATCTGTAGGTTTTCATAGCGTCTTTAGCTTCTGATATTAAAGTCTAAACTAATTTCAGACAGCTTCTTAGAAATGAAGAAAATGAAATACAATCTTCCCTTTAGAGTTATATTCTAATGAAGGCGCAGGAAACTTTAAGGCATTTAGCGCACCTAAAGTAAGTTTAAGCAGTTTATTCTTAGTTTTGATTTTAGTAAGATCAATATCAGGGGAAATATAAAACTGCCTGTACCGCCCAATGTCTCTGCGGTCGAAAATTACATTGCCAAAGTCATCTTTTCCCAGGTTACTTTCTGCACCAAACATACCATCTGCTCCATAGCCTACAGCAACACTTAACCACTCAGGTAGTTTACTTTTTGGTAAAAAAGATTTTATGTTAGCACTCAACCAGTAAGTCTGACCATTGTAGTCTTTAATCATTCGTTCGCTCCAACTGCTTCCATATACTGCGTCAGCCCTTGCACTTAGATCTGATGCACCGTAATTTTTGGGGTGGAAAGAAAATTTGAACTTTACTCTCTGGTCATTCCACAAAAGTTCCTGGCCCAGAAGTAAACCACTGCCGAAAACATTGGCGCTCATGTCGCCCCAGCTCCAGCCCCATTGAGAACTAAAACCATCTAATGTTTCTATAATTGATTGGTAGCCTAATGCACTCAAACTACCTATTACTGCGCTTTTTCTTCGGGATATTCCTGTCCATTTCCACATTTCCATACTGCCGTAACTTTCTATATAAGCACTGTAGCCATGTCCTGCTTTATCTACTTGTTTCCATTCACGATTATCGTCAAAAAAATGAAATCCGGACTTCGGATAGTTTTTATACCATGTAGAATATAGGGCCACCATTGTACCGCCATAACCAACAATATTGGCAGCAGTTACCAGGCGCACTTTTTTTTTGTTTACTGCTAAAGGTTGTGTGAAATAATTATCTGAAACGAGTGGTGCTGAATAAGTAGTATTAGCGGGGTGGGCAGATCCTGCAATACTTTTAAAAAAAGACGAATCCTGTGCTGTGGTAAAAGAAGGAAAAAACGAAAGTAAGAATGCGTAAAAGTAAAATTGCAGTGAAATTAATGCCCTCCGGTTGTTCATATTATATGTAACGTAGTGAATAAATTAAGAAGGTTGTAATTTTGAATATTTTAATGATGAATTATTCTTAAACTTGCTGCTGTAAAAATAGGGATCAATATGTTTTCAGGTTTAAAAACCAGTTCATAATTAGCAATACACAAAGGATAAATACCTGCAAATTAGTTGAACGGAGCGTCGCAACAATGACAAACCAAAGCTATCAAAGCTGGTATCATAATTTTATAAAGACAAAACAACAAAGCTTAATAATATGGATGCTGCTATTCAGGAAAAAGTAAATGTATGGCTTACTGGTATCTACGATGAAGCAACGAAAGCGGAAATCAGGAAGATGCAAAGTGCCGCATCTACTGACGAGATTGCCGAATCTTTTTATCGTAATCTTGAGTTTGGAACCGGCGGATTAAGAGGTATAATGGGTGTAGGAACAAACCGTATGAATAAATATACGGTTGGAACTGCTACACAGGGTTTTGCTAATTATCTAAAGAAAGTATACGGTACTGCTGAAATCAAGGTAGCCATTGCTCATGATTGCCGAAACAACAGCCGTTTTTTCGCTGAAACAACCGCCAATGTTTTTGCTGCAAATGGTATAAAAGTTTACCTGTTTGAAGACCTTAGACCCACTCCTGAGCTGTCATTTACTATCCGTCACTTAGGTTGCCAGGCGGGTGTTGTCTGTACAGCATCTCACAACCCCAAAGAATATAATGGTTATAAAGCTTATTGGAATGATGGTGGGCAATTGGTGCCGCCGCATGACAAAAACGTCATCGCAGAGGTAGAAGCTATAACCAGCGTAGACGAGGTGCAGTTTACAGGCAGTGAAGAAAATATATCCATCCTGGGACAAGGGATGGACGATGCCTTTATTGATATGGTAAAAGGGCTCAGCATCTACCCTGAAGTAATTGAAAAACAAAAAGATCTAAAGATAGTCTATACGCCAATTCATGGTACCGGTATAACCCTGATGCCTAAAGTGCTTGAACGTTTTGGATTTATAAACGTAACTATTGTAGAAGAGCAGGCAACACCTGATGGTAACTTTCCTACAGTGATTTATCCAAACCCTGAAGAAAGTGAGGCAATGAGTATAGGCCTGAAAAAAGCCAAAGAGATTAATGCGGATATATTGTTGGGAACTGACCCCGATAGTGACAGGGTAGGGATAGCCATTAAAAACACAAAGGGTGAGTGGGTGTTGATGAATGGCAACCAGACTGCTGTGCTTGCCTTTAATTATATGATAGAAGCGAGAAAGGTTAAAGGAATTGCACAACCTAATGACATGGTTGTAAAGACAATCGTAACTACTCAATTAATTGATGACATAGCCGCTGCAAGTGGTGTGACCTGTTATAATGTACTTACCGGTTTTAAATGGATTGCTGAACTGATAACGGCGAAGTTGGGAAAAGAAACCTACATCATTGGTGGTGAAGAAAGTTACGGCCTGATGATTGGCGACGCCATACGTGATAAAGACGCTATCTCTGCTGTTGCGCTATTGTGTGAGATGGCAGCTTATGAGAAAGATAAAGGACGTAGTTTATTTGAGAAACTATTAGACTTGTACGTACAGTATGGATTTTACAAGGAAGGATTGATTTCAATAACTAAAAAAGGAATGCGTGGGGCAGAAGAAATAGCAGAGATGATGCAGGGTTATCGTGAAAATCCTCCTGCGACTATTAATGGCTCCGCAGTAGTACAATTACTTGATTATGAAACACAGGTAGGCAAAAACCTGCAATCAGGAAATGTTTGGGATATAGAATTGCCAAAAAGTAACGTGTTGCAGTTTGTACTGGAAGACGGAACGAAGATATCTGCAAGGCCGAGTGGTACAGAACCTAAAATTAAATTTTATTTTAGCGTGAAGACGCAACTTGAAAGTGTAGATAAATTTGAAGCCACCGAAAAAGAATTAGATAGTAAAATTGCTGCTATTATTAGTGATATGAAATTGAAATAATTGTTTTAAATTATAAAGAAAAGGCGGCCTGACGGGCCGCTTTTTTTGTGCCGACTGTTTTTAATGTATGAAAATAATAGACGTTGCTTTTATTAATAATTCCGGTTAACGACATGCTGCTATTTGTTTATTAATTATCATTGGTATTTTTCTTTTTAACAAACTCACTGTTTTCTTATCCCTAAATTTTTGCTCTCGCCTCCTTTGAGTAATTTCGTTGTTGCATGAAGGGAAGTTTAGATACATATCAACACAAAGGCCTGCGAAGGCAACTGGTAAAGATTCTACGGGAAAAAGGAATAACTGATGAAAATGTTTTGTCAGCCATTAATAATATTCCAAGGCACTTTTTCCTTGATTCTGCTTTTGACAAAATTGCTTATGAAGACCGGGCATTTCCGATAGGGGAGGGACAAACCATATCACAACCATATACCGTAGCTTATCAAACACAGTTACTGGAAGTAAAACCTTACGACAAGGTATTGGAAATTGGTACAGGAAGTGTTTACCAGGCTTCTGTGCTTGCAGAGATGGGGGCTAAGGTTTTTACGATTGAAAGACAAAGAAAGTTATACGATATAAATGCAGGATTTGTCTTTAAAAAAAAGTATCCAAATATTAAATTTTTCTTTGGTGACGGCTTTTTAGGTTTACCTACCTATGCTTCTTTTGATAAAGTGATTATTACTGCGGCTGCTCCTTATGTGCCGCCACGGCTGATTGAGCAGTTAAAAACAGGAGGTTATATGGTAATTCCTGTTGACTTAGGACCGTTCCAACAAATGCTGCGACTAACGAAACTGGCTGATGGAAGTTATACGGAAGAAAGGTTTGAAAATTTTTCCTTTGTGCCAATGCTTGAGGGAAAGACGGGGAGATAAGAGTATCTGAAAATATATTTTGGAAAATAAAAAAGAGGCAGCCATAATAACAGCGCCTCTTTTTTATTAAAAATATTTTTTAAACTACATCGGAGACATCACATCACTGCCACCATTAAGGTCTTTGGTGCTCTTCCTTTTGAAAAGGTTAACATCAAATTTGCCAAAACGATAGTTGAAATTTAACCTGATGACTTGCTGGTCTCTCGTGCGTTCAGAATTTTGCACCAAAATGGTGGACTCTGAATACGTGCTGTAGACCATAGTTTTAAAAATATCATTTATGCTAAGTGTGAGCGAAGCGCTGTTGCCTCCCTTCCATGAAAAATCTTTACGAAGTGCAGCATCAAAGCCGTAGCGTGGATTGATGTAGCCCTGAGCTGTACCTGAAATACCTCCCCCAAACATGCCACCACCGCCACCTCGACCACCTCGACCACCTTCCTGCGGTAAAACAGTTCTTGCATTGTATTCACCTGAAAGTTGAAAAGATAGTGTTTTAGTCAGTTTGAAAGAGTTATTCATTTTTGCAAACCAGCTTGTTCTTTGGTTCTTGTAATCAGCCGTTTTACCAGTAGGGTCGCTGACATTAATGGTAGAATTAAACAGGTTAAAGCTCAAAGTATTATCCCAGATTTTTGCAATTGTAATTCTATTTGTCACTTCCACGCCGTAAGTGTAACTATTATTAGCATTTATGTAGGTATTGATTGGAATACTGTCGCTATTTGTATAAAGAGTTTTATCAGGATTTGCACCGCTATACTGTAACCGGGTAATAAGATTCGTATTATACTTAAAGAAAGAACTTACTAAGAAATTGGCGCCTCTTTTATAAGCATTGTTATAAGATATTTCAAATGAATTGGCGAATTCAGGTTTCAAACCAGCATTACCGATACTAACATTTTGTGGATCTGAATAATCATAAAACGGAAGTAATTGAAAGAAATTCGGCCTGTTGATTCTGCGTGAGTAGTTAACCTGCAGATCCTCGTTATCAGAAATTTTATAAGTAGTAAAAATACTTGGGAAAAGCGATAAAGGATATTTTACAGTGAATGAAGAGTCATTTTTTAATACGGTGCCATTATAATTTGAACTTTCAGCTCTCAGACCAAATTGATAACTCCACTTTCCGGCTTTTAAACTATAGGTAGCATAAGCAGCGTAGATTTTATCTGAATACTTATAGTTGCTGCTGACTCCTGATTTGTAAGCATAGGGCCCAGAATTGGTAGAGATATACTGATCACTAACCTGGTCAACATCTCTGATGGAAGCTCTTAAACCTGCTTCCAACTTTTGATTATCGGTTATCGGATTTTCATAATCTGTCTGAACTATCAGGTTTTTGGTATTTCCTAATCCTAAAGTTCTTTGAGAAATTGCATCATATATAGAACTATTGTTAATAGCAGAAAACGTATTGGTGTTTATACCGGTAGTATTGTCGTTTTTGCTTGAGTTATAATTTACATCGGCTGTCCAATCGTGACCGCTTTTTGCAAAGTTGTGTTTAAAACTTAATTGCGAACCAAGATTTTTGAAGTTGCCGTCTGAGTTGGTTGTGCGTAGGTTATAGGTAGGGATAGTTTGGACGGAGTCAATATGTTGTTTATCTTCATTTTTAAAATTACCCCTGTTATAGTTTAGAGTGACAGACAAAGTATTTCTGTTATCTATAAAATAATCAAAGCCTCCTCTGGCAAAACCAAAATAACCATGCATGTAGGGATTAGATGATTGATATATTTGGAGTGGAGTAGTTTTATTTATATACGTAGCATCAGTTGTAGAAGTGCCTTTTGATATTCTCTGGTTTAAAGAACCACTCGCAAAAAAGTTTATTTTGCCTTGCCTGTAATTTATATCTCCGCCACCGTTTACTGCTCCGCGACTGTCAACCCCGGCACGAACGCTACCATTGTATCCTGATTTCCTATTCTTTTTCAAAACGATGTTCAAAATACCCGCGTTACCCCCGGAAGCATCAAATTTGGCTGATGGGTTTGTAATTAATTCAACACGGTCAATAATATCAGCGGGAATTTGATCTATGGTTAGGGTTGTAGGTCTGCCGTCAACAAAAAGTTGCGGTGTAGAATTACGCATCGTTACATTTCCGTCAATGTCTACACTAAGAGACGGAATGCTTTTCATGACTTCGGTTGCAGTTTGGCCAGCACTTGTAAGATTTTTATCAACATTAAAAATCTTCCTGTCTATGCCCATCTCAAATAACTGTTTCGTAGACGTAACCGTTACATTACCGAGATTAGCTGCATCCTGCTCAAGCTTTACATTGCCGAGATCTTTATCAATCATGCTCATCATCTGTTCTCTGGCACCTTCTGCCCCCATGCCTCCCTGTGGCATTTTTAGTCCAAAAGATACTTTTTGCTCAGTTTGCTTAAAACCGACAGCGGAGACTCTTAAGGTAAAATCGCCCATCACCGGCAAACTTTCAAGACTAAAATCCCCGTTTGATTCTGAAATGATTGCTTTTATGGTT
>Ga0210040_10008174_pt1 | contig 12473 bp, 12 predicted proteins | sample CryGeyCG12114_NA_FD_185462 | JGI IMG/M metagenome (GOLD analysis project Ga0210040, IMG submission 185462) | Groundwater microbial communities from aquifer - Crystal Geyser CG19_WC_8/21/14_NA (SPAdes) (version 2) | ecosystem: Environmental > Aquatic > Deep subsurface > Groundwater | place: USA... | reverse complement strand
TAATAAACACTGTAAGCCCTCTTTATTGATTTCACTTTTAGTTATTTCTTTAGCATTGTCGTAGTGTCACTGTTATTTAACATTGTGACATCCTCAGTCAACTTTGAAGGACCCTGATTCTCATTTTGTTCTCATCAAACTGCTAATTCAATCTATCTGCGAGGTCATGTTGTGATTGTTGTCCAGTCTATGTTGTTATCCGCCCGGGCGTAGAACGGGCTTTTTAGCTGGTGAATACTATATTGGTTTACGTCTAAATTCCAGATTCGACTTGGCTATGAAAAATGTGTACAGTTTTCTGAAACCCGGTGGCACAGTTTTATTCCGGGACTACGGCCGATATGATATGGCTCAACTAAGATTCAAAGAAGGTGCCTGTGTGGCTGACAATTGTTACATGCGTGGAGATGGAACGCTAGTATATTTTTTCACGGAAGGTAGCACATAGTCCAGTCACAATATTTATGAGCTTACAAAAACAAGTATTAACATTAATGTGCAAATACAAACTATACAAAATGTTTCAGATGAAGCAGAAGCCATGTTCTTGAGAAACGGATTCACCAAAAAGGAACTCCTAGTAGACAAAAGACTTCAGGTGAATCGTGGCAAGCAAATCAAAATGTTCCGGGTCTGGGTCCAAGGAAAGTTTTTAAAACCGACGCTAGAAAGTTTCACCGGTTCAAATGATATCGGTACTTCAAATACTGACTGACTCTCCCACTTTTACGTATCTTTTTTGAAAAAAGAATCAATCTTGACGGTTTTCAGTCTTTTCTGTGAATGACTTGAGAAAGCGTCTGGTGCCTCAGTAAAACTTCTTTTATTGTTATTACTGCTTTCACCAGTTTTCATTATTTCCTTCACCGTTTTCAGGTTCAAGCATTCGTCAATATGCTTGTTTATGTCAGTACTCACTTTCACATTTTTATTACACACGGGACATTGAACTGTATCTTCATTGTGGGGTCGCGTAACCATTTCTGCTGCTAGATCCTCATGGTTGGGGAGGTTTCCTAATATTTCTTCATTATCCATGATGGTCGAATCACAACTGCTGTCATCAGCAATCTCAATTTTCTCAGATACTCCTTTAAGGGCTGTTTTCGAAAACAATTTGTCAATAGTGTGTTGTTTACTACTACCCGTCCCATTTTCCTTCAAATTGTGAACGCGGACACCCATAAGCCGCAACTTAAGTTGAGGAATATCTTTGACATAAGTTTGGAAAATACTCCAAGCTGTGGAGAACAATACTGAAGCATTCGCAGTGTAGTTGAGTAAACTTTTAGCTCTCGTTTTTGTCTGGAATGTTGCTAATTTAATTTTCAAAGTGACCGTCTTCCCAACTAAATGCTTCTCATGTAAATCCATTTCCAAGTTTTTACACAGTTCTTCACAAATTGTTTTCAATTCTGGCAGCCAACCTGTGGATTTGAATGTCCGTTCACAACTGATTGATTTCCGAGAGTCTTGGTCTTCAGAATCTTTGGAGAACCCATGACCTACTCCTAATGACACGCGTAGCAGAAATGATACGGTAGCTGGTGTGAACAATAAATTTATTGGACCTCGTTTCTCCCATAAATCACCGCAAGTATTTACTCCGATTCCTTTGAGAAGTTGTTCCGTAACTCCCCCTATTCCGCCTACTTTACGAATGGGCAAAGTTTCTAAAAAGTGCTCGATTTCCTTCACACAAGGGTTGATTCGATATTGACCGTTTGGTTTATTTATGTCCCCACAGATTTTCGCTAGCATTCCATTCGGGGCTATGCCTGTTAAAATTCGGTAAAATCAAAAACGTTTTTTTTAGAAAGCTAATGCAGAGTTGAAATTAAAAGTAGGGTTAAATAGGGACTATGACTATATTTAATATCAGTTGGGTGACTGTATAAAAAAAGGTATTGGCGGCTGGGTACTCTGTTCGCCATGCTTCACATCTGGAAATGCATTGCAGTCAACACAATCCAAAAAAGGACAAAGTTGTTTGCTCAATTTTGTTAGCAAAAACAACCAACATACACCAAAAAACTTCGGATTGAAATTTTTCAAATTTTGAACATACTATTACTAACCGGCACTTGCTGTAAGCTGAGTTTTTTCAAATATCTTTTGGCGAATCTCGTTCACCACATCTTCCGGGGTTAGTTGGGAATGAGGGAAACCCCGTTCATGCAAATAGTCGGTGATATCCAAATACGCTTCGTCTAGGGACATGGCTGTATAGCCGGGATCATAGTCGGCAAATATTTGCTGTACTTCTTCACTGACAGCCGTATAGGCTGGGAAATTGCACGGCACAATCACAAGTTGAGGACACAATTTTTTGGCTACAAAACCCGGCATTGCAGCTCGAACGCCAAATCTTCTAGCTATGTAATTAGAAGTGCTCAACATAGAGTAGCTTCCGACACCTAGCGGGACTTCCCTATAAATTAAATGAACTCACTAAACTGAAATTTGTAATTCTATTGCTATACTTTAGTGGTTTTACCTTAAACGGGGATTGTCCCTCATTTCAACAGAAGCGTAAAATGCATCCATGTCTACATGAACAATTGTTCGGGACAAATCTCTGGTTGTACGCAAGATTTCAGCTTCAGCGTCCATCTAGCCAAAATTTTAATCAGTCCGATTTAATTCATATAACATAAACAACAGTCAAAGACAGATTTGCTAACCTTTGTTTCAGACTTGGACAACTGCTCAAAAGTCAATTCGTTCAATCGAGCCTGCATGGCTGCAATCCGTTGATCCAGTTTGGCTTGAAGATTTTTTTTATGATTATAGAACTTGGATCCTTTGGAGCTGTTTTCGATGATCTCATTGATCTTCTCTAAATCTAACCCTTGCATACCAGCTTTTTCATTCAGTTTCATCATTTGCACTCCTGACGTTCTTTTACTAGGCTGCTCATCAGGATTGCAAGTTTCTGCTATCTGTTCCACTTGTTTCTCGTCTTCTGGTTCTGTGTCATCAGATCCGGACACGTTTTCTTGGTCACTTTCTTCAACATTGCCATGCAGAGGCAACTCGTCATTTTCATATTGTCCACGATGGGGTATTCCTGATCGCTGAGGACCAAAAGTAAGTTCGATTTCGGGTCTGGCAATGGTCTCTTTAGAGGAACAAGTTGGCTTTACACGTTCAGGCTCCAAATCTTCGTTACTAACATCGTCGTCCACAATTACTTCCATTTTTAATGCAAATGCTTTTTGAGTAAAAACCTGGAATGTAAACCTCAACGTCTAAAACCGAACCCATTTCGCAAAAAGAAAACAATAATTTCTCTCGCATTCCCGCTTCAGCTCATCGAGTAACGGCTTTCACTTACTCCTCATGCAAAACTTTCACATAATCACAGTTAATTCATTTGTCTAATTTCAGTTTGATGAAATCAAAATGCACCACGTCTATATATTATGCATTATGATTATTGATGAAGGATTTGAAAAATATACGCAAACTATAAAAGCCCGAGTGAAAATAAAGTGACAAAAAATACCCAAAAATGTGTATACGAAGATTCCGTTTCATTATCCGCATCATAAGTATAATACATAAAGTAGGTTTACATATAAGTTACACATTTACATAACATTTGGTCTCTTAATCTTTACCTACAGCAGTAGTACACAATCATAGTACCATCCACTAATCATGAATACATTTATTATGCTTTAACTACTATATAGTCGTAACGAAATTAACATTATAATATATTATTATACGCCTCACACAGAAGTAATCATTCCATTTGATTTAAAATTCATCATCGTCAATCATACATTCATTCAGTACATCACATTATAAACTTGCTCACATTATCTGTATTTATACTCCTCCTTCTTATATACACTAATACGTACGTACAACAACAATAATAATTCACTAATATTTCCATTCCTTCTATAGCAAGAATGAACCTCATCAACATTTAAATAAAGGTGGATCCATTAGTAGTAATTATCATAATTAATATAGGATGATGATGGTAAAACATGATGCCTGCTCGCGTACTCAAACGAGAGATAATTCATTTACTTCACATACACAAGCCATCTCTTTCCAATACACTACTTTCAAGTCCTCCTTGTCCTATAAAATATCGACTACAATCATTCCCATCTTGCATAGACAAAAAAAAACGGTATCATATTTTTTTTTAACTTTAGTACCCAAATTATTTTAGTTACTTCACCTGTTTCAGATCTAGTATTCATCACCAACCTAACCACATTCCATCATATTTTGAGCTCCAAAAATCAGGTAGGATGCAGCCATGGCTTCACCCACATATTCAACCTTTCTAGTAGCGTCAGTAGACGCGAATCCCTTGCCTCCCTACACATTCTCTGAGTTTCTCCTCCTCAATTCAAATCCATCTCAAAGTTTCTAGTTGACTGCGAAAAACAACTAACCCTGAACTCATCATGTATGCAAACATCAACCAGAGGAAAAATCAGGCACGCGAGATAACAATGCTCTGTAGTAACTAACTAAAGAAAGAGAAAAAAAGTCACTTGGTACAAAAAATAAAGCCATGCTCAAATAACCTCTCTAAACTATAAAAGTGTACACCTAGAAAAAATCCACAAAATAAGGCTACCCACCCTCAACTAACTTGCAGTATTCTCATGATCAGTCGTTAGCGATAAAATATAGTAATGTACGAAAATAATAATAACAAAAACAATTAACTCCTCGTACAATCCAGAGTTGAAACAAATTATTCCTTTGTTGGTAAAGCGTAATTCAACGTAACATCACGATAAGAGTAGTACACTAAACTTTACTAAACAGACTCTAGAAAAAAACAACCCTATACTTGCACCCCAACTAAAAAGCATGTTGGTGAACATTTGCCAACTGTCTCGGATTTGCAGTTACATGTGTAATACTAGTAACATCATAAGAATAACAATAGTCTCATTCACAAAATAAAGTCGGGGCTGGCTGGAGGAGACAGACAGAAGAAAAACTATAGGATTAAAAAAATAATACTGGAGAACCAACCAGATAGATATACACAGTAGTTAGACGACAGGTTGAGATGATCAAGGAAGGACAAACAATAGAATCCAAATCCCGGGCCACAAGGGTGCCTCTGAATGGAATTTTCTCTGGTCACCACACAATCCATATCCATAGAATGGAGCATGCACGTAGTTAGTAGAATCTACATCACAGCGAGCAAAGGATATGATGAGACTGCTACGATGAGCTGGAAGCATTTTGTCCGGAAAAAAGTGTTTGAGGGAACCCTTGTTGATTGTTCCCTGAAGAGAAGCAACAAAAATTCAATTTCAAAGGTTTTGATTCAGAAATCATCAACTTAGTAAGCTAGTAATGGATACCTGTGGGCGTTCGAGGTTGTTGCTGCTGCTGCTGGCCATGATGACCAATAATAAGAGATTGAGAGGTCACTGACGATGATGATGATCCAGCTGGGGAGGAATGGGGGGCTGCTGCCGCAGCGGCAGCCGCTTGACGTGCGTGTCGTGGGATTGGGGGCTGCAAGTATTCTATTTTGGCTACTTGCAGCACATCAAGTCTATCTTCTTTCCTATACGCTAAGCACTGGCGAATCATTTGCTGCAAAAAAAGTAAGCGGATGGTTAGTTTATAGTTTAGGTTGGGAGTCCAGAGCAATTAGTAACACAAAAACAGCATACTTACTTTTGCTTCAGAAGCTACAGTGGGCTTATTTGGGAACTGCACTTCTGTAGCTTTGAGAATTGTATTTTCCTCTAATATCGTTGCTTGCGACTGATTGTGTCCGAAAGGCTGCGCACAAGAAAAAATTCAAAGTTAGTTTCCAGATTTTCAGACAAGTGAGATATACTCAAGACTGGATGACATCTTTTTAATTTATAGTTTTTCAAAAATTCAGTCCCGTCTTGAATGCAACCCTCAGCATATTATAAGGAGCAGTCTTATCATCATCATTTTTAAAAATCATTCATAGTGCAAAAAAACCTTTTACTGGTGACTATACACTACAAAGGAGATTTACAAATATTATCATGAAACCAAAGACAAAATCCTTTCTCACCTTTTTGCCATACAGGCACTGATAAAAAATTACACCTACACTCCAAACGTCGACTTTTGAAGATATTTTAGGAGGTGTTTTCCCGACTACAAAACATTCAGGTGGCAGATACCTGTAACAATACAAATTGTTAAAGACAACCAAACAATGGGCCAATTCCTGTGACACAAATTAACAATCCATAAATATTCCAACCATACCAATAGGTTCCAGCTCCTTGGGATGTCAAGTCCATTCCATGTTCTGGATTATAATTGTCTTCGTCCATGACTTTGCTCAGTCCGAAATCAGTAATCTTGATCTCTCCACAAACATTCCCTTCAGTCAATAAAATGTTCCCTGCGAAGTAAACCATACCAATAAGTAACCATTCTATACTCAAAATATTAACCACCCTCTGCCAATTGCTTCCAATTTTACCTGGTTTAAGATCATAGTGAATGATAGGAGGTTTGATTTCATTTAAATATTTTAGAGCGGACACAACTTGCATTATAATAGATCTTGCTTCTCTCTCCGGGATAGTTTTATGCTGCAAAAATTAATGAATCTCTATGAGCATTCCATCCAAATGAATGAACTAATCAATCATTACAGTGAACCACATACTTGTTTCAGATAGAAGTCTAAATCGTGACCATCACAGTATTCTAAAACAGTACAAAAGGAGTTGGCATCGATTTCGAAAACATCGTAAAGTTTGACTACTCTAGGGTGATCCAGGGATTTGTGGATATTATATTCTCTTAACGCATGTCTGAAAACACATACAAAATTAACACTTTTAGTTCAACCAGTCAATTAATCCATATACAAAACAACGCCTTAAAACATACTTGATGTAATTAGCTTTCTTATCATCCTTCCAGTCCTTATTTAGCTGATGTACTTTGCATGCCACATATCTTTGTTCTTTTAAGTCAAATGCCTGCAAACCAAACCATACACAGAGTTATTATAGAAATAAGTGACAAGGTGATCCGAACTTTAACAGGCTTTCGAAAACTTCAGTCCCGTCTTGAATGCAACCCTCAAGGTGATCAGGAGCGTTTTTAACATCACCAGTAAAACACATTTAAAAATCAATTCAAAGAATAAATTCATAAGATTCGCACCTTGTGAACTTCGGAGAATCCACCTTTGCCCAGTAAATGCAATAGTAGGTAGCGATCATTAAGCACCGAATGATTATTAAATCTGGATTGGTCTTCATTGAGAATTCGTTTGAGTTCCCTAATATGTAGATTTCGTTCTCTCTCCAATTTCTCCATCTCTAACTGCAGATCAGCGTCTTCCTTCTTCAGTGCATTTTGACGCAACTACAAAAAAAAAAATCACACCCATTAGTTTCCCAACAACAACATCATTATATTTTTTCCTTCAAACTCCCGATAAACCACCAAGAAACAAACCTTAAAGATTTCATCAGACTCATAGAATTCCTGCCAAGTCAGTTCTCGGCCACTATCCGGTTTAAGAAACCCGTCAGAAGTGGTCATAGCGCCATTGTGAGCTCCGGAAGTACTCGCACCCCGTTTCCGAGACGTCCCCGTGTCGTTTAAAGGTCTCCGTTTACCCAATAACTTGCGCTGCCGATCGATCTCTTCTTTTTCCGAGGCAATTTCCTCTTGTCGTCTACAGAAACATCCAAAATTAATCAAACAATTTCCCACATGCACATCGTAACAAACAAAAAGTGTTTCTACTTCCATCATACCTAGTCAGTTCTTGAAAGGCGTAACCATCGGTCCAGTTCTCTTGGAAAGATGCACCCACTCTTTGTGTCACAAACTGACCTAATTTCAGTCTATTTTGCATGCATCGTTGTCTCGACTCCTTCCTCTCGATAGTTGACTTTTCTATCAAAAGCTTTTTGATCACCTGCACAAACAAAAACCAATCATCAAGTCTTAAAAAAAAGCAAAATCCATTCAAGAGATCTGGACAAATACTTATGAGGACAAATTTCATTAAAATCTATGGGACTCACATCGATGCATTTGCTAATATGGGCTTTCTGGTCATCCATCCCTTTGCTTTGACTACTCATCTGATGTTTCAGCTCTTCATTGGTTCTTGACAACTCGTCAATCCGTGTATTTCTATTCTCAAGGTCACAACAAGCCTGCGCTTCCGTTTTCGCCAACTCTACACCCGTTAGATCAGTCTGTATGGATTTGCTAGAGACGGAGATTGACCCAGTCTGTTGAAGTCCAGCTGAGGAGATGGAGGTAGAGGTTATGGTCACCCCAGTGGGGATCACGGGGGAGGAGGAGGATGACGACGAGGCTGCGGGTCCTCCGCTGCCACCGCCAGATATCACCATGCCCCCTGAGGGACCTCCACCACTGGGGCCCGCAGAGGAAGGAACACCACCGATCAAGGAAGACGGAGCTCGTGGAGGATGCATCATATTGTACTCCACAGCCTGGACATTGCTACCCACACCGATACCCCCGGGATTACTGCTTACGATTCCACCGCCACTAGTGCGGTTCCCATTCGAAGTCAGTAGGGATTCGGATAGCACGCCGCTGGCGTTTTGAGGACTAGCTGCAAACTAAACGGACAAAACAACTAAAGTTAGTATTGAATACAAAAAACAAGGATCTGTATAAAAAAACCATATGCATTGATGCATAGATGTTTTCTTATCAGACTCTGGAATTTCGAACTTAACCAACAAAATAGGAGATTCGTCGTAAAACTATCGAATTAGCTTTCGCTCAACTCACATTTTTTAAGGACTGATGTGAAGGACTTTTGGAACCACGACCAGGACTGCCTCCACTAATCTTGGGATTGAAGTAGTCCACAATCTTCTTGCTATTTTTGGCGGAGCCCTGTGGACCAGATGAGGAGAGACCACTCCCTGAGCCACTACCACCGGAACCGGAACCATCGTCTACTTTTCTCTTCCTTTTCCTCCCTTCTTTCTCTACAGGTACGGTTTTACTAGTATGCGCCGGGGGTGCCTTCTCCGGAGTCTCTGCTTCTTTATCACTATGAGATGAGCCTGGACCCAAAACAATAATCATCCCATTATACATCTATAGTCCCCAAGTATTTTAACCCCCAAAAAATGTGAAAAACCTCTTAAAAATAACAATAACAACAAGTATCCTTGAAAACTTGCACTTCTTGACTAACTAAAGACGGATAAGCACCTGGAACTAACTATTATCCATCTAGAGCAAATGACCTACTTCCAACCCTAAACTTGACTGCTAAACAAGCTCATAATTGTTTCAACTGATAAAATTATATCTCCATACGGCCTATATACTCCTTACTTTATTCATCTCCTAATCAAACCTAAACACAACCTACCGTAAAGTCTTGTCACATGAGAAGACATATACAAGGAAAATAAGATTTATATCCTAAAACACACCATAGTTTTCCATTTGTCATCCATGACATAAGTTCAGCATACGGTCACACTCATTTATTACACGCATTTCAATCTATTACACCCTATCGCTTCTAACTAAACTAAACTCCCATCCAATTCCTTGAATTCATGCGAACAAAAGAATATTTGATAATCAATAGTGTTCTACTGATTTTCCCTACTTACTTCCAAAAGGCTTCCCTACCCCCCCACTCCCTAGAATAAATATGAACTGCTCAAAAATTAATCATCCATAATTAGTGTAGTTCAAAATACAATTAACTAACTATCCTTCCCTACCTACACCCTACTAACTTACTAACTACGTCAGCAATACTTAATCGTCATGTCTAGTTTCGGCAAACGGAAATTTCCATAGAAAGAATTCATAAAATGGTTCTCCGAATGACGAGCTATTCGAGAGCTAGTTAGCATTGGTATTACACACATAGCCCATAATGCTATAACTAACTTACTAACTAGCTACAGTATAGAAGTCACAGCCTGTCTCCTCTTATTATCATTGTTCGCTCTTTTCTGTTTTTGTATATACGGGACTAACTATAGGACAATCATCAGGATGATTACAATATGCACAAGTTCATGGCATCATCAGTCCTAGTTAGTTCCTTGGCCATCCATCCAATAAAAACGAGATAGAATAATCTCACACAGCTCCATCATCACATGTACTCTCTATACATTTATATTCTATGCGTACGTTTAGTAATGCGACGCTTTTTGCAGCAGTAACTCAGGATTACACACGAAGACAAAAAAAAACTAAAGTTCGTTCAACAAATATAAATATAATGAGCTACGCGGGTTGCAGTTATACGTTGTATGACGTCAAATTTTAGATTAAAAATATCCATAGTTGACTTTCAATACTTTGCCTTTCATTTTTCTGATAAAAAATTATTATTATTTGTTCTACGAGATTTAACGAGTATAGGAAGATAAAGTTTCTACTCCAGTTTCAAAGAATTCTCTTTTTCCGTACGTCATGATATATGCTGAGATAGATCTGTTGTGAGTTCAAAATCAGATAAAAGTGGAGAAAAAACACTTTTCATTTGCTTACTGGTCTGGTAGTCAGTGAAGCAAAAAAAAACTCCCGCTTAATAGCCTTAAATCTATCCCAGTATACATGTGTGACCCTGAAAAATCAATTTCCAAAACTTTAAGTTCTTAAACACAATAAAACGCAACGTTACATATTAAGTCAATATTTCCTTTCACTCATATAGTAGTTTGCTATACATAGGAACAACATGTGATGAAAAAATTGACCTCGTGCTTTATTGCCATGTTGCAGCTTGCAGCTAAACATGCTAAAAGCTCCAAAGGTTACAATCTGCAATAATCTACATTCCCATTTGCTATTTGCTGTCAAACCTCAGTAGTATTGTCAGTATCATAATGTAACAAATTCTAGTCTGGTTTCTAAAATTGACAACTAGAAACGACACCAAAATTCCAAAGGTTAACGAAACTAAAAAATCTGCTCATAAGTTAGTCCTGAGTAATTGAGCTAGCTGAACTGAACAAACTAACCCAACCTCATCAATAATATGCTTTCACTTGAAATCCCAACTTTTCCAAACATCAAATGCTAAAGCTAAACGTTATCGGATTCTCACTCACTGCATTCTAGGAACATTTACGTAGGCCGTTCCAATTAACTCAACCTTTTTCTCCCCTCATTAGTACATAATTCAAAGTAGTACAACTTCCTATCTACAGAAATCAGTGCTTTCAAAAATCGTGCATTCCCATCACGCATGCAAAATGGAACCTCCAATTCAAAAAAGTGTCTCTTACCAGCACTCATATTGGAGTCATGATTGTTGGGATGGTTCGCAAACATGGGCACATGTTGTCCAGCCCCTTGCTCCTTGTTGTACATCAAGATGACCCCTTGGCCACCAGAAGTGGACACCATGGAGCCCGGATTAGAGGAGGACGGGTGGAACGTAGACGACGGGTTATTATTAACATTACTATTGCCCGCCGGACTGCTGTTATTATGATGATGATGATGGTGCTGCTGCTGCTGATGATGATGATTGCTACTATTATTGTTGTTATTATTACTAGAGGAATTCACATTGTGGTTCATGTTCAATGCCAAAGGTTGACATTGCAGTCCATTGTTGCTATTGTTGTTACTGCCATGGTGAAACAGTTCAGGTCCTCCCCGGTCCGCCGACACAGGGGGACTGTTGGCAAACATGAGACTGCCCCCGCCACTGCCCGTATTGTGAGCCATCACATGGTTGTTACTAGGTGAGTTACTGTTGGCCACATGGAGATTATGATTGGATGGAGGTGTCGAAGGAGCCGTCAGCACATGGTTGGGCATATGTTGTTGTTGTTGTTGTTGCGGCTGCTGCTGCATGAGTTGTCCACTGGTACTGGACGAGGACGACGGAGCTTGCCCTTGAGATCCCGATGACATCTACAAAACAAGCAAAAACAACTTTTTATACACTTGTTGTTAGTTTCGTTACAGTTGACTTTCTCCACAGTATCTGCTACTAACTAAATTATCTACAAACGAGAAACGACAATCATAATGCGCATCAAGTTTTTCCAAGATATGGAAACCGAAGACTGAAAACGTCAACCAATACAGAGTCAAGTGTGCATAATAATAGCCGTCTCACTGACTAGAGCACAAAACATACAAGCTCCCTGTGTTCTAACTTCTGGCGTGCATGCATACCAGTTTTTAGTTCTGACTCACAGACGATAGTTCAGGAAAAATCAATAGCAGTCTATAAGAAGAGGGTGAAGTAAAAGTGAACGTCAAATGTGGAAACACACACAAGCATACCTGTCTGAGGTGGCAGTGTTCAGGGTGTGTGAGATCCCCCGGAGTAGCCAAAAAAGGGGGGGGGTAAAATTTTGTCATTTACCGATTATCTGGAAAGTTAACACAGTTTCTCCAATATTATCTTGGACATGAAACTCGTATGTGAAATACCCTAGTACGAATTTACACAATCTAAATTCATG
>Ga0210040_10008172_pt1 | contig 12476 bp, 6 predicted proteins | sample CryGeyCG12114_NA_FD_185462 | JGI IMG/M metagenome (GOLD analysis project Ga0210040, IMG submission 185462) | Groundwater microbial communities from aquifer - Crystal Geyser CG19_WC_8/21/14_NA (SPAdes) (version 2) | ecosystem: Environmental > Aquatic > Deep subsurface > Groundwater | place: USA... | reverse complement strand
AAAATTCCTTACGAACATACTTCGGACTTACATTGTAAGTTAAGCGATGCCATTTATAAACGAATATAGTTGATAGCATGGCAAATATATCCTCTTGCTAACTGTAAATTAATTTTCTGCCTGCGTTGTGAAATTCTTTATGCATGTTTCTAATATGTCGTCTCCATATTTTATTTTGATGATGCCAGATGTGAGGGAGAAAAGATATCGTATTATTGAGACTATAGTGTTTCATTGTGGACTACAGGTTTTATCAGCCTCTCATGACTCGGACTAAATTAATTATCATTGATTGGTCGGTTTACCCAACTACATGATATTTAGTGCTGTGCTATAGGGATATAAATCGAATGAGGTATTAGAATGTGCAAATGCTGTCTTTAAAAACTCGAACTTACGAGTGCGATTATTACGAACAAATAATGTGAATATAAACTTGCTTGCTTTAGGCCAAGTTCTCATATGATTATAAAGGGAGCAAAGAATAGTATATCGCAAAAAATGGGGGAAACGAGTTGATGCCGTCGATAAGAATCGTTAGAGAAGGATCAATATAATAATGTGGTATGCAATGAACTAGCTCTATCTAGTATGCTGCCAAACAATAGGCTCAGGAAGTTGTGCAACCATGATTCCTTCCTTATCATTATTTGCGTTCTACTTTTTTTACACGAGTAAAAATTTCTGCTTACATGGATGAAAAGTGGAAAAGGAGGACTCAAATTACCATTGTAATCTTGGCCTGCTCCCGAATTCATTTGAGTCCTGTTGTCTCGAGACAGGTATTGAGAGCCGATATGGCATTTGTTGCGTGTTCTCACGTGCACCCTTTATGCTTGCTTTCACTATTCGTAAGAAGTCCATGGAAATTGCTCTGCAGTCGTCGATCTCTCGTATTGGAAGTGCTATGTGCTTGAAACTTACAGCTCTCTCTATATGTACTTACTCACTTGTACTTGTACCTACCATGACGTAATATAAAATCGAATTAAACTTTATGTACCGAAAATGAAATGCTAGTTTGTAGGCAAGTTATGGGAAGTGTCGATCGACTCTCAAAACCATCTAGCTAGTTACATACAATCTAAAGCAAACAAACTAAACTTGCAAACTGTAGCACCGTTACAACTACAAAATATGCAGATACAGCATTTTTATTGCATCTCCAATACAGCTCAAAGTTACCAATATTCTGTGTTACAAAAAGCAATGGTTTTGAATTTGTTCCTTGGTGCTGATAATCCATATCAAAGCATTGATGTTCGGAGACTTTTTTCATATAATGATGGTATGTTGATTATATCCTACAGCCGTCGGTCCGAGATATCCTGGCATTTTAGTAGATGATGTAAAAATCTCAGAACGCCAATGCTTTACAGAAAACGACAAACCAGCTAAAGCGAATCTCAGATCCACGGTTCCTAAATGTATACAGTTACTATTACAAATACTTGCCAGTTCATGTAGATTTCATTAGTACGTTAGCAAGGAAATAAAATCTTTTTCTCTTCAATTTCATCTGTCCTCAACAAACTAACTAACTTATGTTGCCTTTGTGAGGAGGAAAAGGCGCGGATGTGCACATCTAAAGTCTGCTTGGAACTAACCCTGTATGGAAACAAGAAGCGGGTGAAAAACCCAAGCAGACTCTAACTAACTTACTAGCAATAAGTTACTTTTTACCTATCTACCTACCTACCCGACTGACACATATTATCCAGGCACACATGGGAACTCGGGCATACGTTTGTGCAATCCTTCTTTGCTGCCTAGAAAGCTCACCAAAACTAGAAAGTATCTGACTGGCTAGGGCGAGATACCATTCTCGTAGCATTTTGACTTGGTCACAGAATATGTTTCATCATGAGTATAGTATAACCAACCAACTCGGAACTAAACTACTGGGGCTCATGGTAGACTGTGAGCCCTTTCACTCGTGTTCCAACTACCGCACTCAAACCTCCTTTTCATTCATTTGACTGGAGTGCTCTGAACGGTCCTGTTCTCATCTCCTATAGCTCCCAATACAACTCATTATTGAGTGAACTCCCTAGATTTCAAAAGTAGCTACTACTTTTGGTGGAGCAAGTTACATTTTTGGGGTTGCGGTCGGCCTAAAAACGTGAAGGAGATTTTCGTGATGAAAAAGTGAAACTTTCATTCAAAAGTAATCCTAATAATTACTAACCAACCAACTCGGTCACAACACCTAGTGTTATTATTTTCTTCTCACTAACTCTAGCTGTGCTGCTGCTTGTAAACTCAAGTAAAATTCTACGTTAACTCGCCAAGTGCTATTGCTTCCGGCTTTTCAGTTTAATCAGTGCCATTTGTTCACTCCCGAGTTAGTTAGTTAGTTAGTTGACACTTGTGATACACGAAACGCGTTTTAGTCTGTGTATATATGTACTTTTGCCCTGTTTACTTCTACTGCATCAGAATAATAAGACAGATCGTGATTTATATTCTAAAAGGAACTACATTTTACGTTTTGTAGGAAGTTTCAATCCCACACTATTACTTCATAGCTAGTTTGTATGTATCTGTGATTAAGTGAAAGCTATAGCTTTCATCACCACAATACATTCTATTGTCGAGGTAGAAAAATTGTACACGTTTCGTTAGTGATTGCGGTGCATGGAACGTATCGGAAATAAGTGAAAGAGAGTATCTTTGTTAGTTTAGTTTCTCACTTTTGTTTGCTTTCCGAGTTAGTTAAGAAGGAAACGGAAGTGATCATTATCACTTCTCCTGACAATCCCTGTATAAAGTCTAAGGGAGTATTGTGTTTCATACAGAGACTCGGCAATGATTATTACCTCCGGTTAGAGAGGAAAGTATATAGTTAGAAAGTGCCTATCCACAAAATCGCTGACTTTCCGCCATCATTCCATGCACCTTACCTACAGTTAGTTACCAAGTTAATGACTTATGTAATAAGAGGAGAAACAATAACAGCTTGTGGCAAATAACGGGGTCTCTATAGTTTGTCATCCACATCAATCCCTTAATAGATTAATCAAGTCTCGTGGGAGATGATAATTTGATTACTTTAATAGCCCTAACTGTCTCATAGCTTTAATAGCGATACTAAATAAGTGATGATGATGATACTCTGAATTCAAATGCTCATTAACACTGGCTGTATCAGTATGAAAGGCAAATAAAAGTTGTTTGGGCTGTAGCTACAGGATCTTTAAACTGTGTGAGTAAAAGTATTGTAAGTTTTTGAGCTTTTTGAACAGTCTATATAGACAGTTTGTGGTACGGTGGTGAATAATACAAGGAGGCTTTATATACATAGTTATATAGTTGTATTGACAAATGTTTTGAATGTAAATATACATACCAGATGGTGTTTGGGATTGTAAGATATTTCTCTGGAGAAACTCAGGAGTTGCCCTGAGTGTTTTGAATCGGTACCGTGGTTTCTAAACTAGAATAAAAATTGCTAAAACAAAGACGAAAAAAAGGAACATGTGTTGTTCAATCAGAGCAGCCGTTTTCTTCCTTGCTTCCATTCACGTGGTAAGTGAATTTTCTTGGCACTCTTTGAAGTTTACAATTACCTAGTCATGCATGATGGGAGAGCATGGAAATGAATCAAACGAGTCTTTGGTCCCAATTTTATTTCCCAGCTTAAGAGAAACAAAGAGTAAGCTTGTAAAAACATAATATTGTTTTCCATGTTCTCCTTATGTATACAATAGCAATGTAGTAGAGTAAGTATCCTCTTGAATTCACATGCACACGTGTACATTGTACTGCAGCATGGATGGAGTACAATCAAATCTATTGGCAAAGTAAACAAGTCCTTGAGCTCCATGTAATTAGGAATTATTACAAATAATGTATTCCTTACAAAAAGATTGTGGGAACTGTGAAACGACGTTCGCCTCGTTTTTGGTTTCCATAGTCTATGAGCAGTCGAGTTGAAAATATCAGTTTTAATGAGAGCTGCGCAACTGAATCCATTCACTTTAGATACCATACAAACCCACTGACGAGATTGCAATATCGTATTGTAGTCAGTAGTCTTTGCTTGGTTAGTACATACATATTAGTAGTCTCCCCAGAGACTTGTATGTTATGTCCCTGTCCCATACATTAATTACCCTTGTAGTCAGTGGTGGGTATTTGATTCGAGCTATATTAATTCTCCGTTAAAAGGATTGAAATAAGGATTATATTTTTTCTATCCTGGACAGAAATAATCTCTTCTTTTGTATAATTTATTTCTTCACTTTGAATTAGATTGTCAGTACAATACATAGTACATGTAAATGTAAATTTCAAATAATTTATCATAAACACAAGTTTAGTTGCGAACTACAAGCTATAATACAAATATTCACACTAATGGGAAAAGTTTGAAAGAAGGCTGAAAAATGCATAGTACAACATAGAGTGACAGACCTATACATTTTGTTGCTTTTAATTAATTGCTGCCCTTGTTCACAGACTGTCGTTAACTGCCCAAAATTTAATAAGTGAAGCATGTGGTTCCCAACTTTAAGTATTAACTAGTTAGTTTTAATGATGAAGCTTTGTTAGTCATAGTTACTAACTACCGTTCTCATTTTTTTCATTCCAGTATTTTTCCATAGTGCAGATGATCGCCATTTTCCCAAAGGCCTTAACAACACTCGGAGAAAGTAAGTTTTTTTTTCTGTTCCAGTAGACTATAGTGACAGAGACGAGTTTCATTTCCCATCCTATGAATATGATGATGATTATGATGAGTTAGTCTTTTAGTTAGTTTTTATGCCTCAGTTATTATGCAGTCTTCACTGTCTGTCTGTCAGTCAGTCACTGTGCAATTCAGTTTTTTTTCTCTCTCTCGCTCTCCATGTCGAAAAATTAGTTGGGTACATCGTAAACCGAATTCAAGCTTTTAGTTTGTGTGGGTGTTGCTATCAATAGGAATGCTGTGAGTGAGCATTGATTATGGTACTGGAAAAAGCTAGTCATAATGCATACTTGACAAACTTAAGTAGATATACTATTATTTATATCTTCATGCAATGAGATTCATATTCCTCCATGTATTAGTTAAGCATAAGTGAGTGAGTGAGTGACATAAGTATGGATTATGTATTAACAATGTGTAGAGGCAATTTTATTGTGTCATTCACTCAGTCAGTCAACCGAACGACTTGAAAATAGGACTGAAAATTGTCGTGTAATTGCAATGTGTCTTCATTTGAGACCAATATTGTGTAATAAAATAATCAAATCAAGTCTATAAACTCATCCAGTAATTTGATTTGCTCTGTATTATTTCTTTATCAGCTTTCTTAAAAGTTTTCCAACGAGAATTAAAAAAAAGGCTTCATTGTTACTCAGATCGTGATACGCACTTTTAGTAAGCTGTCATTTAAAACACAAGTTGTGCATTTCACGGAATATATATGAGTAGACTCTTCTCGTCGATCAGGATTGATGTCGACAGGAGTGTATGGAGCCGTGTAATATGAGATGGATAGGAAAATAGTAACACTACTAGTCACTAGTGTAGTCAAGTTTTTAATGAAAAAGGTTTCAAGTTTTTAGTCCATATGATGGCATTATTATGTTATGCATACAGCGAGTTAGATACTATAGATGGACGTGCTTCCATGCAAGTTTTAGAAACGCAGGCATGGGATGAATGCGCTTTTGTAGATAAAGTAAAGTGAACGGAATATTTTTGGTAGGGATTTCATCATGCCATACATGAAATATCAATTTGAAGTGAAATGATTGTAAGGAGTTCATTTCCAAAGGATCATTGTGAGTTTACGCAGTGTGGTGAAAGCAACATTGTTCTGTGTGCTAATGCAGTTTTCTGATTCCCAGTCTACAATGAGTACACATTGGACTATGAAATGAAACCTAGTTTGTTAGTTAGCATGCATTCCAGAAGAAATATTCCAATCTAATGCCTTTTTAATACGAGCATACTAGAGCTTCTGACTCTAACTAACTAACTAAATCTTTGATTAGTTCTTGAAAGACCTTTTGTGAATACCTTTCTGTTTGCACAAAGAAACCTGATCTGTAGAAATATGAGTTGCCTTTTTCTGTAGATGTGGATTATTAAAAATTCAAGCCTGCTCCCAATCTCTCATGTTTTTTCAAGTGCCCCTGTATAGAAATTGATTGAGCACAGTTTATTTATTCTGTGCTTAGCCTATCAACCCGCTTTGAGCAAGGATACTGCTTCATTGGTTATTTATGAGGGAAAAAGAATCTAAGCTGATAATGTTTAATGGACCACTCGCTAATGAGTTACTTACAAAGTAGTTACTAACCAGTGAAACCAGTTTTCTCCATCTTATTAAAAAAAGGGATTGGTTTTACAACTTGTTTTACTTACTACTTACCAACTAAATCACTACAATATGCAACTAAAAGCATTAGTGAACTTTTCACTTTGGTTACCAGTCCAGACATTTGTCCCGGTCTCACATTTAATGTCTTTTTCCTCCCACAATAATAATTCTCACTCAAGTATTTGAGCTGTCTCAATAACAACATTTAATAGACTGCTCAACTGTCTTACGTACATGTTCCCTGAAAATGATCTAAGAGGAGGGAAAAAAACTATCCATCATGAAATTGTTATATAGCATAAAAAACTTTCTAGTTTCCCGACCAGGCTTCGTAACTATGAAATGAAACAAGCCAAGTCTTGTTGCTTGAAAAAAAAACGTGAGTGAGAGAGCACAGCCCCATTCTATTCGGCTCCTTTCTTTCCTTCTCATCTCGTACTTATAGAATTGGTATTGCTCTTTTGGAACCTGACTAGGGTTCTCAATCGGGACTAGACGATCGTCACAAAATAATCATCAAAGGCTCAAATATAATTTCATCTTGACTTGTCTAAACTCATGTTTTGGAGCCAGTTTGTTAGAAAACTCAAAACTACTCCCTTTAGTAGCAACCAATATGGCTATAGATGCGTCAGATTTACAAGTTTGTAGACCACCAGTTATTTCACTCCTCCTCATTTAATAGATTTTCCAGATATTTTCATCTCCTAAGTTGTCCTTGTGGTACGTACTTAAATAATAGAGCCAAAAATGTGTAAAGAATTTATGAGTAGAGCATACATGTTTACAATGGGGATATAGAAAAGCTGGTGAGTTAGAGCTACTAGTGTATTATTGCTCTAGGTTTTGTTCTGTGTCATTGTTGTGTTGTGTTTGCACGTTTCCATATAACGGGGTTTAAGCAATTGTAAGAAAGTACTCTGTTCATACGGATACATACAGGGATGTGGAAAAAGTACCCTTTTTGTTCGCATTGACTGTGAGAGAGAGAAAGACGTATGTATGAATGCGGTGAATGACTGCACAAGAGTGAGAGAAAAGGGAGTAAAAAAACGGTAAAAGATGAAAAAAATGTGAGCTGAACACACTGACTTATGTGCTGTGATGCATTTCATCTGACTTTACTTACTCATGTACGTTTTTTTCACCCATTCTTTCTCATCTGTACAGAAACTATAGTGGCTCTCTTGGCGCTGATATTTTCCATATTATTCTTCAGTTCCGGATTTATGACGTTTCGTGGAGCAGATGAGGTAAAAGTTTTTTTCTCTTTCAAGCTTTAAACATGACATAAGATTGGGCAAGTTCCCGGTTTTGTGTAGAGCGTGCCAGTACAATGTGCATGTATGACATTTGTGATAAATTGTTAGTGATTTGATATGACTTTTTGAAAAAAAATTAACATTAAATCAAAATTTGAAGAAAGCAGCATATTTACTTACGCTTTTTTGGTAATAGCTGTAAAAAATACAGTTTCTGGTGCCGCACGTGTCAATCCCAGGCTCAATATTTTACTTTGTGCTTTTTGTAAGTTTTCTCCACATTTAATGAATTCCATCTAGGTCTAAAAGTGAATCATAAGTAAGTTGAACATATCAAAACTTTGGTATGTAACTCAAACCCAGCTATTCAGTTATTAGCGCAGATGTAATTAGTACTACTTTTGGAGAAAAAAAAACCCTCGGGAAATTATGAGTGGGTGATGTAGGAATGATTTTTCGAGCGTTGTTTCATTTCTGACTCCCAAACTAATCTAGATAGAACTTGTGTGTGAAATTGGTTTTTTGTTGCCCGAGACGCATGCAATTGATATGAACTCTTTTCGACATTAGATTGCTAGTATTATGCTCTCTTTTTTGACACTTTGCCCGAAAAACAATCAGTATTTGTTGTTTCTCTAGAGTGAGACTGTCAATTTGAAAAAAATCACGAAACAAATTCACGCAAATCCGGCAAACTTTTCCCTTCCGGTCAAAAACATTGCGGCACTAGTGTCATCAATAAAGCAATAAAGAAAGCTTTGATGCCCATATCCTCAAACTTTCCATATAAGAGCCATTCTTTTGGGATTTTCTACACATCTCCTCAATGGAATATAAAACTGTTCGGTTATCCTTTGCAGGCAAGCTTGACCATTTCAGTGACTAAGCATGGGATTGAAATAAAAAAATACTCCTAAAAAAGTGTGGCGTCTGTTGGCTCCTTTTTATCTTGCATGCATAAAACCAAAAAGCGTGTATTCAATTATTGATCATTGGGGTATAAAGTTTTAAAGGGTGATTTTGAATCCATCACGCTTGTAAAAAATAGTGAGTTTCGTAACCAAAACTGAGAACAAAAATTCCATAGCCAAAATGTTTACGATTGACTCATGTGATTCTCATACGAAACTAACCAACTAAATCATAACTTTTTTATGTTATGTTGAATGCATTGCTATATTCTTTTGCTGTCCATCAAACATTTACTTATATAGATTTCAAATATATACCCAAATGTAACCAGCACACCGTTTTTATACTTTTCCAGTCTTACTAGGATTCCTGAATCTGAAGGAAAGAATTGATTTGAATTCCTTCCCGTCGCTTTGCATATAGTTACTTTCACCGTCAGTCAGCACATGTTAGGTCTGCAAACGTCTTTTTCATAGCGAAATGGTATAGAGACTTTCCAGCTTTTTCACTTTTCTCCCCTTTTGTAATGCGGCATGAAACGGCTACATGACACTTTGTGCAACCAAATACAACCATAGCAATGTTCCAAGACAGTTTGTCAGGAAGACAGATGAGGAAATTTGACGTCCGCTCTACAAATTAAGCGTTACTTGTGAACTAATGAATTGAATACTAACTGGCTGGAAGCATGAACTTTAAAAGCCAAAACTGATTTCCATCCAAAAAGTCTATGCTATAGTTAACCAACCAAAAACGCCATCGGAAAATGGTTATTTCACCCAGAAAACGATATTTTCTTGTCCTCAACTCAATGAATAAAGGAACAGATGAAAGTTGACAGTAATTTTGTTACTGCATGACAAAACGGCTGTTACTTTCATAAACATACTCAAAATGTTCCTTTTTGGCCACAAAAAAATCCTCTGGCAGCTATCTTACTAGGGGGCTAATTTAGTGAAAGATACATAGCCTTGCTTTACGGTGCCCTATTCTTCTGTCACATGAACAACTCGTGTAGTAGTAGTAGTATACAGGGCATGAAGTTAGTCAACTCGTGTTTTCAGTTCGCTCCATTTCCATTCATGTATGTATGGACTCCGAATGTACATATATACATACATATACATTAATAATATTTGAGTCCAAAATAGTCAGTTATGATTCTTTCCAGTTGCATAATACTATTCGCTACCACATCTTTCCGCAAATAAAGTCTCATTTTCCAGTCCATTGTACACTGTTCTGTATTCACCAGCGTTAGGCTGTCTTTCTAACCAAATCAACTACTATACTAACTAGCTAACTATACTACAATGGAGTCAGCCCTTTAAATGTTCATATATTATCATCAAATTCATGCATGTCTGAACACGACTGTGCGAGCAATGTCAGACGCATCTGGTATTTGGGTCCGTCTTGTTTTTCGTACATGGACGGGAAATCTCACCTGTTCCTCTTGTATGGGCGCTCACTATGGAATTGAATTATGGTTTATCATCATCATCCCATGTTTTGCATTCAAAAGAAAACACTATGATTTATTCCCATGCTTATGGTTACGTTAGTGTGTGTAGACTTATTCGTTCGTGCCACGGGCCAATTTTAATACGCGTTTTTGGGTTACACAAGTCTCTCAGTAGATTCATCCGTCGTGGACTCTGAAGCCCTTTGTGTGTTTAACAGCTCTATATGCTCACAGTTAGTTTTTCTGTCTGATTTTGTAGTGGGGAGCGGCACACCAGTAGACAAGAACCAGTCATGAATGCGGATAGTCGGATAGTATTGAATTTTTCATCAAATAAGTGTATTTGATTCCCAAATGGGCTGTAGAGTGGGCTACGTAAATAAATCGATGGTAAAAATTTAGGAGAAACAGTGAATCTATCGGTAGAAAAACATTGAGCTTTTATTACTACTATATGGTTTAATTGTGTGTAGAGGATCCCAGTAGGCTGTATGCTCTATCTGCTATAGTGACCATTTTTGTATTCATGAATGAAGGTCTGAACAATTTTTTTCGCCCGTTTTGCGTGATAGCTATCTAAAATTCAAGGTTCACGTTTTCTCATATGTATATTTCAATCGAGTAAAGACAATTCATGTAAAATGAAACAGCCATACTTTCATGTAATAGCTAGCTACCACAATGCTATATAGTAGATGCTTGCATAACAAAAGATTGTGAAATGAATTTCTTTTCCGATACACTTCAGAGAACACTTTAGGCACTTACTTTCCCTATTGTCTTTCTTCAAAGCGCATTTCCATAATCAGTAACTAAAGCATGTTTTGAGCTGCTCCTGTAAGGAAGGCCTTTGGCAAACTCCGCACTTTAATATCACCTACCCTTGTATAGTGTGATTATTGAAGTGCAAATAGGAAATCTGATGACAACTGGGAAATGCAAAAAAAACCTTTGGTGAGCAAATTTCTTTTGGAATCAAGAACAAGTAATCCTCTCGTTTTCACCTTTTACGTGTCATCGGATCATTTATTACTGATGGGATTTGCACAAATCGTGACCGATTGAGCAAATGGATGGGTACTGTAAATTCCCTGTGCTAAGGAAAAAATCCATTGTAAAGGATACAGATACCGTTTGCATGCATTGCATGTTAAATTTTCAGTTGTATTTGAATTTGTACATATCATTTGTACATAATATGTATAATATTTATTCGCAAGTGGAGAAATCCTTAATATTCCAATGCACGGAAGGACACAAAATAATAGTAGTAGTTACTTCCTGCGCTTGGGTTTCACAATTTCATTATGATCGCATGACAGCACCCAGTAGTGTGAGTGAGTATATAAAATAATATGCTTATCATGATGAATGAGGAGACTGAATAGCAGGTGATGCATGATGATAGTTACTGTTGAAAACTTGTCATGTGTTTTGTTCCCAACCCGTTTTGTTTTACTGTAGATTCACTGTGACTGCTATGTGTGATGGGTTCATCTGCACGAAATTGTGACTTTTTGCGGTCCTCTATGCCATCATCTAATTTAAAGAGTGTAGAGACGAATAAAAATGTCATACCTGACTCACTATCTATTTGGCACTTGCTTTTGTTGCAATTTTGTTAGATAGCAGTGACAAAAGACAAAATACTTTCTCCTATATATACAGTAACTAACGAACTCAATATTTATATATTTTGACTCATGGAATTTCAAATATAACACGAATGAACAGAGAAAGTTTCCGAGCCAGATTTCTGTATGCAGCCATTTTTCCTAAAAAAAGTTCCTCGTTATAAAAACATGTTTATTTTAGTTCAAATTGATAAGTAGTGTGTACATTATAATTTTTATGTATTTTTAATACTCTTACTTATTCGCATGAAAATCCGATTTTTGTGCGAATCCAAATTGTATACAATGAAAGTATAATACAACCGTATAATACTCCTCCATTCGTGAGCTCATGCAGATTTTCAATCCTTAAACGGAAGGAAAGCCAGTATTCAACGAATGATTAGAAACTTCATACATACATAACGTTCCTGCTCAAAATCACGGAAGACATGCAGGCATGCATGGAAACTTTCTCAAAAGCTCCCATTGTTGTAGTCTATGTGAAAGAGCACAGGGCATACATATGGAGAGTAGCTTATTTGAACAGTGTTGTTGGAAATGAGCTTAAAATTAATGGCCACTGTATTGATCAGAGAAACCAGAACTTTCCTCTTGTGGCATAGTTAGCTAGATAGCTAGTTCGTTGGTTAGCAGTACTTTCAAAATTGTTCAAAGAGTATTCCCCTATAGTGGTTTTCATTCATGTCTGATGTCCTATTTTGTTGAAGGATGTGCAATAAGCTGATTAAGGAATATACTTGCTCAATAATAGACCCAAACTTGCATCCTGGGTTGGTTTGTTTACCAGGGATGGATTGTAGTACCCACAATAAGTGTGTTATTTGAGGCAAGCAAGTAAAGTAAGCAAGTTTGAATAGTTTTACAAGATCCGAGTACAAAAGAAGAC
>Ga0210040_10008171_pt1 | contig 12476 bp, 10 predicted proteins | sample CryGeyCG12114_NA_FD_185462 | JGI IMG/M metagenome (GOLD analysis project Ga0210040, IMG submission 185462) | Groundwater microbial communities from aquifer - Crystal Geyser CG19_WC_8/21/14_NA (SPAdes) (version 2) | ecosystem: Environmental > Aquatic > Deep subsurface > Groundwater | place: USA... | reverse complement strand
CCAATATAGTGAATTTACAGCAGGCTGCAGTTGCGGTTGCGCACGGTACGCCGAAAGCTTTTTGCGCACAAAGTGCAGCGGAGAAAGCAGCAGGATAACAACTGGCATAATCTCCAGCCGCCCGGCCCACACGGTGCCCTTCAGCAGGTGTTCCGCATCTTCCGGAAGGCCATTCCCGACCGCACCAGTGCCCAGCTCCACTTTGTTCAAAATGGAGGCCGCCTCGAAGAGTATCTGATGAACGCCGCATCGGTCGCCCGCGAAGAGGTACATGCCCAGAGTGCCCGGCACCATCCACTGAAAGACAAAGCTATTGCCTGCAGATGCGCCGCCGCGTACATACCTCGTTACTTAATCTGCGTTAGGTGAAAAAGGGTAAGATGAACACGCTTGCGTAAACCATCATGTGATAAACAGGTTTTATAAAAGGTAAAGAGAAAAGCAGCCATGAAGAAACCCACTATTATATATGTATATGACGCCTTGTGCGGCTGGTGCTACGGCATGAGCCCCGTGATGCAGCAACTGTACGAAACGCACCGGCAGGACTATAACTTCGTGGTGCTGAGCGGTGGCATGATCCGGGGCAGCAACGTAAGGCCCATCAGCGGCATGGCCGACTATATACGCAAGGCATCTGTACGGCTGGAGGAAATAACCGGCGTGAAGCAGACAAAAGTTTACCACGAGGAGATCCTGGACAAAGGCACCTATATCACCAACTCGGAGCCGCCTGCCATTGCCCTTTCTATTTTAAAAGAGCAGTTCCCGGAGCAGCAGGTGCCTTTGGCAGCCGCCATTCAGAAACTGCACTTCGTGGAGGGGAAAGATCTGAACGAGGTGGAGGCATACAGGCCGGTGGTGGAACAGTTTGGCGCGGATGCGGCAGACTTTAAAAAGAAGTTCAGCGATACGGCTTATGCCGAAAAAGCGCGGGAGGAGTTTTCTCTGGTAGAGAAATGGGGCATCAGCGGTTTCCCGGCAGTGGTGTGCGAGGCCGGGGAAAAACTATACCTCGTGGCGCGGGGTTACCAGCCTTACGGGCAGCTAACGGAGGCACTAGCGCGCGTGCGGGAAGAAGCCGCTGCGAAATAGTGTCACTGCGCCTCCACCGACACCAGCCATTCATAGGCTGAGGTCAGGTCGTCAAACACCTGCGCCTGGAAAGGGAGCGGGTGCTGCTCGTTGTGCAGGAAGTGGTGCAACTGCTCTGCTGCCTCCTCGCTGAAACTGTTGATAATGGCAAAGCGCTTGAGGGGAAGCTTGCTAAACTCCTGTATATACTCTTTTAAAGACCACTCGATGTCTTCCTGCGAAATAGGGGGGAGCAGGCGCCGGTCTGATATGGCAAAAGGGATCCCCATCTTCCGGATATAGCGGGAGGTCATCGTCACAACGTCGCGGTATTCCTGGCTGCTGCAGCCGCCGTACCACTGGCTTACCAGTACGTGGTGCGCCGCGTAGTATTCGAGGTGGATGTACGCTGAGTCGAAAAGAACCATAAGCGGCGGCTTTTTAGGTATTTACATATACTAATATTACTAATAACCGCCCGGATTACAAATACCTTTACTTATTTTAGATGCTGCTTTAAACAGAAAAAGCAGTCGTTGAGACAAACATCGCCCGGTTAAGCAGGATTTTTGAACTGCTGCTGTAACCATTGCGAAAAGCCGCTGCCCCGGGCGCAGTAATATCATGCAGCCGTGGCGGCGGAATCAGAAGCATGCTGTGTACAGGTTATTTCGTGCGCAGCGTATTGGCATTGCTGCCGTCCAGTTTGCGGGTCTCCTCCTCGGTTTTGGCGGCGGCGTTCCCGCCTTCCTCCTTGCCTTCAAAGCCACTTTCAAGTATGTCTACTCCTTCTTTCTTGGCACCTGTGAGCGGCTCCGGGTTCTCGTCGGGCAGGCGCTTGCTTTCATCCGCGTTCGTGATGATACTATCGTCTTTTGGTGCTTCCATGGTCGTTTTATAGAGTTCTTTCATTTTTACGCAAACCTGGCAGCTAATGTGCCGTGTATTTTGCATTTATAGAATTTTCGGGGCTCCGGAAGCGTTATCAACCCAACGAAAGACAACCGGAGGAAGAGGATGATCCCATTGAAGTACCTGGTAGTGTGGCTTGCGCTGCTGCTACCCACCAAGCAACCCACACCCAGGCAGGAATATGACCTGCAGGCAGCGGTGCAGGCAAACTTCGAGGAACTGAACGCCGTGCGGCAGAACCCCGCCAAATACGCTGCTATATATAAAGTGCCTGCGCTGCGGCAGGTGCCTGCCAGGCCTGCCCTGGTGTGGGACGATACGCTGGCGAGGCTGGCGCAGCGCAAAGCCGAAGACATGGCCGCCAAAAACTACATGGAGCACGTGGACAAGAAAGGCCGCGGCATGAATTTTTACCTCTGGCAGGCCAACTACCCTTTGCCGGACTTCTTCTCCAGAGATATCCGGGCAAATAACGTGGAATCCATTGCTGCGAACACCGAAGGCCCGGTTGGGTTTGTGCAGCAGCTGATCATAGACCAGGGCGTGCCCAGCCTGGGCCACCGCAAGCACCTGCTGGGCCTGAACGACGGCAGCACACCGGCCACGCAGGTGGGCATCGGCATGGCCTATAACCCGAATTCTAAATACAAATACTACTGCAGCATCCTGATCGCGCCGAAAGTGGAGAATCAGTGAAATAATTTTTCAAGTAAAATAATGTCTGAATGGCATAAAAACATGCAAAGATCTTTCTGAATTTCAATCAGATCGATTTTCCTTTTGCCTCGCTTAACATTTAGCCTTAACTTTGGGCAATTTATACATACCAACCCAATGCCGAAAGACACCAGTATTAAATCCGTTCTCATTATTGGCTCCGGCCCCATCATCATCGGCCAGGCCTGCGAATTCGATTACGCCGGCTCTCAGGCCGCCCGCTCGCTGCGCGAAGAGGGAATCGAGGTAACGCTCATCAACTCCAACCCAGCCACGATTATGACGGACCCGGTAACGGCCGATAACGTGTACCTGAAGCCGTTGGAGAAGAAATACATCGTCGAGATTCTGGAGAAGCACCACATTGATGCGGTGCTGCCTACCATGGGCGGGCAAACAGCCCTGAACCTGGCCATCGACTGTGAGAAGGCAGGTATCTGGAAAAAGTACGGCGTAAAAATAATCGGGGTTGACATCAAGGCGATCGAAACAACCGAAGACCGCGAGCAGTTCCGCCTGAAAATGCTGGAACTGGGCGTGAATGTTTGCCGGGGCGAAACGGCCACCTCGTTTCTGGAAGGAAAGGAGATTGCGCAGGACATCGGCTTCCCGCTCGTTATCCGTCCATCGTTTACGCTGGGCGGCTACGGCGGCGGCTTTGTGCACACGCCACAGGAGTTCGACGCAGCCCTCACCCGCGGCCTGCACGCCTCCCCCACGCACGAGGTGCTGATCGAGCAAAGCATCCTGGGCTGGAAGGAATATGAGCTGGAGCTGCTGCGCGACAACCTGGGCAACGTGATCATCATCTGCTCCATCGAGAACTTTGACCCGATGGGCGTGCACACCGGCGACTCCATCACGGTGGCTCCGGCCATGACGCTGCCCGACACGGTATACCAGCATATGCGCGACCTGGCCATCCGGATGATGAACGGCATCGGGAAGTTTGCCGGCGGCTGTAACGTGCAGTTCTCTGTCAACCCCGAAGATGATACCATTGTCGGTATTGAGATCAACCCGCGCGTGTCGCGCTCTTCGGCGCTGGCCTCCAAAGCCACCGGCTATCCGATCGCGAAAGTCGCTGCGAAGCTGGCTATCGGCTATAACCTGGACGAGCTGAAGAACGCCATCACCAAAACCACCTCCGCCTACTTTGAGCCCGCCCTGGACTACGTGATCGTGAAGATACCGCGCTGGAACTTCGATAAGTTTCCGGGTGCCGACCGCCGGTTGGGCCTGCAGATGAAATCGGTGGGCGAGGTGATGGGCATTGGCCGCACCTTTCAGGAGGCGCTGCAGAAGGCCTGCCAGAGTTTGGAGATCAAGCGCAACGGCATCGGGGCCGACGGCAAAGAGAAAACCAGCTACGACGAGCTGATCGACAGCCTGAAAAACCCGAGCTGGAACCGCCTCTTCAGCATCAAAGACGCCATGCGCATCGGCATCCCGACCAGCACCATTCATAATCTCACGAAGATCGACCCGTGGTTCCTGGCCCAGATAGAGGAGCTGGACGTGATGGAGAAGGAGATCCTGAAATACAACCTGTCCAACATCCCGGCCGAACTGCTGCGGGAGGCCAAAGTGAAAGGCTACGCTGACCGCCAGATCGCCCACCTGCTGCGCTGCAAGGAAAGCGAAGTGCACACCAAACGCACAGACTTGGGCATTACGCGGGTATATAAAATGGTGGATACGTGTGCCGCCGAGTTCGAGGCGAATACCCCGTACTACTACAGTACCTTCGACGGCGAGAACGAAAGCGTGGTGTCGGACCGCAAGAAAGTGGTGGTGCTAGGCTCCGGCCCGAACCGCATTGGCCAGGGCATCGAGTTCGACTACAGCTGCGTGCACGGCGTGCTGGCGGCGCGCGAGTGCGGCTACGAAACCATCATGATCAACTGCAATCCTGAAACGGTGTCTACGGATTTCGACATCTCCGACAAACTGTACTTTGAGCCGGTTTTCTGGGAGCATATATATGACATTATCCTGCACGAGAAGCCGGAGGGCGTGATTGTGCAACTGGGCGGGCAGACGGCCCTGAAGCTGGCCGAGAAACTGGAGCGCTTCGGCATCAAGATCTTCGGCACCAGCTACCAGGCGCTGGACCTGGCGGAAGATCGCGGCTCGTTCTCGTCGCTGCTGCGCGACCTGAATATTCCGTACCCGCCGTTCGCCGTGATCGAAACAGCCGAGGAGGCGCTGCAGCTGAGCAAGGAGCTGAAGTTTCCGTTGCTGGTGCGCCCAAGCTACGTGCTGGGCGGCCAGAACATGAAGATCGTGATCAATAACAAAGAGCTGGAGTCGCACGTGATCGACCTGCTGAAAGACCACCCGGGAAACAAGGTGCTGCTCGACCACTTCCTCGACAACGCCATTGAGGCCGAGGCCGACGCCATCTGCGACGGCGAAGACGTGTATATCTGCGGCATCATGGAGCACATCGAGCCGGCGGGCATCCACTCCGGCGACTCGTACGCCGTGCTGCCGCCGTTTGACCTGAGCGAGCATGTGCTGAACCAGATAGAGGAATACACGAAGAAGATTGCGGTGGCGCTGCAGACGGTAGGCGTGATCAACATCCAGTTCGCCATCAAAAACGAGACAGTCTATATCATCGAGGCTAACCCGCGTGCCTCGCGCACGTTCCCGTTTATCGCTAAAGCCTACCGTGAGCCATATATAAACTATGCCACCAAGATTATGCTGGGTGAGAAAAAGGTGAAGGACTTTGAGTTTAACCCCTACAAGCATGGCTATGCCATTAAGGTGCCGGTGTTCTCCTACAACAAATTCCCGGAAGTGAACAAGGAGCTCGGCCCGGAAATGAAGTCTACCGGCGAGGCCATATATTTCATCGACGACCTGTATGACGACTACTTCACGAAGGTTTACTCTGAAAGAAACCTGTACCTGAGTAAGTAAAAACCTCCCTCTGCCCCCTCCTAGAAACAGGAGGGGGTTCTTGTTTAAGAGGGGGTTCTTGCTTAAAATGCAGCAATTCCTTTTGCAGGACCTGTTCCGGCTAAGTAAACAGTAAACTGTAACTTATATTTAAAGTGGGGTATAAACAATAAGTTTGTCTTGCCCTCTGACACAACAGAACCCCCTCCTGTTTTGGGGGTAGAGGCCCTCGATAAAAGGAGGGGGCAGGGGGAGGTGACATATGGCCGCGCCAAAAAGGCATATAACAAACTTTTGGCAAAAGAGTTGTAAGTATAGATGGGTACTGTTTTTGCAGTATGCTTTGCACGTAACCAAGCTTAACCATGATCAAATACATATTAACTACCATCCTTATCATATACCTTGTCCGCCTGGTGGCGCCTTTTTTGTTCAGGTGGCTGCTGGCCCTGTTTGTGAAGAAAAGCCTGCGCAACGGCACCTTCTTCTATAACGGTACCAACCCTCCGCAACAGCCGCCCCGGAGCAACGGCAGTACGCATGCTGGCAGGGCCAAAGGCAACGTGAACATCGACTATATTCCGGAGCAGCCGGAGCGGCGGGATTTCAACGGCGGAGAGTACGTGGATTATGAAGAAGTGAAATAAAACCGTTATCTTTCAACCTCTATTTCGAGGTTTTTGAAAGTTATGACAACTACTTCCTTTGATTTTAAGCGGGATGTGCTCCCGCACCTTATCGCGGTTCTCGTTTTCCTGCTCCTGACCGCGGCATACTTCTCTCCGGTACTTTTTGAGGACAAAGGCTTAGCCCAGCACGACATCCTGCAGTTTAAGGGTGGGGCCAAAGAGATTCAGGATTACCGGGAGGCGACCGGCGAAGAGGCGCTTTGGACAAACTCCATGTTCGGCGGCATGCCTGCCTACCTCATCAACACACATTTTCCCGGCGACTGGTCCGGCTATATCCACGCTATCCTGACGTTTAACCTGCCAGCCCTGGCCGGTAATATCTTCATCACGCTTATCTGCGCTTATATACTATTGGTGGCCATGGGCATGAGCGCGTGGCTGGCTATTGTGGGCGCGGTGGCATTTGCCTTTACCTCCTACAACATCATCATTCTGGAAGCCGGCCACAACACCAAGTCGCTGACTATTGCCTATATACCCATGGTGCTGGCAGGGCTCATCTACGCGCTGCGCCGCAACCTGTGGATAGGAGCCGCGCTGTTTGCCGTGGGCCTCACCATGAACCTGCACTTCAACCACCTGCAGATGACGTACTACATGCTGTTGCTGGTGCTCGTCTTTGCCGTGGTAGAGATTGTCTTCGCTATCAAGCACGGTACCATTGTGGAGCTGCTGAAGCGCGGACTGGTGCTGGCGGTAGCGGCTGTGCTGGCCGTGGGCGTTAACTTCGGGCGCTTGTATACCACCGCCGAGTACAGCGCGCACAGCATCCGGGGCAAGTCGGAGCTGACGCAGCCGAACAGCGGCGAGAACGTGGGCAGTGGCCTGGACCGGGAGTACGCTTTCAGCTGGAGCTACGGCGTTGGTGAAACTATGACGCTGCTGATCCCGGACTTTTACGGCGGCAGTTCCAGCGCAAGCCTGGGCACCGATGCAGAGACATATAAAGCCTTTATCAGCATGGGCGTGCCGCAGGTGCAGGCAGAGCAGATCGTGCAGCAGGGCCTGCCGATGTATTGGGGGCCGCAGCCGCTGACAAGCGGGCCGGTATATGTGGGGGCCATCGTTTGCTTCCTGTTTGTGCTGGGCCTCTTTATCGTAGACCGCCGCTGGGTTAGCTGGCTGGTGGCCGGCACCCTGCTTTCTGTTATGCTGGCCTGGGGTAAGAACTTTGAAGCCTTCAATTATTTCATGTTCGACTATTTCCCGGCTTACAACAAGTTCCGGGCTGTGTCGTCAGCCCTGGTGATTGCACAGATCACCATGCCGTTCCTGGCGCTCCTGGCACTCTGGAAGCTGCTGCGGGAGCGGGAGTTGATCAAAGACCTCGACAAAAAACTGCTGATTTCCGCAGGCATCACGGCAGGTATATGTCTGCTGGTATGGCTGTTTGCCGGCAGCGCCAGCTTTGTGGGCGCTTCTGATCAGCAACTGATTCAGGCGCAGTTCCCGATCGATGCTATCCGGGCTGACCGGGAGGGCCTGATGCGCTCCGACGCCTTCCGCTCGCTGGTGTTTATCGTGCTGGCGGCTGGCCTGCTGTACTTCTACCTCAAAAACAGGCTTTCGGCCAACGTGGCCATTGCCGGGGTAGGGCTGCTGCTGCTGATCGATCTGTGGGCCGTGGACAAGCGCTACCTGAACAACAACGATTTCCAGCGCCAGGTGGAAGCCAGCTTTTTCCAGCCGACACCGGCCGATCAGCTGATTCTGCAGGACAAAGACCTGAGCTACCGTGTCATCAACCTGCCAAATCCTTTCAACGATGCCCGCACCTCATACTTTCATAAATCTATTGGCGGGTACCATGGGGCCAAGCTGCGGCGCTACCAGGACGTGATTGACCGCCATATAGCACAGAATAACCTGGAAGTGTACCGCATGCTGAACACGCGCTACGCCATAACAGGCGACCCGAAGCAGCCGGTGCAGCGGGTGCCGGGAGCTTTAGGCAATGCCTGGTTTGTGGAGGAAGTGAAGCAGGTGAAGTCGGCGGACGAAGAGCTGGACGCCCTGACGATGTTTGATGCCGGGGCAACTGCGGTGGTAGATATCACCAAGTTTCCGGTTGAGCGGCGCAATTTCTCTACTGACAATGCCACTATCAAACTCACGGAGTACCAGCCGAATTACCTGAAGTATGAGTACCAGGCTGCGCAGGAGGGGCTGGTGGTATTTTCCGAAATCTATTATGCAGACGGCTGGCAGGCGTACCTCGACGGGCAGCCGGCAGACCATATCCGCGCTGATTATATACTACGGGCGATGGAAGTGCCGGCAGGAAAGCATACCATTGAGTTTAAGTTTGCGCCGAACTCTTATGCCTTGGGAAATACTATTTCCATGGTGTCGTCTGTCCTGCTGCTGCTAGTAGTGGTGGGGGCCATCGCCTATGCGGTGAAGAAAAAGCCAACGGAGGTGCCGATTGTAGAGAAAGTGTGATTGGAGTCTTGAGTTCTAAGTCACGAGTTAACTATATAGAAAGCCTCAGCTATACGCTGGGGCTTCTTTTTGGAGTATATGGAAACACCGCTGCAACAACTACAGGAGCCGCTGCTGCAGGAGCAGGGGATAACTCTATCTATAAAGCGGGAGGATCTGCTGCACCCGGAGATCTCGGGTAATAAGTGGCGCAAGCTGAAGTATAACCTGCAGGAGGCAAAGCGGCTGAAGTGCCACACGCTGCTGACCTTCGGCGGTGCCTACTCCAACCACATTGCGGCCACAGCGGCGGCGGGCAAAGCTTTCGGTTTTAAGACGGTTGGTATTATCCGGGGGGAGGAGCACCTGCCGTTGAACCCTACCTTGCGTCTTGCTGCTTCTTCCGGTATGCAGTTGCAGTACATGTCCCGGGAAAAGTACCGGCAAAAAGATGACCCTGCTTTGCTGCAGGAGCTGTCGGGGCAGTATGGGCAGCCGTATATACTGCCGGAAGGCGGAACCAATGCTTTAGCAGTAAAAGGCTGCACCGAAATTGTGCAGGACATTCATGTCAATTACGACTACATCTGCTGCGCCTCCGGCACCGGCGGCACAGTGGCCGGTATCATCGCCGGGCTGGCAGGGGAGAAGCAGGTGCTGGCTTTTCCGGCCCTGAAAGGCGGTGACTTTCTGCAGAAGGAGGTCCGGCAACTGGTATATAACTACAGCGGCCATATTTACGTCAACTGGCATCTAATCGCCGACTATCACTTTGGGGGCTACGCGAAGGTGAAGCCGGAGTTGCTGGCGTTTATGCAGGCGTTTCAGGAGCAACATCATATCCCGCTGGAGCCGGTGTACACTGGCAAAATGCTCTACGGCCTCTTCGACCTCATCCGGCAGGGCTACTTCCCGAAGGGCAACCGCATCGTGGCGGTGCACACCGGCGGCCTGCAGGGCAACGCAGGGTTTAAGGAGCGGCTGGGGGTGGAGGTGTAAAAATTGATCTGCAATAGCTTGTACATAAGTTAAATACTCCCTATAGTCATCTGTAGTGCGAACACCATACTTAAAGAAAAGCACCATATGCAACAGCAGCCAAGTGCCGCAAGTGTTCCCTGTATGCTCGTCTCGGTTGCTGCGCTTAACTGGGGTCGGGGCAACAGGGCCTGTAACTTATTGGGCATGATTTGTGTTGAAACAGCGTAAAAGTAATATAATTACACACGCATCTAAAACGTATTCCACCACATGCCCCTGCTCCGTTTCCTGATCAAACTTATTCCCTGGGTCTTCATCCTGCTGGCAGGTGTTTTTTTGTGGCGCATTTTCGGAGGCTTTTTAAACAAACCGGAGGAGAAGAAGGAGCCGGAGGTAGTGGTAAACTTCAACACAGTGCTGACGTCGGTAGAGGACTTGGGCCGTATGGAACTGGTCCGCTACAATTTCAAGGACGTGGTGGAGTATGAGAAAACTGTTTCCCGCTTTATTCCGAACTCCAAGCTGGTGCTGATCGTGTCGGGAGAGGCTGTGGGGTGTGTCGACTTTGCCAAAATCACACAGGCTGATATCCGGTTTCAGGGCGACTCGCTGGTGCAGGTGGCGCTGCCTGCGCCCGAGATCTGCTACTATAAGGTAGACCACAGCAAATCCAAAGTGTTCAGCAAAGAGAACACGTACTTTCAGGACGCGGATCTGGTGGAGGAGGGATATAAGTATGCCGAGCAGAACGTAAAGAAAGCCGCCCTCAACTCAGGCATCCTGCGGCAGACGACGGAAAATGCCGAGAAGATCCTTAAACCTATGCTGGAGGAAATTACCGGGCGCCGTGTGGTGCTGGTGCCGCAGCGCAGAATAAAAAACCCGCAGGTGCCGCGAAAGCGTTAGTCGCTGATTATGAATTACAGGTTGTTTTTATTCGAGGAGTGCAGCAAGCATATACAGCTGCAACCATGTTGAGAGAACAAACTTCCTTGAACAAGGGGAAAGGGGTGATTAAATCCAGTTTAAAGGTACACAGCTAGCTATTTGAGGCATTTCACTTTTCCTGCTCCGCTTGAAGCAAATTTCAAACTTGCTTCAAGCGTAACCTGCGGCATGTTCAGGCATCCTGACACTATAACTGTTTAAGTTAAACTTTTAGCTCCCCTCCAGGCTCTTCAACGCATCCTGCACCAGGTCATTTTCATAGCCTTTGCTCACCAGGAAATACGTCAGCTTCTGGTGGCGGATGAAGGGGTTTTTTTCTTTTTCAGCGGTGTTTTTCTTCTCCAGCAGGCTTAGAAGGTTCTCCCCGTAAACCTCCGGGTCGATTTCCTTCATGCCCTGTTTGATGCAGTAGTCGGAGATGCCCTTGCTCTTCAGGCCCTGCGTGATTTTACGGCGGCCCCACTTTTTCAGGGCGTACTTGCCGCGCACGTAGCTCTGCGCATACCGTTCCTCGTCAATCAGCTTTTCCTGGCTCAGGCGCACAATCAGCTCTTCCACATCGTCCGGCTCCAGGCCATAAGTATATAACTTGCTACGCACTTCCTGCTGCGTACGCTCCTGGTAGGCACAGTAAGCCGCTGCCTTAATCAGGGCTTCTTTGGGGGTGTAATGCCTCTGTTTCTTTTGTCGCTCCAAATCAGTAGTGGGTTGGTTATTCTAATATAAACAATTTGCTGCGAAGCTGAGTTCGGAGGCAGGGGCGTTAAAACCGCTATAGGGGCAGAAAGGTAAACCGTTGACCCCACCCTGCAGCAACAAAGGCTTTTTTAGAACCTCAACCGATAACTCGTGCAGCTATATAACAGGCTACAGCAAACAATCAGTCGGCAGAAGTAGCAATCAAGGGCTAAAAGCCAGACCTTTGCCGCCTGACGAAATACAGGCCATGCTTTCCAAGGGAGTTAAATACATGCTGTTGTCTACGCTTTTCTTCTCGCTGATGAACGTCTGCGTGAAGCTGGTGGCGCATATACCGGCAGTGGAGGTGATCATGTTCCGGTCAGTTATTTCACTGGTAATCAGCTATGCGTACCTGCGGCGGGCGAACGTGAGCGTGTGGGGCAACAACCATGGCTGGCTGGTGGCGCGCGGTGCTGCGGGCGCTATCGCCCTGATCCTGTTTTTCAATACGCTGCAGCATATACCGCTGGCCACCGCGGCCACGGTGCAGTACACGGCTCCGATCTTCACGGCCATACTGGGCATTTTCGTTGTGAAGGAGCGCGTGCGGCCGTGGCAGTGGGCTTTCTTCCTGCTGTCGTTCAGCGGCGTGCTGGTGATAGAGGGCGTGGAGACCAGCGTGGACACGTTTTACCTGTGGCTGGGCGTGCTAAGTGCTGTGTTCTCGGGAGTTGCCTACACCATTGTGCGGCGCCTCAACACGCAGGAGCATCCGCTGGTCATCATCTTCTACTTCCCGCTGGTAACATTGCCGGTGGTGGGTATTTATTCCCTGTTTAACTGGGTGCAGCCCGAGGGCTGGGACTGGGCGCTGCTGTTGCTGGTGGGGCTGCTCACGCAACTGGGGCAGTATTATATGACGATGTCGTACCAGACAGAGGAAATTTCCAAGGTGGCGAGCCTTAACTATATCGGAATTATATATGCTCTGGTTATGGGCTATGTGCTTTTCGGAGAGTTGTTCGATATAGGCGCTTATATAGGCATGGGGCTTGTGTTGCTGGGCGTGGTGCTGAACGTGCGCTACAAAAATAAGCTGACAAAACAGGCGGCACTGGTGCGGGAAGGCATTGCGGTAAA